>Ga0099364_10002849_pt1 | contig 27318 bp, 26 predicted proteins | sample TergutTh196P3_FD_73070 | JGI IMG/M metagenome (GOLD analysis project Ga0099364, IMG submission 73070) | Microcerotermes parvus P3 segment gut microbial communities from Pointe-Noire, Republic of the Congo - Th196 P3 | ecosystem: Host-associated > Arthropoda: Insects > Digestive system > Gut ... | reverse complement strand
TGTTTGTTTATTCGGCAGTAGCCACACCTTCGGTGTACCTACTGAACTGTTAACTTTTCCCACAGGTCGGGGCGGCGTCGGCGGGTGCGCTCAAGGGACTGTTCATGGCGCCAGTCGGCGATGTTTTTGTGATGCCCGGACAGCAGAATCCCTGGAACGGCGCGGCCGTGCCAGACTTCGGGGCGTGAGTATTGCGGGTATTCCAGAAGCCCGTACCAGTGGCTCTCGCCAATAAAGCACTCCTCGTCTGCCAACACACCCGGAATCAGGCGGCACACGGCGTCGCACAGAGCGCACGCGGGAATCTCGCCGCCCGTCAGCACGTAGTCCCCCATGGATATCTCCTCGTCCACGCACTCCTCGATAAAACGCTCGTCCACTCCCTCGTAATGCCCGCAGATTATGATAATATCCGTATATCCCCCCGCGAATTCTTCGGCTTTTTTCTGCGTCAAAAGCGCGCCTTTTGGCGACATATAAATTGTTTTTATTCTGCCGTCTTTGGTCCCGCTGCAAATTTCGCTCCAGCAGTTGTATATCGGCGCTGCGGTGAGCAGCATACCAAATCCTCCCCCATACGGCGTATCGTCGACGGTTTTATGCTTGTTCGGGGAATAGTCGCGGAGCTGATAATATTCAATGCTCAGGCAGCCTTTCTTTTCTCCCCGCCCTATTATGCTCTCGCTTAAAACCGCGCGAACCATATCGGGGAAAAGCGTTATTATATGGAATTTAAGCATTTTGCACCGGAATTTAATTTTACAAGTTTTTCCCAATCTATTTCTCCATTATTTTTACAATAATTACCGGAAAACTGTTTTGTGAATTTGTTAATCATTTGTGTATATGATTTTTGAAATTCTTCATTTCGTTCTCTTGCTTTATGACCCAATGGCTCAATAATATCTGTATAAAGACTCTCGCTGCCTGAAATAAAATTCCAAAATTGCTGCCCGCAATATTTAAAATAATCGCCTTTATCGGGTCTATTATCTATTCCGTAACAACATCCGTTTACAGCCACAACCATAAGTTTTGAATTGCTTGTGCGCAAAGTTTTTTTCGCAGTTCTGAAATCAGCAATCAATTTTTTTGTTTGACTGCTGTTTCCCCAATTTGGTCCCGATTTAATCGTTATAATATATCGCACATCATTTTTATTAAATTCAAGATCAATGTTAGGAATTCCTGATTTCCAACCCCCATATACCGTTTCATTGATAAAAATAGCTAAACCTTCTAACCAGTCGCCAAAAATTGTTTCTTCATTGGAAGAAATATGAGCATCGACAATGCCTTTGATAATTTGTTCCGTTGTTGTTGTGTGCTTTGCTTTAAATAAATAAGGATTTTTGCGTTTTAAAATTTTGTCCAGTTTCAAATTATCCAAATTTTTTATTCTTTTTTCATGGAATATGCTGATATTTTCTTCAACATATTTTGTGACATCACATATATTCATTTTTTTCATATTAAATAATACTCTATCGGCGAAAAATTTTTTTTGACTATCTCATAATATTCGGGAACAATTTCTATTCCTATTGAATTTCTTTTCATACGGTTGGCTGCTTCTATTGTTGTTCCCGAACCCATAAAGGGATCCAACACCACATCATTTTCTTGTGTGAACAAGCGTATAAACCATTCGGGTAATTCTATAGGAAAAGCGGCACTATGATTTTTATTGCTGCATTCTGTGGCTAAATGCAAAACATTTGTCGGATAAACCGTTTCTTTCCCTACCCAATTAGACACATTTTTCCCAAAACCGCTGCCATTTTTTGCATTGTCGCGCATTTTGTCCGTTTCGCTCAAATTTTTCAATCTGTCTTTTGCCCAATCGCCAATAGGCACTTTTACGGCATCCTGATACATATTAAACTTTTTATTTTTATTGAACTGCAGAAGCCTCTCCCACGCATCGCGAAAACGGTTTGACCATTTACCGGGGAAACAATTTTTTTTGTGCCATATAAATTCCTCTGTCCACAGCCAGCCTTGATTTTTCATTCCAAGAATAAGTTCCATAACATATGTGCTTCGTTCCCCGTTAACAACTTTTTCTTTTATATTCAAAATGAAACTCCCTGTCGGTTTTAATGTACGGAAAAGTTCTTTTGAAACAGATAAAAACCACTCAACGTATTCATCAACATTTATACCGCCGTAAGTTGATTGTCTTTGGTCGGCATAAGGCGGTGATGTTACAATCAAATCTACGGAATCATCAGGAATATTTTTTAATTCTGTACGGCAGTCGCCTAAATATAAATTTGTTTTCAATTCCATATTCAACTCCATGCGTAATCTTTCAATCCATCACTCAAAACATACCTTCAATCGGCGAAATAAAAACGCCTTCTTCAAGGCTGACTTTTTTTATAAACTCCGGCACATTCGGTATCATCGCTTCGCAGGGTTTGCCGTTTTCCGAAACGCCGCGGTCTATAACATATACGTCATTTGCCCCATTGCTGAACACATCCGCCAAAACGCCGTATTTTTCACCGCTGTTAAAATCAAACACAGGCAGCCCGATCAAATCGGCGATAAAAAAAACGCCTTCTTCCAGCCTTATATCGTTTTTATTTATATATACAATTTCATTTTTCAAACTCAGCGCACCGGCTTCGTTTTCCACGCCGGAAAACGAAGCGACTATCATGTTATTTTTATATTTTCTCATCCGTATCACTTCAAGCGGCTTTTTGCCCCTGTCAAGATACAATATTTTAAACTGCATAAGAAAACCGATGCTGTCGCACCAGGAATATATTTTAACGTCCCCTTTAAACGAATGCGGAGCCGTTATCTTCCCCGCCTCAATATAGTTATCGCAGTTATCCATAAATTATTTATATTATTTCAATAATGACTTTTTGGTTTTTTTTGTTCGCATAAGCTTTCATGACCGTCCGTATAGCTTTGGCAATTCTGCCTTTTCTGCCTATAACTTTACCCATATTCTCTTTTGCGACCGAAAGCTCCAGCACAACCATGCCGTTTGCGGTTTCTTTTTCGGTGATATTTATCTCAGCCTCCGCGCCTATAATCGCGGCGACTATATCTCTTAAAATCTCCTGCAAAATATATACGCCTCCCACTTCACTTCAACGAATCCTCTGCGGCTTAGGCGAAAGTTTTCCGCCTAAGCCTTTCACCTGTTCAAATTCTATAAAACGTTGTTTTTTTTGAACAGGCTTTTTACCGTTTCGGTCGCCTGTGCGCCGTTGGCAATCCATTTTTTCGCCTTTTCGCCGTCTATGCTTACAACCGCCGGATCTTTAAGGGGGTCATAATAACCGATTTCCTCAATAAATCTTCCGTCACGCGGATATCTTGAATCAGCCACGACGATTCTGTAAAACGGAGCTTTTTTCGCTCCCATTCTTCTGAGTCTGATTTTAACAGCCATAATTAAATTTTTCACCTCCCCGTTATTTAATTTTGATTATCTGAAAAATTATCAATAAGCTTTTCCATATCACTTTATCTCTTTCGATTCCCGGCTCATTCCTTTTTAAAACGGCATCCCGAACATTTTTTTGCCGAATTTGCCTTTTTTCCCGCCGCCCATAAACTGTTTCATCATTTTTCTGACCTCTTCAAAATTTTTAAGCAGCTTGTTCACGTCCTCGACTTTTGTGCCGCTCCCCGCCGCAATACGCTTTTTGCGCGAAGCGTTTATTATTTCGGGTTTAAGCCGTTCTTTCATTGTCATGGATTTTATTATGGCTTCAAGGCGCGGCATCTGCTTTTTGTCAAGTTCCGCGTCTTTCATCGCCCCGGGTTTGACTCCGGGGAGCATCTCTAAAATTTGTTCGAGCGACCCCATTTTTTTCATCTGCTCGAACTGGTCGAGATAATCATCGAGCGTGAATGTCTGCTCCCTGAATTTTTTTTCGAGCTCCTCGGCTTTCTTATCGTCAAACGCCTGCTGCGCCCTGTCAAAAATCGTGAGGATATCGCCCATACCGAGTATACGCGAAGCCATGCGTTCGGGATGAAACAACTCAAGCGAACCCGCATCATCCACCTTTTCGCCCATGCCCACATATTTTATCGGTTTACCCGTGACAAACCTGACAGAGAGCGCGGCGCCCCCGCGCGTGTCGCCGTCCAGTTTTGTTAAAACCACCCCGGTGATATCGAGCAGATTATTAAAACTCTCCGCAACATTCACCGACTCCTGCCCAATCATCGCATCCACAACAAGCAGTATTTCATGGGGATTTACGGCTTCTTTTATCTGTTTAAGCTCATCCATCAAAACCTCGTCGATCTGCATACGCCCGGCAGTATCCAGCAATACGGTATCATAACCGTTGGCTTTGGCATAAGCTATACTTTCAGCGGCTATAACCACGGGTTTATTTGAGCCTTCGATCTTGAAAACCGGCACCCCGATCTTATCCCCCACAATTTCAAGCTGTGTAACAGCTGCGGGTCTGTATACATCACAGGCCGCGAGCAGCGGACGCTTGTTATCGTCTTTTTTAAGTTTTAAAGCAATTTTACCCGCGTGGGTGGTTTTGCCCGCGCCGTTGAGCCCGACCATCATGATAACTGTCGGCGGATTTGAAGCGATGTTTATTTTTTCATGCTTTCCGCCCATTATTTCGGTCAGCTCTTCGTCAACAATTTTTACAATCTGATGACCGGCATTCACCGCCGCCAAAATTTCCGCTCCCACAGCGCGCTCACTCACCCTGTTTACAAACTCTTTTACAACTTTGTAATTTACGTCCGCTTCAAGCAGCGCCAGCCGGACTTCGCGCATCCCCTCTTTAACATCCGCCGGGGTGAGTTTGCCTTTGCTTTTAAATTTACGGAATGCCGTTTCCAATTTATTCATCAGGTTTTCAAACATATACCTCAACCTCTCAGCTTCATTTTCATCAGTCCGGTTTTTCCGGTACCGGCGCAAAATCTTTTGTTTTTTCAGCTATTAATTTAATATTTTCTTCGATTATTTTGTAGTAATGCATCTGATTTTTTGTCGTCCGCGCAGCTGCGGAAAGCCTGTACACTTCCTCCAAAAGCATTGTAAGTTCGTCTGTTTTGGCTGCGAACCCGAGTTTTTTTTCCGTTTCGAGCAGTATTTCTTCCCCGCGCTTGATCGCGTCGCGGACGCCCTGCCGCGTAATATGCTGATGCTCAGCGATCTCCGCGAGCGAAAAATCTTCGTTATAGTATAAATCTATGGCGTCTTTTTGTTTTGCCGTCAGTATACCGCCGTAAAAATCGAGCAGATAACTGATTCTAAAATCTTTTTCAAACATTTTTTTTAATCCGTTCATATGGTTTGTTGATATGATTTATTAATTCACCGGACAGCTGTAAACGCAAAAGGCTTTACAACCATTATACTATATTCTGTTCAAAAAGTCAAGCGGAAAATAATTTTTTTTTTCAAAACACTTGACTTTTTTTTTTAAATATGGTATCATATCTTTTACCTCTGCTATGCTTCGGGGTCTTTTTTAGTTTATTTAATATTTTTTGACCAAGCAGAGGGAGGTACAAAATTTAAAAATAAAAACAGGAGGTGCCGCTTAATTATGAGAGTGAGGATTACAATGGTCTGTACAGAATGTAACCAAAGGAATTATGACACTATGAAGAATAAAAAAAATGACCCTGACAGGCTGGAACGAAAAAAGCATTGTAAATTCTGCCGCAAACATACTTTGCACAGGGAATCAAAATAATTGTTGTTTATTAAATTGAAAAGGGGTATGCGGATATGGCAGAGGAAATCAAAAAAGAGAAAATAAAATTCGGCGAGCGGATAAAAAGGTTTTTCAGGGATTATAAAAGCGAAATGAAAAAAGTTGTCTGGCCGACAAGGCAGCAGCTGATAAAGAATACCGCCGTGGTTTTGGTCGTTATAATCTTTATGGCGGTGATAGTAGGCATATTGGATTTTGCTTTCGGATCGGGGATCAGGGGGCTTGCCAATGTCAAGTCTTTATTCGGTTAAAATTAAAATTAAAACGGGAGATAGTCGAAAATGTCAAACTTAAATGAGGTTATTCGCGAAGAAGCTAAATGGTATGTGATCCACACATACTCCGGTTATGAGAAAAACGTCGAGACAAATATCAAAAAAATTGTTGAAAACCGTAAGATGGAGCATCTGATTCAAGACTTGAGGATCCCGTTGGAAAAATTGGACGAAGCTGAAAAAACAGAAAAACCGGAAGAGCCGGAACAGGCTGAACAGACTGAACAGGCTGAAGAGCCGGAGAAATCCGCCGTTAAAACCAGAGCCAAAAAAGACAAACATGACCGAAAACTTTTACCCAGCTATGTGCTCGTCAAAATGGTGATGTGCGATGAGAGCTGGCATGTTGTCAGGAATACGCGCGGTGTTACGGCGTTTGTCGGTCCCGGTTCAAAGCCTATCGCTCTGACCGAAGAAGAAATTCAGCGGCTTGAAATAGAGGCTTTCGTTCCGATGGTGGATTTTGAAGTTGGGGACAGCGTAAAAATAACAGAGGGTGCGCTTAAAAACTCTATCGGAATCGTTGAAGAAATAAGCACGGACAAGAAAAAAATAAAACTGACTGTTTCAATGTTCGGCAGACAGACGATCATAGAGATGGATACGTCGGCTGTCGAAAAAATAGACTGATTTTAATTATCATAATTTAAAACTACGGAGGTATTTAAGAAGAAAATGGCAAAAAAAATTACCGGTTATATAAAATTACAGATACCCGCGGGCAAAGCAGTTCCCGGACCGCCTGTCGGTCCCGCGCTCGGGCAGCACGGCGTGAGTATTCCTAATTTTACCAAAGAGTTCAACGAAAGAACAAAAAACGACGCAGGTCTGATTATACCCGTTATTATCACCGTATACGCCGACCGTTCATTTTCGTTTATAACAAAAACGCCGCCCGCGTCAGTGCTTATCAAAAAAGAATGTAATATCGAAAAAGGTTCAGGCGTCCCAAACAACGAAAAAGTCGCGAAAATCACCAAAGAACAGCTCAAAAAAATCGCGGAGATCAAAAAAGCCGATTTAAACGCGGCTACCGTTGAAGCGGCTATGAGCATGGTTGCGGGTACCGCGCGCAGTATGGGTGTTGAAGTCATTGAATAATAAACTGTAAATGTAATGGAGGATTAATAAAATGGCAAAAAAAGGCAAGAGATACAAAGAGCTTGCAAAACTCATCGATAAAAATAAATTATACGAGCCGGAAGAGGCGATCGTTTTATCCAAAGAGACAGCCAAAGCCAAATTTAATGAAACTATCGAACTTCATGTAAAACTCGGCGTTGACTCGCGCCATGCCGATCAGCAGGTCAGGGGAGCGGTTGTTCTGCCGCACGGCACGGGCAAGACCATGAGAACCCTTGTGTTTGCCAAGGGCGATAAAGCTAAAGAAGCCGAAGATTCCGGCTCTGATTTTGTGGGAGCGGAAGAGCTTGTCACAAAAATTCAAAACGAGAACTGGTTCGATTACGACGTTATAATCGCCACACCGGATATGATGGGTGTGATAGGCAGGCTGGGACGTGTTTTAGGTCCTAAAGGGCTTATGCCCAACCCCAAAGCCGGCACGGTGACAACCGACATCGCCAAAGCGGTTACCGAAGCTAAAGCGGGAAAAATCGAATACCGGCTCGACAGAACAAACATTATACACTGCCCTATCGGTAAAGCTTCGTTCGAAGCGGCGCAGCTCCAGGAAAATTTTGACAGTTTGATCGGCGCAATAATCAAAGCCAAGCCTGCGGCGGCTAAAGGCACGTATATAAGAAGCTGCACTGTGACGGCCTCTATGGGTCCGGGCATAAGAATAAATGCGGCGAGACTTGCACCCTAATTCACAAAAATAAAAAACCTCGCGGTATAAAAAACGCGGGTTTTTTTAACGAGGGGGGCTGATAAATTGGCAGAATATTTGCTCGGTATAGACATCGGCACATCCGCGTGCAAAACCGCAGTTTTTGATAAAGCCGGCACGGTAATAGCCTCTGCGGTCAGCAGTTACAATATATATTACCCGCAGAACGGTCATGTTGAACAAAAACCTGAAGAATGGCTTGAAGCTGTTTACAGCTCTGTTAAAACAATATTCGCATCGGGCAAAGCCGAGCCCCGCGATATAATATCGGTCGGAATCGACGGGCAGAGTTGGTCAGCCGTATGTATAGACAAATCCGGCAGAATTTTATTTGACAATCCTATTTGGATGGACGTCCGGTCTGCGGAAATATGCAAAAATACTCCGTTTGCAAAAGATATATTCGAGCTGTGCGGCAATCCGTTTACAGCAAATTATACAACGCCCAAAATCATCTGGTTCAAACAGAATTATCCCGATGTTTTCAAGCAAATTTATAAAGTGCTGCAGTCCAACAGCTATATAATATATAAATTAACCGGCACATTGTCACAGGATCTGTCACAGTGCTACGGCTGGCACTTTTGGGATATGCGCTCATCCGCGCCAAACCAAGCAATGGCGCAGAGCCTCGGCATAGATTTATCCCTGCTGCCCGATGTTTATAAATCCCACGAGATTGTCGGCGGGATCTCACGGGAAGCCTCTGTTTTATCGGGGCTGACCGAAGGCACGCCGGTGGTTGCCGGAGGTGTGGATTCCGCCTGCGGAACACTGGGAGCCGGCGTGATCGATGACGGCGAAACACAGGAGGCCGGAGGGCAGTCCGGCGGTATGAGCATTTGCTGTGATTGTTATAAAACGCATGAAAAATTAATTTTATGCAATCATGCCGTACCCGGCAAATATCTGCTCCAAGGCGGAACGGTCGGCGGCGGCGCGTCTTTAAAATGGCTGCGGGAAAATTTTTTTGCCGGTTTGAGTTTTTCCGAAATGGACAAGCTCGCGCAAAAAATTGGGCCCGGCAGTGACGGAGTTATTTTTCTGCCGTATATGTCCGGCGAGCGCAGCCCTATTTGGGACCCCGGAGCAAAAGGCGTATTTTACGGGCTTGATTTCTCAAAAAACAGAGCGCATTTTATACGCGCCGTTATGGAAGGGGTGGCATATTCGCTTGTGCACAATTTAAAAACCGCCGAAGAATCAGGCGTTTATATACGCAAATTATATGCCACGGGCGGTTCGGCCAATTCAAGTTTATGGACACAGATAAAATCCGACGCAGCAAACACGCCCGCAGCCGTCCCGCTCAGCGACAACTCAACAAATCTCGGAGCGGCGATACTCGGAGGAGTCGCGGTGGGATTATATAAAGATTTTAAAGAGGCTGTGACAAGCACGGTAAAAATAAAAAACACTTATGAACCTTCCGCCCAAAATCATAAAATATACGCTGAAAATTATAATGTTTACCGTGAATTATATGAACGCTTAAAACCGATAACGGACAGTATAAAATAAAAAAATTCTAAAACCCCTTGATTATTTTGTTATTTTTATGTATAATATTAAATAATAAAAAAATAAAAAAGGATTTATCATGAATAACAGTAAAAAAACTCTGCGTCTTGTGCTGTCGTTTTTAATATTATTGATCCCGACATATTTAACAATCTACAACATATACAATATGTCCGATGATTTAAGCAGTGAAAATGTGACGCAGGTGGTGGTGACCGGCGCAAACGGCACCGAAATGGTATATGAAAAACCGGCCGATTTCAGACCTTTTATAAAAGCGGTCAACGATGCGAGGATTTTAGAGGTGGCGCCGAGCAATCTTGCCTATGACCGGTCGGCGGGGCTGACGGTTTTTAAAGTGGGCGAAAGAATGAGCGAATACGATTTATTTTTGGATCTTAACCCGGATTTATGCGTTGTGCGCGACTCTGAAGGAACTTTATTCTATATACAGCCGGAAGACGCGAGTGTGCTGCTGAGCACACCGGTTTCCGACACCCTTTTTGAATATAACCGGGTGCCCATAGCGGGTTCGCCTCAAGGCTCGGAAAACATCGCTGTATATCCGGCGGAAGGAGGCGTGTGGAAACTGCTGAAACCCGACGGTGAGTTCCATGATACAAAAATAGAGAGCATCACAACGGAAACAAACGAGATAAAAATCTCACAGAACCGTCCGTTCACCATATATTTTGACCCTGAGCCTGATATTGTAATGGCGGAAGTGTTCGATGATAAAGAGCGGTTGTATACCGGGCTGCTTTCACAATTCAATCTTCTTGATTATGATTCAACAAAAGAATTGAGTTTTATATTGACGGCAGAATGGCGCGAAAGCGAGGATAAAAATTATTACGGTGAAGCGGTGTATAATATAACCGCAATATACGAAATACCCGTAAATTTCTCAATATCCGACCATCAGGCCGAATCCGGCGGTTTAATCGCTGTTACAGCGTTTAACGCAGTAGAAAGAGAGCGTTTGAGCCTGTACTGCCCGGATATTGAATACAGGGCTGATTTTGTACAGGACGGCGCGAATAAAATCGCTTTAGTTCCGGTAAACCATGAGTTCACCGGCGTGCTGAGTATAGAAATAGAGGGCGATTATACCGAACATTTCGAGGTGACCGTGGAGCCCAAAACAGCGGGATCAAAAAATGTGGGGGCGGCGGACGAAAATCTCACGGTGCATCTCTCCGCAAATGCCAAAAGTGAGAGAGAAAACATATATAACGGTATTTTTGCCGAAACTTCAAACGCTCAAAAATTATGGAACGATAATTTTATAAGCCCGAGTCCGAGCGGTGAAAATATCACGATCGATTTCGGTGCGGGGGTAACGATAAATATGGGCAACGGTTACACAAACCGGGGCATAAATTTAGAAATCGATACCGGAAGCGCGGTGCTTGCAGGCAATGCGGGCAGCGTTGTATTTACGGGGCGCGTACCATTTGACGGCAACCTGATTGTTATAGATCACGGCGCGGGACTGCTGACATGGTATGCCCACCTCGAATCAATAACTGTGCAGACAGGCGAAACTGTCGCTTCGGGGCAGCAGATAGGCGTTGCGGGAAGGAGCGGTATGCCCACAAGCCCCGGATTCGGATTGTATTTCGCGGCTTCTTTGGGGAATATATTTATAAATCCCGTCAATTTATTTGAACTGGATGACATTATTGTTAAAACTCCGGTTTCCGCGGTTGTGATACCCGATTTATCCGATTTTAATGAGCTGCCCGATGATCTATCCGACGAATCAGCCCTGCCCGAGGCGGCAGATGAATTGCGAACCAACAATATTTATACGGTGAAAATTTTATATTAGCCCGTCACCCGTTCGATAACCCAAATTACAAACGGTATGGAACCGATGGAAACCAAAGTTGAAAACCCCACGTTTGCCGCGCCGCATTTTGCGTCGGAATCATATGTTTCGGCGAAAATTGCGGCATTTGCCGCGCTCGGCATCGCCGCCATAAGCGTGCCCATGTATATATACAATCTCGGCAGATTTAAAAGTATGCACCCGCATAAAACAACTGCGGGGAACAGGAGCAGTTTTATAAATAAAAAATAATAATTTTTTTTGTTTGTGAAAATATCTTTTAATTTTATATCATAAATAAGCGAACCGATTATAATCATTGCGAGCGGAAACGTCATATCCCCCGTAAGGCGGGCGGCATTGAACAATACCGCCGGCATTTTTATTTTGAGCGCGAACAAAATAATCCCTGCAACCGAAGAAACCATGCCGGCGTTTAAAAATATTTTTTTCACCGGGAATTTTAATTTATTATCTTTGCCCGGCCGCTTCGAAATCAAATACACGCCGTATGTCCATATGAATATGTTAAAAAACATAGAATAAAACGCGCCGTAAAATACACCGAGTTCATCGCCGAAAACAACCTGAAGCACAGGAAAGCCCAAAAACGCGCAGTTGCAGAAAACCGCCGACATTTGATAGACTTTGTACTGCTCGAAATTTTTTACGGGTTTAAACAGAAAAAAAACCGCCGCGGCAAAAAACACATGGTTTACCGCCGATAAAATAAAAATCCCCGCGCCTTCTTTTAATTTTTCCGCATCAAAATCTATTTGAAACGATGTTATAATCAGCAGCGGCTGCGTTATATTGAGCAGCAGCGCCGATAATTTTTTTGTTGAACCCGCGTCTGTAATATTCAGTTTTCTCGCATAAATCCCGGCGAAAACTATTAAAAACAGCGTTATAACTTTTTCACTCACCAATATATTCATAAAAATCAGTATATCATTATATAATATATTTGTCAAGAAAATTTTTGCTTATTGACTTTTAGGCAAAAATGGTGTATAATAAAATTAAAGTCATAATATAAATATTCGGGAGGATTATAATAATGCTTGTAAATGCGGCAGAAATGGTAAAAAAAGCGAGAGACGGACGATATGCCGTCGCACAGATCAATATCAATAATTTAGAATGGACAAAAGCTGTCCTGCAAACGGTGGAAGAATTGAAATCGCCTGTTATTTTGGGGGTTTCAGAAGGCGCGGCAAAATATATGACGGGCTTTGAAACTGTTGCGGCTATGGTTAAAGCGATGGATAAATCGCTTAAAATCAGCGTTCCCATAGCCCTGCATCTCGACCACGGTTCTTATGAAGCGGCAAAAAAATGCGTTGAAAGCGGATTCACAAGTGTAATGTTTGACGGCAGCCATTTTGATATAGCCGAAAACACAGCCAAAACCAAAGAGCTTGCAGATTTTGCGCACTCCAAAGGCCTTTCAATCGAAGCGGAAGTGGGGAGTATAGGCGGGGAAGAGGACGGCGTTATGGGAGCCGGTGAGATTGCCGACCCCGAACAGTGCAAGCTGATCGCCGGACTTGGCATAGATTTTTTAGCGGCGGGTATAGGCAATATTCACGGAATTTACCCGGATAATTGGGCGGGGCTTGATTTTGGCGCGCTTGAAAAAATAAATCTTGCCGCAGGGGGCATACCCCTTGTTCTCCACGGCGGCACGGGAATACCCGAAGATATGATAAAAAAAGCTATCAGCCTCGGCGTCGCTAAAATAAATGTGAATACCGAGTGTCAGCTGACTTTTGCCGCAGCCACAAGAAAATATATTGAAGACGGAAAAGATAAACAGAGTAAAGGTTTTGACCCGCGCAAACTGCTTGCTCCGGGGTTTGAAGCGATAAAAGAAACGGTGCGCGAAAAAATCACGCTGTTCGGCTCAGCGGGCAAAGCCTGAAATAAATCGGTAGGGAGGAATTTTTGTTATGAAAATTATACTCGCAATAGTGCATAATGATGATAATGTGCTTGTTTCAAGTTCACTGATGAAAGCGGGGTTTCAGGTCACAAAAATCGCGACTACAGGCGGCTTTTTGATGTCCGGGAACACAACGTTTATAACAGGCGTTGAAGACGACCAAGTCGATAGTGCGATTTCGATAATAGAAAAATACAGTAAAAAACGCAAACAGTCGATTGTGAGCGATATAACGCTGTCCGCAGGCAGTATGAGCTCCAATATACCCGCTGAGGTGCTTGTGGGCGGAGGCACGATATTTGTGTTGAATGTGGAACGGTTTGAAAGGGTTTGAAAACCATTAATACTCTTAAATTAAAAAACAACGAAAAACATATCGGTATAATAAAAAACATGATAAAATCCGGCAGGCTCCCGGGGACAATTATTCTTGAAGGCAGCCCGGGGAGCGCCGGTTCTCTCGCGGACTTTTTGGCGGCAGCCGTTGTCTGTTCCGATTCCGGTCATAAAAAAGAAACCGGTGAGGGCTGCGGGGTGTGCGCGGCGTGTAAAAAAGCCGCCAAAAATATACATCCCGATATCATAACGGCAGAACCGGAAGACGATGGCGCGCGCTCTTTCCATATCGATAAAGTGCGTGAAATTATGGAGGGGTTGTATCTTTCGCCGAGCGAGAGTGACAAAAAAGTATATATTATAAAAGATATGCAAAGCATGACCGCCCAAGGGCAGAACGCGCTCCTCAAGTCCCTTGAAGAACCGCCGCCTTCCGCAGTATTTATCATAACGGCGGCGAGTCTTGATTTGGTTCTTGAAACGGTCAGGTCGCGCGCGGTGCGCTTCAGGCTGGAGCATGAAACGGCGGATAACAAAAACGATTATAAAGAAATTATAACAGGTATACTCGGCAAAAACCGGAATAAACTCGCAGTTTATCAGGATATACTCAAAAACCTTGAAAAATCCGGCAAAAATATGATATTGGATTTTTATTGTGATTTAGAAAACGCCGTAAGGGATATTATGATCGCAAAAATTTTTGCAAACGATTTAACCAAAGCGCGGTTTTTATATTTCAGCGAAAACCCCGAAGTTCCGGAAAATTATGCGGGGGAGTATTCCGTTAAAAAGATTTTTGAGTTATGCAAAAAAATCCAAACATATAAATTTGACCTCGAATATAACGCAAATACGCGTTTGAACTTATCATCGTTTTTCTGCGCGGTGATGTAAAAAAAGCATAATAATATTTATTGGGAAAGGGATATTATCTAAAAAATTATGAGTATAAACAACACAAATGAAGAATTAAAAAATAATATTATAAAAAATTTAAATAGTCTTAAAGAAAAAAAACTAAATAAAAACAAAACCAAACCAGAACCCGTAAAAACAAAAAAACCCAAACACAATATAACTTCCGAAACCAAAGAACGCCCCGAAAAAACGGGTAAAAAGAATAAGCCGGCCGGTTTGGACAAAAGTATCTCCGACAGGCTGAATAAGCTGAGTGCCGCAAAAAAAACCGCAGCGGTTATTATCGAACCCGAAGAAGCGGAATTTGAAGAAATTGCGGAAAATAAAATAGATTATACCGAGTTTATACAAAATCAAAACGCGATAGAAATCGGTGAAGAGAAACACGAAATTGTCGGGGTAAGATTTAAACCTGTAGGCAAAATATATTATTTTCTTCCGAAAAACAACAATTTTCAACCCGGCGATAAAGTGATTGTTGAAACCTCGCGGGGGCTTGAGCTGGGAAATATTGTTTTCAGCAATAGAGTTGTGAGTGCGAAAAAGGTCGTTCTGCCGCTTAAACCCATTTTAAGACCCGCTTCGGACGAGGATATAAAACGCGTTGAACGCAACAAAATATCGGCAGTTGAAGCGCTGAAAATCGCGGAGGAACGCATAAAAGAACACGGCTTGAAAATGAAGCTGATCGATGCGGAATACACTTTTGACAATTCCAAGCTGATATATTGTTTCGCACACGAAGGCAGAGTGGATTTCAGGGAGCTCCTTAAAGATTTAGCCGCTATTTTCAGAGTGAGAATAGAACTTATCCAAATAGGCATACGCGACCAGACAAAAGTGCTGGGCGGGCTGTCTGTGTGCGGGCGGCCGTTCTGCTGCAGTTCGTTTCTGCAAAGTTTTGAGCAGGTCACAATCAAAATGGCAAAAGATCAGAATATATCCATAAATTCCGCAAAAATATCGGGTGCTTGCGGCAAATTGATGTGCTGTTTAAAATACGAGCATGAAACCTACGAGCAATTGAACAAAGATATACCGCGCACCGGCGCGCTTGTTGAAACAAGCGAAGGCGAATCCGGCGTTGTTATCGAGAGCAATGCGCTGACCGGTATGTGCCGGGTGAAAATAACACGTGCGCTGAACAAACGCGGTGACTCTGCCGAAAATGTCATAAAACCATATTCAAAAAAACAATTAAAAATTATAGGATTCACAGGGAAAGAACCCGAACCCGAACCCGAATCGGCCGAAGAAGTCTCTGCAGAACCTGACATAATTAAGGTGTGAAAAAATGGGAGGGTGCTGTTTTGAAAAAATTGTTTGTACTTGCCGCGTTATTTTTAACAATGTTGATCTCATGCACACGTGAACCCGAAAATATCGAAGCGGTTTTTATAGATGAAGAAACCGGCGAAGCGTTCAAACTCGCAAACAATCAAGCGGTTGATTTTTATTTTCATTATCCTGAAGATTTTATAATGGACAAAAACGCCGTTATGATAAGCATATATGTGAACGATCACGAAATTATCGAGACCGAGTTTGATACCGGCGCGGCTCTGTCTTTTTATGTCAACCCCAACCTTTCGGCGTATGTGTTTTCAATGCAGGAAACCTATGATGATGTTGAGCGGTACTGGAACGAATATATGCACCCGGCTTTAAGCGAAACTTTCGGCGGCGTGGCTGTTGAATTGAGCGAAGCTGTTGAAGTGGCGGGCATACAGGGGCAAAAATATATTTATTCGGGGACACTCGGAGGCAAAGAATATAAATTCGCTCAGATTATATTTTTCCGCGACCGGGAAATATACACCCTGACATACACAGCGACCCCGGAAAAATTTGACCGTCATTCGAGAGTGCTCGATATCGTTTCCGAAACATTTAACTTTAAGTGAAATTATATTTATTAAAGAGAAAGAAGGGTTTATTTAAACATGGAAAAAATATTATTTACTTCAGAATCGGTAACCGAAGGGCATCCCGATAAAGTCTGCGACCAAATCTCGGACGCGATCCTCGACGCGCTTCTTATAGGTGACCCGTCTTCAAGGGTAGCCTGTGAAACCTGCGCCACAACCGGGCTTGTTATGGTGATGGGCGAGATTACCTCTGATACTTATGTGGATATACAGCATATTGCCAGAAATACAATTGAGGAGATCGGCTACAGAAACGCAAAATACGGTTTTGATTCCAGCAACTGCGCCGTCATCAGCACAATTCACGAACAGTCGCCCGATATTGCCATGGGCGTCGATAAATCATATGAGGCTAAAATTAAAGAAACGGCTGATTTTGATATAGGAGCGGGAGACCAGGGCATGATGTTCGGCTATGCCTGCGATGAAACGCCGGAGTATATGCCGCTGCCTATACATTTAGCGCATAAGCTCGCCAAAAAACTCGCGAAAATAAGAAAAGAAGGCGTGCTGGATTATCTAAGACCCGACGGTAAAAGCCAGGTTACGGTCGAATACGACAACGGTATACCCAAACGGCTTGATGCTGTGGTGATTTCAACCCAGCATGACCCGGATGTTTCGATCGAAAAAATCCGCAAAGATGTGCTGCGCGAGGTGATTATGACCACGCTGCCCGAAAATTTTATAGATGAAAACACAAAAATTTTTATCAACCCCACAGGCAGGTTTGTAATAGGCGGACCTCAAGGGGATTCGGGGCTGACCGGCAGAAAAATAATTGTCGACACATACGGCGGTTCCGCCCGTCACGGCGGGGGCTGCTTCTCCGGCAAAGACCCCACAAAAGTCGACCGTTCCGCAGCATACGCCACCCGCCATATAGCAAAAAATATCGTTGCTGCGGGTCTTGCGAAAAAGTGTGAAATACAGATAGCTTACGCGATCGGCGTAGCCAATCCGGTATCCATAACGGCGGACACATTCGGCACGGGAAAGCTGCCCGATTCAAGATTATCCGAAATCATCGCGGAAACGGTGGATTTAAGACCTGCGGCGATAATTGACAGATTCAAGCTGCGCCGCCCGATATATAAGCAGCTCGCGGCATACGGTCATATGGGGCGCGAGGATTTGGATGTGCCGTGGGAAAAACTGGATTTGACCGATATTTTTAAAAACCGGAAGTAAATTCAACCGCAAATGCTTTTTACAATTTTTGCATTTACCTCAATTTGATCCATATGTTTTTGAAACATCCCCACAATCACGGCATCACCGTCTTTTATATTCGCAAAGGTTTCTTTGAATGCGTCTTCGACCTGCGCGGGCGTTTCGCACAGTCTGCCCGCGCCGAGCAGTTTAAACACATGGCATTGTTTTGAAGTGGCTTTTATCGTTTTATACATCAAGTACCGGTCTTCTTCAAAAAATGGTTCGCCGTTGTTAATTTTTCCGGTGACAGACGAGCTGACCCTTTCTATCCTGCTCAAATTATACAGGCATGTCATGTGATAATCTATATCCCAGCCGTGTTCATCGGCATATTCGACCACTTCCGGCATATGCGTACACAAACCCACCGCAGCGCCGGTATCGCGTATGATTTTAAGGCGGTCGCTCAGTTCGCTGTATTTTTTCGCTTTAAAAAGCTCATCCGTTTTTGTACCGTGATGATATATCGCGATGGGTTTGCATTCTTTCATAATTTGGTGTATGTTGCCTTCATATGAAAGCATTTCGGGCGCTGTTTGAGCTATGAACTGCAGTTTGCCGCCTTCATTTCTGTATTCTCTCATAATCCTGAAAATATGCCTGTCGCCGCGTGCCTGAACTGTGTCGATTCCGCATTCTTCACATCGGAACAACGCTTTTTTTATATTTTCGGCAGTATAATAATCCGCCATTTCATCATCCATCTCCTGCGACTGATGCGAGTTGCCGCTGAATATATTTCCGCCCGCTATCAACCGGCTGATTTGGATATTTGTGCCGCTTAATTTTACCGTTTTCATAAAATAAAACACCTTTTCCGTAATTTCAATTATATAACATTTTAGCACGAAAAAATGAATAAACTATAACATTATAACGCTGTTAACAGATTTAAAATATTTATGTGATATAATGACAATCAAAAAATATTTGAAAGTGAAGAATGAACCATAGTGAAAAAAATTTTTGCACTTTTTATTGTTTCAGCGTTGATAACGATACAAGCGTGTACTCAAAACAACCCGGCGGATACCGCATTTATAAATACCGAAATATCCGCAGCCGACAAAATAATCACAGAACCCGTAAATGCGGAAAAAATACCGGAGTTGATTATCATGCCGGATTTGTTTGTCGAATCCATCATTGAAAACATGAGCATAGAGCAAAAAATCGGTCAGATGTTTATCTTGTCTGCAAGGCGCGATGGTTCCGGCGTTGGTATAACCGGAATAAATCAGAACACGCGGGATTTAATAAACAATTATAATATCGGCGGGTTTATTCTGTTTTCAGAAAATATAGCAACCGCCGAACAAACCGCGGATTATATAAATGATTTACAACGCGAGTCCGCGCTGCCTATGTTTATTGCTGTTGATGAAGAAGGGGGGCGCGTACTCAGAACGGAAGCGCTTGATGTGCCGAGAGCGGCGGCGGCAATGAGTATCGGGGATACGGGTGATGCGCAGAACGCTTACAAATCCGCCCGGACAATCGCCGGTTATCTTTTGCCGCTCGGTTTCAACGTGAACTTCGCGCCTGTCGCGGACGTGTTCACCAACCCCCAAAACACGGTAATCGGCGACAGAGCTTTCTCAAGCGAAGCGGACACAACCGCAAGAATGGTTGAACACTTCACGCGGGGACTGCTTGACGGCAATATTTTACCGGCGGTCAAACATTTTCCGGGGCACGGCGATACGCTTGAAGACTCGCATTTCGGAGCGGCCGTGACTTACAAAACGCTTGAAGAGCTGCTTGAGTGCGAATTAATCCCTTTTAAAGCGGGGATAAAAGCGGGAGCACCTTTTGTTATGGTCGGACACATAAACGCACCGAACAGCGGCGTGGATTTTACAATACCCGAACCGGCGTTGTTTTCACCGTATTTACTTCAGCTGATCCTGCGCGGTCAGCTCGGGTTCGAGGGTATAATAATAACCGACGCGCTTGATATGGGAGCTGTGACAAAATATTATGATTCTGCGGAAACTGCGGTAAAAGCCGTGCTTGCAGGGGTGGATATACTGCTTATGCCGGCGGATTTTGAACAGGCATATACCGGAATAATACAAGCGGCGGAGTCCGGCGTGATACCGGTTGAAAGAATCGATGAATCGGTGAGAAGAATTTTAACCGTAAAATATAATGCGGGGATTATAGAATAATTAAAAAAATAAGAAAAACCCAAATGAAACTGAACTTGAAACCTTTGTGAAACCGCTGTGTAACCACGGCATGATATAATATAATTACCAACAGAAGTTAAATATAATTAAAGTTCGAATTGAATGGGTGATTAAGGATGAAAAAAGTTAATTTACTGTTGAATATGGTATTCAAAAACATCAAAAATATTATGCTTGTGGCGCTGCCGGTGATCGGTGTCGCCGTCATAATATCTGTATTCGCCATGTATTCCCGCGATGCTTTTATGCTGGACGGCAGTCTGCCGTATGCAGACGGCGAAACGATTTGCAGCCTTGAAGCTCATACCCACACAGCGGAATGTTATGAGCTTGCGGTTTTGTGCGCAGAGTGCGATGGCAATGATGAAAGCGAAGATAACGAAAGCTATAACCATGATGATGAAAATGCAAATGAAAATGAAGATGAAACCGAAAACGGTAATTATGATAACACCAATGGGGAGCTTTTGGTTGAATCCGTCGGAAAAGTTGAAAACACAGAAACAGCGGAACTTGAAGAAAATCAAGAAAACAAAGAAAACCAAGAAAACACAGAATCCATAAAAGAAATTATATCTGAATCTGTTGAAGAACCGAAAAAAACAGAAGAAAATCTTGAAGAAAACAAAGAACCCGAAAAAATTATAAACACAGAAGAAATTATAAGTATACACGAAGAAGAAACGGAAAAAACGGAGAAAACGGAAGAATCGGCAGCGGACGCTGAAATTGAAACCGAAGACGACAACGCGGAATTGGTTGAAGTTTCAAAAGGAAAAAAATCTGCGGTTGTGCCGTTTTCCATTTCAACAGCGGGAAATTTCGGCAGGAGCTGGTCTTTTAATATATCATCAGCCGGCAGCGAAACCGAAAGTGCCGGTACTGCCGATAAATTTAATACACATATCAATCCTTTTAACAAAGAAGGATGCGAATGTGAATATGTTTTAATTTGCGGATTTGAAGAAGAACATATCCATTCGGAAGAATGTTACCCCGAAGAAGAAACGGAAAATAATACAGCCGAATCGGACGATGGAGACGGAGACGATGGAGACGGGTCTGAAAAATCCGAAGAAAATAATGATAACGATGATAACGATGATATTGAAATAAACGACGATGGCGATGATGAAGATGATGGCAAAGATGATGAAAACGATGATGATGAAATTCCCGAAACCGGAGCGGTTGATGATACGGTAATAAGTGCCGAATTAAAAGTTAATATCGGAAACAATAACACCGGCTTTTCGGCTTTCAATTCAACTCAAACAGACTCTGAACCCGTAAATGCCGATGATAACCTTACTGTTATTGACGCAGAGCAGCTCGACCCGTATCTTTCATTTTCTGATTGGCATCCGGGCGAAGGCAAATGGATTCAAGTACAGACCTCTTTGCTGGAAGGCGACACCGAGCAGACAGAGTTCACGGTTGATTTAAGTTTTGCGGGTACATGGAACCCGCTCGGCGCAAATGATATCCGGATGTTTCAGATGTGTGTTCCATGTCAAGTCTGCCCCCCGTCATATATCGCGGCAGGACCGGATATAAACGGGAATGATACCGCCTTTATATGCGGCGGCTGCGGAGAAGAATGGGGATTGTGGGATACAGAGCGCGTTTCGGTGTCTGTGGTTGGAGAAAATACCGTGTATTTCTATGTTTTCTGGGTTGCGGATATTACCGGGCTTGAAGGACAGTACGGTTTATTTTCAGATGACATTATTGAATTTAAAATTTCGGCAACCAAAATAAATACCCCTGCCGTTCCCGAACCGCTCACGCTGGAAGGTACAATTTATGCGGAAGTGCTGAGTTCTTCCGAAGATTTAAGCGAAACTTTCACATTCCATATATGGGAGCTTGAAAATATACCGGAGTTTCCGGTAAAATTTGAAGAGCTTGAAGCGTTAAAAAAGAATGTTGCAGACACGGTGACAATACCTTGGAATACCGGCGGCAGCGATGCGCCTTACAAAATAGAAGAGCTCGAAGCAAAAGATGAGCCGTATTATTTCATAATATTTGAAGACCAAAACGGGCACGGCAAATCCGGCTGGCTTTATGATTCCCTTGCGGAGTTCCTTGAAGTGACCGTTACCGAAGACAACGGTGAATTGGTGTATACTGCGGTGCGTTCGGCGTTAAAGTTTAATTATTACGGTTTTTCAAATTTCGAACCGGATGTTATATATGACTTTAAAGGCGATATGGGAGAACTTCAATTCATAGATATAACAGAAAACGAGCCGGTTATAACAGATAATTCTGACCCGTTTGGTTTAGATATCCGTTTTGTTAATATCTTCGGGAATGCTATTGAGTTTACAATAAATTTAACGGGGGACCTTGACATAACGGCGGTTGAAGCGGAGTTTAACTTTGGATATAGTGACGATATTTTTGATGCTGGCGCAGCGGAACTTTTCAATATTAAATTTTCACCGGACGGAACTAAAACAAATTATGAGGAAATCTGTTCGCTTTATTCAAGTTCAGCAAATCTGTTTATACGGGAAATTAAAGGCGATGATTTGAGCTGGGAATACGACGCCGGTTTATACGGTGTATCCCACAGCAATTTCCGCGGTGAACTCACCGCAGAATATTGGCTGTTATCCTATGAAACCGATGATGAAGAAAATTTTATTTCTTTTACCGTTAAAGAAAAAACAGATGAAATTGTTTTTGTTAACACATATACGGTTATAGAGCTGCATATAAAAAATGAAATATATTCGCTGCCGTTTGAAGGCACGCCTGTACCAAGCATCGGAGAAATTACGGAACTTAGCGGCGATTGGTATTCAATAACCGCAGCCGCCGAAGCGGACGGTACCGCAAAAACGGTCGAATTCGACAGCTTAGGTCATAAAGCGGCATATAGGGTGACTGTAGCGAACACAAGCCAAAAAAGAGACGCCGCGGGGATTACGTTCGAACACGAGCTTAACATTATTCTTGATGATGATTTGGAGGACGACCCGGACGCGGAAGTGAATTTAAGCGAACCTTTCGAAGGCAATTGGTGGCTGATTGTCAATGATTACAATATAGAGTGGCTGCTGGAACTGGGTATCCAAGCCCTCGAATTAAACGAAGAACCGAAAATCGGTGATGTTATAAAATTTGATCCGGTCGGTACGCCGTTTAATATACCCAAAGGCACCGCTTACGGCGATGGAATTATTGTTTTCTATTTCATATCAGAACCGATTATGAATTCGGGTGTCTACGAGAGTACCGTAAAAATAACTGAAAAACCCGGTTATCATATAACAGAAGCGGGCAAAGGTGAAACTTCCGGCAGAACTCAATTGAAAGTGCTTAAACTGACATTGCCTGACACAGGCGGCATCGCTCTGCCATTCATGGCGATCGGCACAGTGCTTCTAACCGGAGCGGCAGGAATAATATATTACCGCAGGAAAATATTAAACATTAAAGAACAATCAGAATAGAACAGCGTTACAAAACGGGTTCCGGTTAAAATCCCGGGGACCCGTTTTTTTGTTTAAAAAAAATTATATTGACATATTTATTTTTTTGATATATAATTAATGCGTTGAGATTATTATATGTATAGGAGTTACAATTATTATCATGAGTTATAAATCCGATATTGAAATAGCGCAGGAAACCCAAATGCGCCCGATCGGCGAAATTGCCGAAGAATGCGGCATTGAAGACCGCTGCATCGAAAATTACGGCAGATTCAAGGCAAAAATTGATTATGAGCTGCTGAATAAATTAAATGCCCGGCCGAACGGCAAATTGGTTTTGGTCACAGCGGTAACACCGACCCCTGCCGGCGAAGGCAAAACCACAACCACAATAGGACTCGCTGACGGACTGCGTAAAATAGGCAAAAAATCCATCGTCGCTCTGCGCGAGCCTTCGCTTGGACCGGTATTCGGAATAAAAGGAGGCGCTGCCGGAGGAGGATACGCCCAAGTTGTTCCCATGGAGGATATCAATCTCCATTTCACCGGGGATTTGCACGCTGTCGGCGCGGCGAATAACCTGCTCGCAGCAATACTCGACAACCATATATATCAGGGCAACGCGCAAAATATCGATACCGGACGCATCACATGGCGGCGCGCTGTGGATATGAATGACAGACAGCTGAGGTTTACCGTAGGAGGACTCGGCGGCCGCGTAAACGGTGTTCCGCGGGAAGACGGGTTTGATATTACAGTAGCCAGCGAAGTTATGGCGTGCCTGTGTCTTGCGGATAATATAACCGACCTTAAAGAACGCTGTTCGCGTATAATAATCGGCTACACACGGGACGAACAACCTGTCACGGCGGGCCAGCTCAAAGCGGAAGGCGCTATGGCGGCGCTGCTCAAAGACGCGCTTAAGCCGAATCTTGTCCAAACGCTTGAAGGAACCCCGGCATTTGTCCACGGCGGACCTTTCGCCAATATCGCGCACGGCTGCAACTCCGTCATGGCGACAAGAATGGCTTTAAAACTCGGGGATTACGCCGTCACCGAAGCGGGTTTCGGAGGAGATCTCGGCGCTGAAAAATTCATTGATATAAAATGCCGCGCCGCAGGGCTCAAGGTGTCGGCGGCGGTTGTTGTGGCGACAACCCGCGCGCTCAAACATCACGGCGGAGCGCCGAAATCCGGTCTGGCTGAAGAAAATCCGGAAGCGCTGGAAAAAGGTCTGCCCAATCTGATGCGCCATGTTGACAATATGACCAATGTTTTCGGGCTGCCTGTTGTTGTTGCGGTCAACCGTTTCCCGGCAGACACAGACGCCGAACTCGATTTGATCGCGGAAAAATGCAGGGAACTTGGAGTCAATGTTTCGGTTTCCGAAGTGTGGAGCAAAGGCGGCAAAGGAGGAAAAGAGCTTGCCGCCGAGGTTGTCCGCCTGTGTGAACAGCCGAATAAATTCAGCCAGAGTTACACCTTGGAGGAGAGCATACAGGAAAAACTCAACTCAATAGTAAAAAAAGTTTACAGAGGCCGCTCCGCAGTGCTTACTCCGGCTGCACAAAAACAAGCCGCCCGGCTGGAAGCGCTCGGGTTCGGCAGACTGCCGGTGTGCGTGGCTAAAACGCAGTACAGCTTTTCCGATGACCCCGCGCTTACCGGCGCGCCGGATGATTTTTTTGTCACGGTAAAAAATTTAAAGGTTTCAGCCGGAGCGGGATTCATCGTAGCCTTGACAGGGGATATAATGACAATGCCGGGTCTGCCGAAAATCCCTGCCGCCGAAAAAATCGATATCGACGGTTCCGGCAGAATTTCGGGGTTGTTTTAACCTTGTTTAATAAATAATTGTAATTTCATTCGGATAAGCAAAAGGTTCAAGCTCGGTGTTCCGCGCAAATTCCGCATAAATCCAATAATCGTCAAAATCTAAATATGTTATATCCGCATAAAAGCCGCCGGTCTCAAACCTGCGCGCATTTTCCAGTTTTTTGCGGTTGGTTTCGGTGTTCCTGAAAATAATAACAGACGGATATAATATGCCGATACCGTTATTCCAGTCGGAGTTTGATAAAGAATTGGCGCGTATACCGTTTTCTCCGAGTTGTTTTAATTCTTTTATGCCGTACAGAGGCGGGGTTTCTGATATGAGCGTTATAAAATAATTCTCTCTTAAGATATCAACCCATTGCTGTTCGTTTTCTGAGGCGTATATATAATCGGGTTTAATATAATTTTTCATAAGATACAGCAGCCTGTCTTCGTCTATATTGCTGATTCTCGCGTATGATTTTAAATCCGTATAAGCGCCGAGTACATACGGATCCCTGAATATCCTCCCCCCAATATAAAACAATCTGATATCACGGGCGTTTTCGGCTCCGCTGTCCTCTGTTAAAATACGTTCGATCTCAAGTGTTTCAAAATCAGGCGTCACAGCGGCGGTGTTGATAAAGGCCTCGAGGAGTTTGGGTTCGATGTTGTTTCTCATCAATGCGGGCTGCAGATTGGTCATAACCAAAACCGAAAAAAGCAGCGCCGTAAAATATATCCAGACTTTACGGTTTTTAAAAGCGGTATAACCGGCGCATAAAAGCACCAAAGAAACAATCGCAAGCGTCTCGGCGTGATACCTTAAATCACCGTACCCCACCAAGATCACAGCCAAAGTTTTGGCCGAATAAATCAAAACGGTGAAAATTGTAATCATTTTAAAGTTTTTAACCGGTATTTCACGCGCCGCGCCCTTTGACAATATACCCGCGGCGGCGGCAATCAGCAGCATAAAAAACTCAAACGGTCTTGTGAGCATGGATAAAAATCCCGCAAATCCGCGCATTATGATGTTCTGCCGGCTCAAAAACCATGCTGCCGGATCATTGAAAAGGGTGGGTACAATTTCATCGGGGATAAAAAATCTCTGCGGAATCTGCGGGGTGACCAAAAATAACGTCCCGCTGTTGTCCGAGATCCACAGAGTGCCGAAATGTACAAGCGAATATATAATCCACGGGGCGGTAAAAACCAATATTCCGAAAATATAAAAAGGGAGCAGTTTAAACACATTCTTTTTTAGTAAAAATATAAAAATAACACCCATAAGCGCGGGGACAACAAAAAAATCGAACCTTATCACCATTCCGGCGCCCGAAAAAAGTCCGATAAAAAACAATGTTTTTTTGTTTAAAAATTCTGATCTTGAAATAATATTTAAAATCAGCAGAACGCAGAGCAGAGACAGCGGCACAGCGCGCGCGTTGAAGACCTCCCCCAAATATTCCGGCGAAAAAAACAGCAGCGCCGAAACCATCAAACCGGGGATCGCCGACTGCGCCAGCCGGAACGAAATTTTCAAGATATAATAAAAGGAAAACAGCACTGCAATTATATTTATTACGGTGCCGGAAAACATACCGAATCCCGTGAAAAAATTGAATACTGCGATAAGAGCGGGGAACAAATACGGAAATGAAATGCCGTAATCGGTGAATTCCATATACTGCCATGTGACGCTGACCAGTCCGAAATCATTGAATATAAATTTTGACATATCAAAATATCCGTAAGAATCCGGAGAATAAGCGATACCGTTGGCTACAAAGTTTACAAGCAGCGAAAATATCAAAAAAGGCGCGCACAGGCTCACCGCATACAACTCTGTTTTGTTTAGTTTGTTTTTATTGTTTTTAATAAATAATACGGCGCCCGAGAGCAGATAGACGGCAAAAAAAACTATCCAAAAAAAATTGGAATTAAAATTTATGCCGATAAGATCCGATTCTATAAAAGTCAGTAAAAATAAAAAAAACGGTCCGAGCAGAAATATAATGCCTTCGGCGGATCTAAAATCCGGGTTTAAAACTGAAACTGTTTTAAAGAACATAACGCCAAAAATAAGCCCTGCCAGTATAACGCCCGGTATATTCCCTATATCTTCATTTTTCAATCCGTTATAGAGAGTCAGCAGAAAAAATACCGGCTGCAAAATCAACAGCATAGCTTCAACGTTTATTTTTTTTAATTTAAAACTCACAATACGCCTAACTTTCCCGGAAAAATCCCGACGGACCGACGTCGCACGGCGCATAGATTTCCGAAATGTATTTTTT
>Ga0099364_10002848_pt1 | contig 27320 bp, 24 predicted proteins | sample TergutTh196P3_FD_73070 | JGI IMG/M metagenome (GOLD analysis project Ga0099364, IMG submission 73070) | Microcerotermes parvus P3 segment gut microbial communities from Pointe-Noire, Republic of the Congo - Th196 P3 | ecosystem: Host-associated > Arthropoda: Insects > Digestive system > Gut ... | reverse complement strand
TCTTCGTCCACACCCAGACCGGCACGGCCCTGGTCCATGCGGTCCACGAAGGCATCCAGGCCAAAGACGACTCCGGCGACCAGGTGGCGGCCATGTTCACGGCCCTGCAGCGTTTCGTCTCCGACAGCTTCGCCGAAGGCGAATTGAATGACCTGACCTTCGGCGATGTCCAGATCTGCGTGGTCCAGGGCCCGGAAGCCTACCTGGCCTCCGTGGTGCGCGGCCAGACCCCGCCCACCCTCCGCCAGGAAATGCTGGCCATTTTGGAACTTCTGCTCGTGGAATTTGCCGAGGAATTGGAAAATTTCAAGGGCGACCTTGAGCCTTTCGAGAAAAGCCGCCGCTTTCTGGATAACCTCCTGGTCTCCCGCCAAAAAGACAAGGGGAGGAAACTGGGGCCCCTGGCCTTCCTTCTGCCCGCCTTGGCCGCGGCCATAATCTTTGGCCCGATTATTTTTCTGGGCCATGCCGGGTGCCGGAGCCGCCAAGCGGCCGAAGCCGAGGCGGCCCTTCAACTCGGCTTCGCGGCCTTGGAAAAGCGCATCTATGATGAGGCCGTGGGGCCCGGCCTGTCGCCCACCCACATCATCCGGGGAGCGGACGGGGTCTGGGACCTGACCTTCCTGAAGGACGAGATAGCCGAAGGCCCCGAGGAAAGGCTGGCCGCCCTGGGCCTGAGCCCCGAACAGGTGCGCCTCCACTACCTGCCCTTCCTCTCCCTGGCCCCGGAACTCTTGGAACGGCGGGTGGCCCTCATACTCGACGGTCAGCCGGAAACCTTGGAACGCCAATTCGACTGGACCAACGACGTCTTGATTCTAAGCGGCCGGGGCGCCCTGGGCGAGGCCCTCGCCGCCCACGACCAACTCCGGTCCCTGCCGGGCTTAAAGGCCGTGCTCATACAAAATTTCATTGACCGGGAGACCGGGATAACGGCCGACCTGGGGAGCGACCATGTGCTGCGCCTTTGGGGGCGGGCCTCCATAGGTTGGCGGGAATCCTTCCGGGACAGGGTCTTAAGTCTCCCCGGCATCGGCCGGCTGGACTTGAGCCAGTTGGATGACGACGACGCCTCCCGGCGCGTCAGGGAGCTTCTGGCCGGCATCAACGGCACGGCCATCTATTTCCCCTTCGACAGGGACCAGCCCATCCCGGAAAACCGTGATCTTCTGCACCGGACCGTGGAAGACCTGGTGGAACTGGAAAAATTGGCCACCTCAATGGGGCTGACCGTGTCCTTGGGCATCTACGGCTACACCGACCTCACGGGGCAGGAGAAACGTAACTACGAATTGAGTCAGGCCCGGACCCGGACCCTGGCCGCCCTTTTGTACGAGCGGGGTTCCGCCATAGCCCTGTCCACTTTCGGCCTGGGGCCCGACCCGGCCGAAGAGGCGGCCGGAAAACGAATGGCGCCGGAGGGAAGAAGGGCGGCCGCCCAGGCCAGCCGCCGCATTGAGCTGAAGGCCAGGCTGGACCGGCCCCGCGTTTCGATTACGGAATAAATTGTGAAATATCTCCAAATAACAAAGAGGACCTTGAATGCTTAACAAAAAAATATGCATGCTGGGAAGCATGGCGGTGGGCAAGACTTCGCTGATCCGCCGTTTCGTAAGTTCCATCTTCTCGGACGACTACCTCTCCACGGTCGGGGTCAAAATAAGCAAAAAAAGCCTGGCCGTGGATGGCCGGGACATCAACATGATGTTGTGGGACCTGGAAGGGCATGACGAATACGGCGACGTAAACATTTCCTACCTCAAGGGGGCCTCCGGCCTCTTGTTCGTCGTCGACGGCACCCGCGGGCACACCTTGTCCCAGGTGCTGGAAATGAGGGAGCCGGTTTTTCGCGCCGCCGGAGGAGGAGACACTCCCCACCTCTTCCTGTTCAACAAAAGCGACGTCCGCGCCGAATGGCAGGTGAGCGACGCCGTGCTGGGCGCCCTGGAGGGCAAGGGCTTTGAAATTATGGAAGTCAGCGCCAAAACCGGGCAGAATGTGGAAAAGGCCTTTGAGAGCATAGCCAGGCTCATGCTGGAGGCGGGCCAATGAAAGAACCGGGACGGACCTGTAATCTTGGAGACCATGTTTTAAAGGCCCTGGACATGATTGTCCTAAGGCAGGTCGCCCCCCGCCAATACCGGCTCAACGGCCTGGCGCCTGATTTCTATTCCACCCTCTTTCCGCCCGCGTGCGACGGCTTGCCCTGCGAAAACCCTTGGGAGTTATCGCCCATGCTGGATTTCTTCCTGGGCGAGGCCGAGTCTTTCTTCGCCGAAGGCGCCCGGGGGGTCAGCCATTCCGGCTACTGGCTGGAGACCGACCAGGAGGGCCGGGAGGTCCCCCTGACGGCCACGGCCCTTCAGGCGGACGGGGTCAACGTAATCATAATCCACGCCGCCTGGAAAGATTACCTCGAGAGAACCCGCATTCTCCGGCGGGCCCGGAAAGAACTTCTGAAACAGCAAAAAGTGGTCACAGACCTTGACAAATATAGGGAAAGAGCCCTCTTCGACGCCCTAACCAAGGTTTACAGCCGAGGGGCCTTCGCCGATATTCTCAAGGAACAGATGACCGCCCAGGCTACCTACCAGCGCCGGACCCAAGCCACGGAACTGGCCATGCTAATGCTGGACATAGACCATTTCAAGGACATCAACGACGAATTCGGCCATCTCACCGGCGATGCCGTCCTGATCCAGCTGGGTGAAATCCTGCGCCTCTCCCTCAGGGCCGAAGACACCCCCATCCGCTACGGCGGCGAAGAGTTCATCGTCCTTGCCCCCGGCACCAATCTTGAACAATCCATCGCCTTGGGCGAAAAACTGCGCCTGGCCGTGGCCGAGCATGATTTTGGGTTTGGCCGCCCGGTCACTATCAGCATCGGCTGCACCGTCATCCGTCCCGGCGACGACCCGCCCGAGCAATTCATCGAACGGGCCGACCACGCCCTTTACGAGGCCAAAAATTCCGGGCGCAATCGGGTCTGCGGCCACGCTTAACCCAGATCTCCCGAGGGATTTATAGATTGGATTGTTGAAAGTTTGAAATGTGAAACATCCTATCTATAAATTTTGCAAAGATTAACTTATTTCCGCTCCGTCATTGCGAGGAGCCTTAGCGACGAAGCAATCCAGGTTCATCCGGCAAATGCGTACGTGGCGAAATAAATGGCCTTGATACGTAGTTTGAAAAACTCCAGGTCCCGGAATCCGTACGTGTTGGGCCAGAAGATAGTTTTTGAGGCGGTGAAGCGATATTTTGTCGGCAATCAGATATGGTACCCTGAGAAGCTTGTGGGCAAGCTGGGTTGGGATGAAGAATCATTAAGCCTTTACGAGGCTGGCGGCTACTGGATTGTTTCCTTCGGGGAACGTGGCGTGCGGTGGTTTAATGGAATTTTTTGCTCATATTCTGAAGCGGCTGATTTTTATATTATGAAACATCTTACCCCTCCCCCGCCTACTATTGACTGGCTTCGAGTTACCGATGGCCAGTCATAACCGGCGACGGACTAATCTTTATCTGGCCGGTATCTACCGGAATCAGCGTTTCCTGAGATAGCGGGCCTGGTAGTCGAAGATCATGGTGATGTCCAATTGGCTGAAGGCGGCCAATTCCGGGGGGAAAGGAGGGAAGGGCGCGGCCGCCCGCAGGGCTTCCAGCCCGGCGTGGTCCAGAATGCTGTTGCCGGTGCTCTCGTCCACCACAAAGCGTATCAGGGCGCCGTCCCGGCCTATGGTGCAGTTCACCACCAGGCGTCCGGGCTGGAAATTGACCCTGGCTTCCGGCGGCACCAGCCACTTGGCGGCCACCGCCATGCGCACTGCCGTGTTGTAGGATTTGAAGCGGGGGGGCTCCGATTCCACCCTCACCGGCGGCGGCGAAGGGTCGGCCTCTTCCGGCAGGAGCCGGGCCAGGGCCGGGTCGATTTCCAGGGCCGTCTCTTCCGCTTCGGCCGGGGCGGCCCCATGCTCCGGCACATGCTCCGCCCCATGCCCGGGCTTAGGCCCCGCGCCCTTGGCCGGTTCCTCAAAAAGCGCCGCCTCCCCAGGCTCCCCCGCCCCTTCGGCGGGGCCTGGTTCTTGTTCCAAAGTCACCACTATTTCCAGGGGCGCCATGGGAGCCGGCGGACGTAAAATACCCGGACCGTCGCCGGCCAGGGCCTCCCAGGCGACGAAGAAGATCAGGTGCAGCCAGGCCGTGATAAAAAGGCACAACAAGAAGGCGCCCGCCTCACGCGGCAGGTCCAATACCTCCCGTTCGGTGATCAGGCTGTACCTTAAGGCGGTCATGTCCGTTTCACCCAAAAGTCATCCCGGCGCTCGAACCACCAGCGTTCCGGGTCGGTCCGGACTATCTCCTCGAACAGGGCCCGGCCTTCCGGGGTTTGGAGGCGCTTCTGGGCATAGTGGAGCCAGTCCTCGGCCTGGGCGCTGCCCAGGGTGTGGAGGCGGCGAAGTTCCAGCACCATGTCCAACTGGTCGGCATCGGCGGCCAGCCTGGCTTCCAGGGTTTCCCCGGCCTGCCATTCCCGCCATATATCCATAAGTTCCGGGCCGAAGGAAAGCCCGGCCGCGGCATCGGCCTGGGCTTGGTCCTCGTTCGCCTGGTTATAGCGTTTGTTCACATAGTTTAGGTCGCCGGTGCGGGCTTCCGCCAGGTCGTGGAAGAGGGCCAGCTTCAAGGTGCGTTCCAGGTCGGCCCGGCCGCTTAAGCGAACCAGGGCGAAGGCCGTGACGACCACGCCGAAGGAGTGTTCAGCCACCGTCTCCGCGCCGTGGCCCAGGAACTGGTAGCCGGTCCGGGGAGTGCGCTTGAGCATAAGGGCTTCAAAGAGGAAATCCGCCAGCCGGGAAAGGTCGCGTTCGGTCATGGAGCGCTGGAGACTCCTTTTCTACGGGCGGCCGGCTTGGCCCGGGCCGCGGCCGGACCCGCCAGGGCCCGGGCTAAAAAGCGGCCGGTGTGGGAGGCCCGGACCCGGGCCACCTCTTCGGGCGGACCGGAGGCGATTATTTCGCCCCCGGCATCGCCGCCTTCCGGCCCCAGGTCAAGGACATGGTCGGCGCACTTGATGACGTCTAAGTTGTGCTCAATGACGATGACGGTGTTGCCTTGGTCAGCCAGGCGCTGGAGAACATCCAACAGCTTTTGGATATCCTCGAAATGCAGGCCCGTGGTGGGCTCGTCTAAGATGTAAACCGTGCGGCCGGTGGCCCGGCGGCTGAGTTCCTTGGACAGCTTGATGCGCTGGGCCTCGCCCCCGGACAGGGTTGTGGCCGGCTGGCCCAGGCGGATATAGCCCAGGCCCACGTCCTCCAGGGTAGTCAGCTTTTCGCGGATGGCCGGGATGTTTTCAAAAAATTTCACCGCCGCGTTGACGGTCATATCCAGGACCTCGGCTATGGAGGCGTCGCGGAATTTTATTTCCAGGGTGTCCCGGTTGTAGCGCCGGCCCTGGCAGGCCTCGCACTTGACGTAAACATCGGGCAAAAAATGCATCTCTATTTTGATGATGCCGTCGCCCTGGCATTTCTCACAGCGCCCGCCCTTGACGTTGAAGGAAAAGCGGCCCGGGGCGTAGCCGCGGGCCCGGGCTTCCGGGAGGCGGGAGAACAGTTCGCGGATGGGGGTGAAGAGGCCCGTGTAGGTGGCCGGGTTGGAGCGCGGGGTGCGGCCGATGGGGCTCTGGTCTATGTCTATGACCTTGTCCACCAATTCCAGGCCGGAAAGGCCGTCGGCCTCCCCGGCCCGATGGCGGGCGCGGTAGAGTTTTTGGGCCAGGGCCTTGTAGAGGGTCTCCAGGACGAGGGTGGACTTGCCGCTGCCGGAAACCCCGGTGACGCAGGTGAAAAGGCCCAAGGGGAAGCGGGCGGTCAGGTTCTTGAGATTATGGCTCCTGGCCCCCCGGATTTCCAAAAAGCCGGAATCCGGCCGGCGGCGGCGGCCGGGAATTTCAATGGCCCGGCGGCCGGAAAGGTATAGCCCGGTGAGGGACTGTTCAGCTCCCAAAAGTTTTGCCGGCGGCCCTGAAAAAATGAGCCGCCCTCCGCCTTCCCCGGCCCCCGGGCCCAGGTCCAGCACATGATCGGCGGCCAGGATGGTGTCGGCATCGTGCTCCACCACCAAGACGGTGTTGCCCAGGTCGCGCATCTTCTTGAGGGTGGCCAGGAGCTTTTCGTTGTCCCGCTGGTGGAGGCCGATGGAGGGCTCGTCCAGTATATACATGACCCCCACCAGGCGCGAACCGATCTGGGTGGCCAGGCGGATGCGCTGGCTTTCGCCGCCGGAAAGGGAGGCCGAGGCCCGGCTCAGGCTCAGGTAGCCTAAGCCGACATCGGCCAGGAAGGACAGCCGTTCCAGTATTTCCTTAATAACCCGCCGGCCTATCTCGGCCTTTTGGGGGGGGAGCTGGAGGTTCTGGAAGAAATCCAGGGCCGCGGCCACGGGCAAATCGGCGATTTCGCTCAAACCCCTGCCGCCCACCCGCACGGCCAGGGCCTCCGGCCTCAGCCGGCCGCCCTGGCAGGCCGGGCAGGGGCGATGGCTCATATAGTGCCCCAGATCGTCCCGAATGGCCTGGGAATCCGTTTCGCGGTAGCGCCGCTCCAGGTTGGGCAGAACTCCCTCAAAGGCCCGGCGGTAGGTATGGCGGCGGTTTCCCTTTTCAAAATAAAAATCTATCAGCTCCCGGCCGCTGCCCTGGAGGACTATTTTCTGGATTTTTTCCGGCAGCTCGTCGAAGGGCTGGTAAAAATCGAACTTGTAGAATTCAGACAGGGCCTGGAGCTGGCTGTGGTAATAGCCCCCCAGACTCTTGGACCAGGGGGCCACGGCGCCCTCGCGCAAGGAGAGGGTGGGGTTGGGCACCACCAGGTCGGGGTCGAAGAAGATGCTGGCCCCCAGGCCGTCGCACTGGGGACAGGCCCCTTGGGGGCTGTTGAAGGAAAAGAGCTGGGGGGTCAGCTCAGGGAAGGACAGGCCGCAGTAGTCGCAGGCGAAACGCTCGGAAAAAAAAAGTTCCTCCTTCCGGTCCGGCAGGTCAACCACCAGGGCGCCCTCGGAGGTCCGGAGGGCCAGTTCCACCGAGTCGGTCAGCCGCGCGCCCAGCCCCTCCTTCATCACCAGGCGGTCCACCACCACTTCGATATCGTGCTTCTTCTTTTTGTCCAGGATGATTTCCCCGCCAAGATCCTGGATAACCCCGCCCACCCGCACCCGGGCAAAGCCGTTTTTTCTCAGCCGCTCGAAGACCTTGGCGTGCTCGCCCTTCCTGGCCCCCACCACCGGGGCCAGGAGAATCATCTTCGTCGCCGGGGGCAGGGCCAGGAGCCGGTCGACAATCTCCACCGCGCTCTGGGCTTTTATGGGCCGGCCGCATTTGTGGCAGTTGGGCTCCCCCACCCGGGCGTACAAAAGGCGCAGGTAGTCGTGAATTTCCGTGACCGTGCCCACCGTGGAGCGGGGATTCTTGCTGGTGGTCTTCTGCTCAATGCTGATGGCCGGGGAGAGGCCCTCAATTAAATCCACATCCGGCTTGTCCATCTGTTCCAGAAATTGGCGGGCGTAGGCGGAGAGCGATTCCACATAACGGCGCTGCCCTTCGGCGTAGAGGGTGTCGAAGGCCAGGGAGGACTTGCCCGAGCCGGACAGGCCGGTGATGACGGTCAGGGCGTCCCGGGGGATGTCCACGTCGAGATTCTTAAGGTTGTGTTCCCGGGCGCCCCGGACGATGATGCGATCGGCGGTCAAGCGTCGGTACCTGTCCGGGCCTGTTCGTGGAACCAGCGGAGGGCCAGTTCGTAGGACAGGGGGCCGAAGCCGGCGATGAGGCCCCGGGCCGCGCCGGCCAGGAGGGAGACATGCCGGAAATCCTCCCTGGCCGCCGGATTGGTGAGGTGGACTTCGATTACGGGCTTTTCCGAGGCCAATACGGCATCGCGCAGGGCCACCGAGGTGTGGGTGTAGCCGCCGGCGTTGAGGATGGCCCCATGGGCCCCCCGGTTTAGGCTCTGGACCGCCTCCACCAGGTCCCCTTCGTGGTTGGATTGGCGGAAATCGACCGAAAGGCTTAAGTCCGCGGCCAGGCGGCTTAAGCGGAGGTTGAGTTCCGGGAGGGTCAGGGACCCGTAAAGGGCCGGCTCCCTTAGGCCCAGGAGGTTCAGGTTGGGACCGTTTATGATCAGGATTTTCATCTCTCACCCGACCGATTGGTTGATGGGGATATAGTGGCGGCCCGGTTCCAGGTGGAAGTCGGCCAGGGTGACCAGGGCCATGGCTTCGGCCACTGGGGCCAGGCGCGGGGCCAGGCAGGGGTCGTGACGGCCGGCGGTGGAGATGGTGGTTGGCCGTCCGTCCACCGTGAGGCTCCTCTGTTCCCGGGCAATGGAGGGGGTTGGCCGTACATGGAGCCGGGCCACTATGGGCAGGCCCGTGGAAAGGCCGCCCATGATGCCGCCGTGGAGGTTGGTGATCGGGCCGTCGGGGCCCAAGGGGTCGTTGGCCTCGGAGCCCCGCCGGGCCGACAGGGTCAGACCCTCGCCGAATTCCACGGCCCGCACCGCGCCTATGGAAAAGAAGGCCCCGCCCAGGGCGGCTTCCAGCTTGTTGAAGACAGGTTCTCCCCAGCCGGCCGGGACGCCGGTTATCCGCACCTCCACCACCGCCCCCACGGAATCGCCGTCGCTCATGGCCGCCTCCACTTCCTGGTGGGCCTGGGGGGCCAGGGCCCGGTCGGCGAAGCGTAAAGGGTCGGTTTCGGCGAAGTCGGGGTCCGGGGTTTCCGCTTTGACCCGCCCCACGGCCACGGCGTAGCCTTGGGCCCGGATGCCCAAAGGCGAGAGTATAAGGCGGGCCACGGCGCCGGCCGCCACCCGGGCCACGGTTTCACGGCCGCTGGAACGGCCGCCGCCCGGCTGGGGCTTGAGCCCGTACTTGATGAAATAGGGCCAGTCGCTGTGGCCGGGGCGGAATTTGCCGGCCTCGTAATCGCGCCCCCGGGCGTCGCGGTTCCGGACCAGTATGGCCAGGGGCGCGCCGTTGGTGCGGCCCTCGGCGGTCAGGCCGCTTAATATCTCCAGTTCGTCCGGCTCCCGACGGGGGCTGGCATAGGGGGAGCGGCCGGGCCGCCGGCGGTCAAGGTCGGCCTGGATCATCGAGGGGGGGAGGCGCAGCCCGGCCGGAAGGCCGTCGATGACCACCCCCAGGGCCGGGCCGTGGGACTCGCCGAAGGTCATTATCCTGAAATTGCGGCCTAAGACATTGGACATGATTCACCTGTCGCCAAGGCCGCGGCCTCCAGAATATCGTCGGCCGAAACTTCCGCCAGAACCGGCCGCTCCACCGCGGCCAAGGCCACGAAACGCAGGCGCCCGCCCCTGATTTTTTTATCCGCCCGAAGAAGCCGGCGGGCTTCGTCGGCCGGGACCGGGGGCGGCCAGGGCCCTCCCAGGCGCGCGGCGACGGATTTTACGCGCGCGGCCTCCTCGTCGGGGAAGCCGGCCAGGGAGCGCGACAGTTCCGCCGCCACCGAAAGGCCCAGGGCGACGGCCCGGCCGTGGCTGAGGCCGGCGTAGGCCTCCGCCACATGGCCGTAGGTATGGCCGAGGTTCAAAATATCCCGCAAACCCTTCTCTTCCCGGAAGTCCCGGGCCACCAGGGCCGCCTTGGCCGTAAAGGAGCGCCGGGCCGCCTCGGCCAGGAGGTCCTGGTCCCCGGCCAGAAGGTCCCCAAGCCTGAGGTCAACCAAGTCGGCCAGGCCACGGTCGAACAAGAGCCCGGTCTTGTAAGCCTCGGCCAGGCCTTCGGACAGGGAGGCGCGGGAGAGGCTGCGAAAGGCGGCCAGGTCCGCCAGGACGCGTTCCGGCAGGTAGAATAGGCCGACCTGGTTTTTGGCCCCGCCGAAATTGATGGCCGCCTTCCCCCCCACGGCCGCGTCCACCGCCCCCAAAAGGGTGGTGGTGACCAGGATGAGCCTTAGGCCGCGCCGGTGGAGCCCGGCGCATAAGGCCCCCAGGTCGCTTAAGCTGCCCCCGCCCCTTACCACCAGCCAGTCGTCACGGGCCAGGTTGGCTTCCGCCATTTGGCCCAAGAGGCGGCGGGCTTGGCCCCAGGTTTTGGCCGCCTCGCCCCGCCGGACGGTGAAGGCCAGGCCGAAGCCGGGGAGAACTTCCCGCCAGTAATCGGCCTCGGCCCGGAAGGCGTGGTCCAGCAATAATATCCCCCGGCCGCCCCGGGTCAGGCGCCGGAGGCGGCCGGCCAGGCCGCGGGCCACGGTTTCAATGAGGCAGCGGCGGCCTTCGGCCCTTAAGACCGTCTTAGTCGCGCGCGCCGTCATCAGGCCGAGAGCCGGGCCAGGTCGGCTTTGAAGCCGGGGTAGGAGATGGAGATGGATTCCTCCCCCAAGACGGGCGTCGGGCGGCCGGCGAGATGCCGGGCCAGAATAAGGGTCATGGCCAGGCGGTGGTCGTGCCCCGAATCCAAGGCTTCCGGCGGAGTCAGGACGCTCGGGCCGGTGACGAAGAGGTCGTCACCTTCCACCCGCACCCGGACCCCCAAGGCCCCCAACTGGCGGTGAAGGGCCGCCAGGCGGTCGGTTTCCTTGAGGCGCAGTTCGCCCACGCCGCGAAACACCGTGGTGCCTTCGGCCAGGGCCGCGGCCAGGGCCAAAACCGGCACCTCATCAACCAGACAGGGGATTTCGGTCACTTCCGTGGCTTTCAGAGGGCCGTTATAGGCCACGGTGACCCGGCCCACGGGTTCCGGCTCCTCCTGTTCCAGGCTGATGCCGACCTCGGCCCCCAGGTCTTCCAGCACCCTGAGAAAACCCGTGCGGCCGGGGGAGAGGAGCATGGAGCGGGCCGTAACCCGGCTCCCCGGCTCAAGGGCCGCGGCGGTCAGGAGAAAGGCTCCGGAGGAAGGGTCGCCCGGTACCGTCGCCTCCGGGGGCAGGGTCAGCCGGCCGGGCCGCACTTCCAGCCCTTCAGGGGTCAGGACGGCGTGGCCGCCCCAGGCCCTGACCAGCCGCTCCGTGTGGTCGCGGGTAGGCAGGGGCTCAATTATGCGGGAAGGGCCGGCCGCCCCGAGGGTGGCCAGGATGATCGCGCTCTTCAGTTGGGCGCTGCCGGCCTGGTTGACGAATTCTATGCCGCGAAGGGGCGCCCCCCCGATCACGCGCATGGGGAGCCGGCCATCGGTGGTCTCAACGGCGGCCCCCATGCGCCGGAGGGGTTCGGCCAGGCGTTCCATGGGGCGCCGCCTGAGCTGGGCATCGCCGTCAAAGTCATAGACCCCGGGAAGGCCGGTGGCCAGGCCGGCCAGGAGCCGGGCCGTGGTGCCGGAATTGCCGCAATCCAGTTCCACCGGCCTGGCCGGGTCGGTTCCGGGCCGGCCGCCTAACCCCGTCAAGGTCAGGCCGGCCTCCGGGCCTCGGGCCTCGCCCCCCAGGGTCTTAAACAGCCGGAGGCTGGTCTTGACGTCGTCGCCGTCGCCCAGCCCCTTCACGGTCATGCGGCCATGGGCGGCGATGGACATGAGAATCAGCCGGTGGCTGATTGATTTGTCACCGGGGGGGGTGAATTCGCCATGGAAAGGCATATCAGGCCACCTCGTCCCATTAATATTCCATGAATTAATCCGGCCATCTTAAAATATCGGCATAGCCGAATAATCTATTAGAATATCACATTGGCGCGTCAAAAACAAACGCCCCGGGTCTTCTGAATAGATTTGAAAAAGCCGTTGACGGAGCGAAGGCCAGTGGGATACAATAGAAAGTTGGAATCAAGAGATCGGCCGGGTTCAACGGCCGGCTGATTGTATAACAAGCGCTATTAAAGAGGTGAACTTGGCTAGAGAAGACCTGATCAAACTGGAGGGCAAAGTCACCCAGACCCTGGGCGGCGGCCACATGGAAGTTGAAACAGTCGAAGGCGTGAAAATCCGGGCCATGCTTTCGGGCCGTCTCAAGCGTTTTAAAATTCGCGTGTTGATGGGCGACCGGGTGGAAGTGGCCGTTTCGCCTTACGACCCCACCCACGGACTCATCACCTACCGCCTGAAGTAGCCCCGGCCGGGCCCATGACCGCACCCATGCCTCTGGCTCCCATCATTGAAGATTTTCTGGCCTTAGTCAAGCTGAACGTAACCTCTCTCAAGGAACGGGCCATAGCCGATGAACTCCGGGCCCGGCTGACCGCTCTGGGCCTGTCCGTGGAAGAAGACGACGCGGGCGGCCGCATCGGCGGCCAGGCCGGCAACCTCATCGCCCGTCTGCCCGGCGACCCCGGCCGTCCCGTCATCCTGTTCTCCGCTCACATGGACCGGGTGGAAAATCACGGGAGCATCCGGCCGCTCCTGGACGAGTCCCGGGGGGTAGTCACCAGCGACGGCACTTCCATTCTGGGGGCCGACGATGTCGCCGGCCTGGCGGCCATTTTAGACGGTCTCCGCCGGGTCAGGGCCTCGGGCCGGCCCCACGGCGAGGTAGAGGTGGTCTTTTCCGTGGCCGAGGAAATAGGTCTTAAAGGGGCCGGGCGCCTGGACTACAGCCGCCTCAAGGCCAAGGCGGCCTTCGTTCTGGACTGCGGCGGCCGCTTGGGGCTCATCGTCAACCAGGCCCCGACCCAATACAGCTTCCTCATTACCGTCCACGGCCGGAGCGCCCACGCCGGCATCGCCCCTGAAGAAGGGCTTTCGGCCATACGGGTGGCCGCCACGGCCCTCACCCGACTCCCCGAAGGCCGGCTTTCCCCCGCCTCCACCAGCAATTTCGGCATAATCCAGGCCGGCCAGGCCACAAACATCGTCTGCGAGCGCTGCGAAATCAAGGGTGAGGCCCGCAGCACCGACCCCGGGGAACTTTCGGCCTATCTTGAGAAGGTGCGGCGGGTCTTTCAGGAGACGGCCCGGGAATTAGGCGGCGAGGCTGAAATGGAAACCAGCCTGGAATATGAGACCTTCCTGGTGGAGGAAGACCATCCGGCCATAGACCTGGCCCGGCGGGCCATGAAAAACCTGAGGCTCTCCCCCCAGGTCGCCTCCAGCGGCGGGGGCATGGACGCCAACCATTTCAACCGGCATGGCCTCCCCGCGGTGGGTCTGGCCCCGGGTTTCAGCCATGCCCACACCACCCGGGAGGAGCAGTCCCTGGCCCAGCTGGTGGACTGCGGCCGGCTGGTGGCGGAGATAATTTTGCTTAATGCCGGCTGAAAGGACTGTCAGGGTCTGGCTGGCCCGTTGCTGCGGGGCCGCTCTGGCTTTATTGGGGGCCGCCTGGCTGCTTTTGGGCCTCTTTCCCGACCCCCTGGCCGAAGAGTCGTGGAACTGGTCGGTCCAGGTGACGGACCGCGAGGGACGGCTCTTGAAGGAATTTCTACCGCCCCGGCCGGCCCGGCGGCTCGCCAAGCCCCTGGACGAATTCAGCCCCCGCCTGGTTGACGCGGTGCTGGCCGCCGAGGACAAACGCTTTTACCATCATCCGGGCTTTGATCCCCTGGCCGTACTGCGGGCCGGCCTGGGGAACCTTAAGGCCGGACGCGTTGAAAGCGGCGGCTCCACCATTACCATGCAGTTGGCCCGCCTGACCCAGGGGCTGACCCCCGGCCCACGCACCTGGGAGCGCAAGCTTAAGGAGTTGTGGCAGGCCCTCCTGATTGAGCGCCACAACTCCAAGGACCACATTCTGGCCGAATATCTCAACCGGGCCCCCTGCGGCCAGTTGACTGAAGGCTTCGCGGCCGCGGCCTCCTTCTACCTGGGGCGATCCGTCCGCGACCTGTCCTGGGCCGAAAGCGCTTTTCTGGCCGGCCTCCCCGCCTCGCCCGGCGCCTTGAACCCCTACAAGGATCCGCGGCCGGCCCTGGCCCGCCGCGGCCGGATACTGAAACGGCTGGCCCGGCAAGGGCGGATCAGCGGACCGGAACTGGCTCGGGCCGAAGCCGAACCTTTGGCCCTGGCCGTTCGATCCGCTCCCTTCCTGGCGCCGCACTTCGTCACCGAAGTGCGGCGCGGCTTCGGCCCCGCCCCGCCGCCCACCCTGACCACCACCCTCGACCTGGATTTGCAGACCCGAATTGAGGCCATCGTGGACGAAACGATTCAGGCTTTCAGGTCTCAGGGTTTGAGCCAGGCCGCGGTGCTGGTCCTGTCCCACCCCGGGCGGCAGGTGCTGGCCTGGGTGGGCTCGGGCGATTTTTTCGCCGACGACGGCGAAGGACAGAACGACGGGGTCCTGGCCCTCCGCCAGCCCGGTTCGGCCCTCAAGCCCTTTCTCTACACCGCCGCCTTTGACGCCGGACTCATCCACCCCGCCTCCCTTCTGGACGACAGTACGGCCGACTACCTGGCCCCCGGGGGCAGCTTCAGCCCCTCCAACTACAACCGTGCGGTCCACGGCCCTGTCCCGGCCCGGCTGGCTATGGCCAGTTCCCTGAATCTGCCGGCGGTACGGCTGGCCGCCCAATACGGTGTGGAGCTGTTTTTGGATCGTCTGCGGGCCCTGGGCCTTAGCAGCCTCAACCGGCCCGCCGGTTATTACGGCTTGGCCCTGGCCTTGGGCGGCGGGGAGGTGCGGCTCCGCGACCTGACCTTGGCCTACGCCGCCCTGGCCGATGGCGGGCTTTGGCGGCCTGAGGTTTTAGTCAAAGACCGGGAGGCGGCGGAAGGCCGCAAGGGTTTTGTTGAGGACCGAAGGGCCGGGCCGACCCCGGCCGAACAGGTTTTCAGCCCGGAAGCAGCCTTTTTGACCACGGACATTTTAAGCGACCCCCTGGCCCGCCTCACCGGCTTCGGGGGAGGGGCAGTTCTAAACACGCCGTATCCGGCGGCCGTCAAAACCGGCACCAGCCGGAGCTTTCGGGACAACTGGTGCCTGGGCTACACCACCGGGTATGTGGTGGGAGTTTGGGCGGGCAATTTCCAAGCCCGCCCCATGAACGAAGTCTCAGGCGTGACCGGCGCCGGGACCATCTGGCGAGAGGTCAGCGACCTTTTGGCATTGCAAATCGGGCCGCGGCCGTTTTCGGCCCCCGAGGGCCTCACGGCCCTGGAGGTCTGCCCGGTGAGCGGGCGCCTGGCCGGGCCGGATTGCCCCAACCGGAAAAGGGAATTATTCAAATTCCTTCCGTCTGAAACCTGCCGGCATCAGGACCTGGAGGCCTCGGACGGCCAAGCGCGACCTGTCCTGGGCCGGGCCGAGGGCTTCGGGCTTCTCCGACCCCGCAGCGGGGAAACCTACGCCCGGGATCCGGGGCTGAACCCAACGGCCCAGCAGCTTAAGGCCCAGGTCAGGATTGATGGGGAAATAGACGAGTTGATCTGGCTGTTGAACGGACGGGAATTGAAACGGGAGGCCGTCGTGGCCGGGCGGCGGCTGTCTTACTGCCTGGCGCCCCTTGAGGAGCGCGGCCGGGCCCGCCTGGAAGTGAAGGGGCTTTTGGCGGGCGAAGTGGTGAAATCCAGCGCGGTCGTCTTTTATATCCAGTAGAGCATCAAACAATTTAAAAGCCGGCGGGTCCAGGGCTTCGACCTGGCTGGTGGGCGGAACCCCCCGGTTGTCCATAGCCCGCATTCATCACGGACCGCTGCTTCCTTCCGGATCTGACGGGGTTAGTGGGAATGCGTCCATGAAGCCGAGGAGTTCCGCTCACCAGGGGCGAAAACCCAAAAGGCCCACTACACTCAGGCTTCCTCCGCCGCGGGCGCCGGCAGAGGCACGGAGGCGGCAATGGCCGGGAGGGGCTGGCGTTTTCTCATGGAAGGCGCCCGAATGGCCGAATTTTCACTTTTTATGCGGCGATCTTCCTGTTCGTTATCAGCCTGGAGAGCGGCGTCTTCCAGAATTTCGCGGCATTCCTGTTCCAACTCGGCGGTTTCCTCGACATTGAACTTATGGGAACTGCCTTCGTGCACGGCCCCCTCAATGCTCAGTTCACCGTAGTCTATATGCCCGAAGACTTTGGCCGTGGAGTTGAGCTGGACATGCTTGGAGGCCCGGATATTGCCATAGACAGTGCCGCTCAGGATTATGTTTTCCACCAGGATGTCGCCGATGATGACCGCCGTCTCCTCCACCACCAGGGTGCCGGAGGAAATTATCTCGCCCCGCATCCGTCCGTCCAAGCGAATGACCCCGTTGAAGCACAATCGGCCTGTAAGGGTCACCCCCGCCGCGAAATACGAATAGCCGGGAGTCTTCTTTTTAGAACCGAACATATCCCCGCCTTCCTTGAAAAAACGACCGCCACCTAATTCCCCTCTTTTAGCACAAACGCCCGCTTGACGCAAGGCCCGTCATTTTTCCGTATTTTCGGCCCTGGCTATGAAGTCGTGGGCCGAGGCCTTGATCAGCCGGGCCTGAACCAGGCGGCCGGCTTCGGGCTGGTCCCCGTCGAAATAAACCAGGCCGTCCACTTCCGGGGCCTGGAACCAGGCCCTCCCGGTCATCACCGGCCCGGTCCCCTCCGTCGGGCCTTCCACCAGCACCTCCGCCGTTTGGCCCAGCCGGGCCCGGTTCTTGGCCAACGACACCCGCCTCTGGGCGGCCATAAGGGCCCGCCGGCGTTTTTCCTTTATCGCGGCCGGCACTTGGTCCGGGAAATTCGCGGCCCTTACGCCGGGTTCCGGGCTGAATTTAAAAACGCCCAAGTGGTCGAATTCAGACTCGATCACGAAATTGAGGAGTTCGGCAAAGTGGGCCTCGGTCTCTCCGGGAAAGCCCACCATCATGGTGGTGCGCAGGGCCAGGCCGGGCCACCAGCGCCTGAGCCTCTTCAAAAGGGCAGCGGGGGAAGAGGAGGGACGGCCCATGCGCCGAAGCAGTTCCGGGGCGGCGTGCTGGAGGGGCAGGTCCAGATAGGGCAGCACTTTAGGGGTCGCGCCCAGGCCCCGGACCAGCTTTTCGCTCAAACCCTCGGGATAGGCGTAAAGCAGGCGCAGCCAAGCCAGGCCGGGGGTCGCACTCAGGCGGCGGACCAGGCTCAACAGTGCCCCGGGCGCTCCCTGGTCCCGGCCGTAAGCCGTCAAATCCTGCGCCACCAAGGTCAATTCCAGGGCGCCGCCGCCGGCCAGGCGAGCGGCCTCCTCCGCCAGATCTTCCAGGGCATAGCTGGTCAAAGGCCCCCTTAAGGCGGGTATCAAGCAATAGGCGCAGCGGCGGTGGCAGCCCTCGGCGATTTTTAAATAAGCCCGAAAGAAGGGGGTGCCCAGGAGGCGTCGGCCCCGAGGCCGGCCGGCCGGGCTGAAGGCGGGCGGCCCATCGGCGGGCGGACGCCGGAAGCGGGAGGTTATTTCCGCTTCAAAATTCGGGTAATCGACCGGCTTGAGCCACAGGTCAACCTCCGGGAGACCCCTGGCCATATCCGCTCCTTCCGGCCCCTTGTAGCGGGCCGGGAGACAGCCCAGGGCCGCCAGCACCGCCCCTGGCTTCTTCAATCGGCCGGCCTCCATCAGGGCGGCCAGGGCTTCCTCCACCGCGCTCTCCAGAAAGGCGCAGGTGTTGACCAGAATCAAGTCGGCTTCGGGGGCGGCGGCCCCGGGCTGAAAGCCTAGATTCTCCACCGCGGCCCCCAGAAGGCGCTCGCTGTCCACAAGGTTCTTGGCGCAGCCCAAGGAAATTAGGTGGAGGCGCGGCGCTTCTTTCGGGAGGCGTGTTTTCATTTTATTCCGTTTCACAATTAAAATTACGTCCATGTAATTTTGATTTAGCTGTGGTATAATGATTCCACCAGCACGAAATAATAACCATTTTAAGCGTCAAAGGGAAGCGGCTTTACTTTGTGGCGAAAAGTGGTCATTGTCCATAAAAACGAGGCCCGGAGCGGCGAGATGGCCCACGCCACCGCCGCCTATTTGAAGACCTGTGGCCTTGAAGTGTTTTTGGACTGCCCGGGGGCGGAGCCCCTGGACCCGTGTCCGCCGGACGGCGGGAGGGCGCGAACGAAAGAGGCCGCGGCGGGAGTGTGCGGGCAAAAAAAGCGGCCGGGCCGGGCCAAGCCGCGATTCAAGCCCGATCTGGTCATATCCATAGGGGGCGACGGCACCCTGTTGTACGCGGCCCGGGCCTGGGGCCAGACCGGTACGCCCCTTTTGGGGGTAAATCTGGGGCACCTGGGGTTTCTGGCCGAAACGGAGCCGGCCCGCCTCCGGGACCTTTTGGAAGAAATCCTGGCCGGGCGCTACACCCAGGAAAAACGTATGGCCTTGGAAGTGGTCGTGCGGCGCCGGGGGCGGGCGACCGGTCGGGCCATGGCCTTAAACGAGGTGGTGGTCAACAAGGGAGCCCTCTCCCGCATCATCACCCTCTGCCTGGAAGTTAAAAATTTCGGGCGCTGGTCCTTCCGGGCCGATGGGGTCATAATCGCCACCCCAACCGGCTCCACGGCCTACAATATCTCCGCCGGCGGCCCCATGGTCTACCCCACCCTGGAAGCCGTGGTGGTGACCCCCATCTGCCCCTTCACCCTTACCAGCCGGCCCCTGGTCTTGCCGACGGACTGCCCGGTGGAACTGTTCGTGGACAATGAAAATCCGGAAATCCACCTCACCGCCGATGGCCAGCTCTGCCTGCCCATCCAGGCGGGGGACAAGGTGACGGTACGGCGACATCCCACCGGCATCAACCTCATTATCAACCCCAACCGCAACTTTATCGACATTCTCCGCCAGAAGATAAACTGGGCCTGAAAACGTGGTGTTTTATGATTAAGAGAATATTGTTTTTCAGTTGTCTGTTTATTGTTTTTCCCTTGCAAGCCCAAGCTGGAGAAGATTTGGACGATTTTCTGAAGCTGAATATCCGATCTTACAGCGCCACCTTGGGAACGGTTATTAAAGATATTGGGCTGGTGCTGTTTAAGAAAGAGTTTTGCGGCTCTTCTGAAAAGGTGGTGATCAGGACTGATGAAGAAGGGGATTTTAGTAAAGAGGGGTGCTACCTTTTATATGGCCCGGAAGATTTGGAATATTTAAATCCGTGGGTCGTCACGGCTTTAATAGTGGAGAAGGATGAGAAGAGGCGGTTTACTTATCATTTTCGTTTATGTCATGAAGAGAAGTTTTCGAGTAAAAGGGACTTTGCTTATACGGGTTATTCGGTGGAAAACATGGATTTGAGCGAGTCTGAGATTGAAAGGATGTTTGTTTATATTTTCAGGTGATTTACGCCGAATATTCAACGGACTTATGGCAATGGTCATGTCCGCCGCGCTCAGCTTCGCCGTGTTTGGCCCGGCCCGGGCCGGGGCGGCCGAGGCCGCCCCGGTTCTGGATATCAGGCTCTTGAACATCCGCCCCCACGACCCCGGCCGCCATACCCAAGGGCTGTTCATCCGGGAAGGCGTCTGGTATGAATCCTCCGGGGGCTTCGGGGTTTCCGCCTTGTTCCGGGAATCCCCGGCCCCTCCCGGCGGCCCGGCGAGGGGGCGCCTCTGGCGCTTGCCGCCGGACTGTTTTGCCGAAGGGGCGGTGTGGGCCGAAGACGAAATCTACCTTTTGACCTGGCGCAATCGGCGCGGCTTTGTTCTGGAGCCGGCCGGGCTTGAGGTCAAAAGGGAATTCGCCTATACCGGCGAAGGCTGGGGCCTGGCCTGGGACGGCCGACGGCTCTGGCGCTCCGATGGCTCCCACCGCCTTTATCCCCATGCGGCCGGCGATTTCGCCCCGGCCGGAGAGCCCTTGGCCGTGCGGGACGGGGAGACGGCGGTGGAGCTTATAAATGAGCTGGAATGGGACCCGGCCACCGGCCTGATGCTGGCCAACATCTATGGCTTGGACCGGGTGGCGGCCATAGACCTTAATGACGGCGCGGTTCGGTTCTGGCTGGAGGCCGCGCCTCTCAGGGCCCTGGCCGTCCAGCGCGGGCTCGTCTCCCCCCCCAGCCTGGACACGGCTTTGAACGGCCTGGCCAGGGACGGCCCCACCCTATGGCTGACCGGCAAATCCTGGCCCCTCTACTTTCAAATCGCCTGGCCCCCGGAAGAGTGGGAAGAGCTCAAGCCGGCCCCGGAATAAGCCGAGGCTTTGGCATTAGCTGTCAGGTCCCACTAGTAAGCATATTTTTCAAAGGAATCAACAGTGGAAAGCATATATAAAACTATCCGTTGCCGGACAAAGTTTGGTGACGAATTGGAACTTTTCAAAAATGACAATATTACCAAGAGAATTTCAAGATATGGACTCTACGCCCAGGACGAACTTAGACTTTTAGCCATTCTTTTTTCCCTCATGCCAGACCGGAGAGCTGCCCTTGATGTGGGCAGTAATATTGGTAATCATTGTGCTTTATTTTCACAATACTTTCAAGAAACCCATGCTATAGAACCACACCAGGAAGTTTTCTCAGTTTTGTCGAGAAACATTATCCGGAATGGCTGGAAAGCAAAAGCTTATAATGTCGGCTTATCGGATCAGGATGGCAAACTGCCCCTATATATTGATGAAAGTGGAAATTTAGGTGGCACATCATTCATAAACAGCCAAACCGGGCGCAGTATTGAAGTTGCGGTAACGACCGGAGATGCTTTTGTTCAAAAAAATGTCTCAGAACATGTCGACTATATAAAAATTGACGTGGAATCATATGAAGGGCAGGTAATCAAAGGTTTGGCGACGACTATTGAAGCCTTTCAGCCAATCATTTCAATGGAATTTAATAACCAGACCACAATAGACTATTTCATGCAGAATGAGATATTTGTTCGTGAGCTTAAGCAATACCATCCTTTAGCCATGTATTCGCGCTGGCTCCGTTGCCTCTGGCCAGGTTTTTTCGGAAAAATACGGCGTAGGATAAATAAAATTTTCACAAGAAGGGGATTTGCCTATTATTTGTCGGAATTTGATTTAAATATAACCAGTGAATCAGTCATTTTGCTTCCCCCGAAACATGAGGGTATCATTGCTTCCTTACTTGAGGCCGCCCAATCGGATCGTGCGTAGCTATTGCTGGTTCATGCGGCTGCAGCGTACTTGGCTATATTCTGTGCTTCTTTGGCTTCAGGCTCAACCAAGGCCTCTAGGCGCAGACGTGATTTTGCCGACATGGCATGGTGACCACCTCTATTTAAGAATTATTATAACATAATACTCAAATAAAACGCTATCACAAAACGCCACTATTATTGGCTTTTTTTAGTTTTACGCAACAATTCTATGGGATTTATCGTTTTGAGTACAGATTACCCGATTTTAGGGGTTTTAAGCGCGGACATTTTTATTTGTTGACAACACCCCGTTATGGTAAAATATAACCTAAAGTTTTTGACACGGCTTCGCGGGCCGACATCCACATCCAGTATTGGCGGGCCATGTTTGACTATTTGAAGACTTTCAAAGCCGCCTTAGGCTTTTTGAGCTTACTCCCCGTGGGCCGGGGAGAGACGCTCACCCCGGAACAGCTTGGCCGTCTGCCGGCCTTCTACCCCCTGGTGGGGTTGACCTTCGGGGCCGTCTCGGCCGTCTTGTGGTTTTTTGGGGGAAAAATTCTGCCGCCGGACCTCTTCGCCCTCTTCCTGGTCCTTTTTCTGGTCGTCATCAACCGGGGCTTTCACCTAGATGGCCTGGCCGACTCCGCCGACGCCCTACTATCCCACCGGTCCCGGGAAGAAAAGCTGGCCATTATGAAGGACAGCCGCCAGGGCGCCTTTGGCGTACTGGCCATAGTGCTGAGCATAACCGTGAAAATACAGCTTCTGACGCATATATTGCCGGCCGCCCCCTGGATAATCCTCCTCTGGCCGGCCTGGGGCCGCCTGGGGGCCTCGGCGGTGGCCGTCCTGAGCCGCTACGTGGGAGGGGAAGCCGGGCTGGGGCGCTGGATGGTGGAAAAGTCCGGCCCCCGGGAACTGGGCCTGGCCGTCTTGTTCACCTTCGTGCCCGGCCTTTTTTTCGGCCCCCCGGCCTTGCTGGCCGCCGCCGTGGCCCTCCTCTTCGGCCTGGCCCTTATCCCTATTTGGCACCGGGCCTTGGGCGGCGTCACCGGAGATATGTTGGGCGCGAGCGTGGAACTGACCGAAATTTTCATCCTGCTCTTTGTTTACTTAACCCTGGCCTGATTTCATCAGGCCGCGGCTCACGGGAAAAATCCAACATGGCCAATCTCATCAGCCTCAGCCCCGACGGCGCCTTCGTCACCCCGGAAAGCCCCGTCATCCCAATAATCATCGGCGATGGCATCGGCCCGGAATTATGGCGGGCCGCCCGGCCCGTCCTGGACGCCGCCGTGGCCAAAAGCGGCCACGCCCCCATAGTCTGGCTGGAAACCCCGGCCGGCCAGGAGGCCCGGGCCAAGACCGGGGAATACCTGCCTGCCTCCACCCTGGCCACTCTTAAAGAACACCGGGTAAGCCTTAAGGGACCTTTAGCCACCCCGGTGGGCGGGGGCCTTCGCAGCCTGAACGTGGCCATCAGAAAGGAACTGGACCTCTACGCCTGCATACGGCCGGTCCGGTGGATTTTCGGCGGCCCCAGCCCGGTCAAGCGCCCGGAAAAGGTGGATATGGTCATTTTCCGGGAAAACACCGAAGACGTTTACGCCGGCCTGGAGTGGCCGGCCAGGAGCGCCGAGGCCGAAGAGTTGAGCCGCTTTGTCCGCGAGCGCTTAGGCGCCGTCATAAGGCCCCACAGCGCCCTTGGCCTTAAGCCCATGAGCGAGTTCGGCTCCAAGCGCTTAATCCGCCTGGCCCTCAAATGGGCCCTGGACCATAAGGCCCCCAGCCTCACATTGGTCCACAAGGGCAACATAATGAAGTTCACTGAAGGCGCTTTCCAGGCCTGGGGCTATGAACTGGCCCGGGAGGAATTCGGCGCCCTGACCGTGCCGGAGGCCGTGGCCGGGGGCGACGGCCGCCTGGTAATAAAGGACCGCATCGCCGACAACATGTTCATGCAGACCCTTTTGAGGCCCGACGAATATTCGGTCCTGGCCATGCCAAACCTAAACGGCGATTATCTTTCCGATGCTTTAGCCGCCCAGATCGGCGGCCTGGGGCTCGCCCCCGGGGCCAACGTGGGCGACGGCCTGGCCGTCTTCGAGGCCACCCACGGCACGGCCCCCAAGTATATCGGCCAGGACAAGGTCAACCCCGGCTCCCTCATCCTCTCCGGGGCATTGATGCTGGAATTCATGGGCTGGCCCCAGGCGGCCGAAAAGGTGCGGACGGCCGTGGCCCGGACCATCGCGGCCGGCCTACTCACCCATGACCTGGCCCGGCAGATGCCCGGCGCCAAGGAGGTTTCCACTTCGGCTTTCGGCCGGGCGGCGGTGGAAAACATAATTTGAAGGACCTCAAAACCATGAACCTGGCGCGGAAAATAATCAAGTCTCATTTAATGGCCGGGGAGATGCTGCTCGGCCGGGAGGTAGGGCTGGCCGTGGATCAAACCCTGGTCCACGACGCCACGGGCCAGATGGCCTTGCTGCAGTTCGAGGCTCTGGGCTTCCCCCGGATCAGGACCCGCCGTTCCCTCATCTACACTGATCACAACACTCTCCAGGTGGGCTTTGAAAACGCCGATGACCACGCCTTTCTGGCCGGGGCGGCCGCAAAGTTCGGGCTCTATTACTCCAAGGCCGGCGGCGGCATCTGCCACCAGGTCAACCTGGAACGCTTCGCCGTGCCCGGGGAGGTCCTTCTGGGGGCTGACAGCCACACCACCACCGGCGGGGCGGTGGGGCAGCTGGCCATCGGGGCCGGCGGGCTGGATGTGGCCGCGGCCATGGGCGGCCGGCCGTTTTACCTCCCCATGCCGGAGGTGGTGCGCGTTGAGTTGACCGGGCGGCTGGCGCCCTGGAGCACGGCCAAGGACGCGGCCCTGGAAATTTTAAGGCTTCTCACCGTCTCCGGCGGCCGGGGCCGCATCCTGGAATTCGCCGGACCGGGGCTTTCCGGCCTTTCAGTGCCGGAGAGGGCCACCATCGCCAACATGAGCATTGAGACCGGCGCCATAACCGCCCTTTTCCCTTCCGATGAAAACACCCTGGCCTTCCTTGAGCGCCAAGGGCGGGCCGATGATTTCAAGCCTCTGGCCGCCGATCCGGGGGCCGACTATGATGCTCTGCTCAAGATCGACCTGTCGGCCCTGGTCCCCCTGGCCGCCGCCCCCCATTCCCCGGACCAGGTCCGGGAAGTGGCCGGCCTGGACGGACTCAAGGTGGACCAGGTAGCCATCGGCTCCTGCACCAACGGCTCTTACGAGGACCTTATGGCCGTGGCCGCCATTTTGAAAGGCCGCCGCATCCCCCCCCACCTCAGCCTGGTCGTGGCCCCCGGCTCCCGCCAGGTTTTTCAAGAATTGGCCGACCGCGGCGCCCTGGCCGACCTAATCGCCTCCGGCGCCCGGATAATGGAAGCGGCCTGCGGCTTCTGCAACGGCGTGGGCCAGGCTCCCAGGACTGGAGGAGTCAGCCTGCGCACCTCCAACCGCAACTTCCCCGGCCGCAGCGGCACGGCCAGGGCCGACCTATACCTGGTCAGTCCCCAGACAGCCGCCGTAAGCGCCCTGACCGGCTTTATCACCGACCCCAAAACCTTTGGCCCGGCCCCGGTCATAGCCCCGCCCGAGCGCTTTGTTGTGGACGAAACCCTCATAATACCTCCCCTTTCCGAGGCCGAGGCGGCCGCGGCGGTCATTGAGCGCGGGCCCAACATAGCGCCCCTGCCCAGCTTCGAGGCCCTGCCCGCCGCCCTGGAGGCCGAGGTGATGCTGGCTTTGGGCGACAACGTCACCACCGACGACATCCTGCCTGCCGGCGCCCATATCCTGGCCTTAAGGGCCAATATACCGGCCATTGCCCGCTATATTTTCTCAAATATCGACCCTGATTTCGCCGAACGCTTAAAAAAAGCGGGGTCGGGAGTCGTGGTGGGCGGCCAAAATTACGGTCAGGGCTCCAGCCGGGAACATGCCGCCCTGGCCCCCCGTTACCTGGGACTCCGGGCCGTCATAGCCGAAAGTTTCGCCCGCATCCACAAGGCCAACCTGGTCAATTTCGGCATCCTGCCCCTGGAACTGCTCAACCCCGGCGAACGCGGGCTCTTGGCCCAGGGGCACCGCCTGGCCCTGGCCGGCCTGGATCTCATCACGGCCAATAGCCGCCTGACCCTTAGAAATTTGACCACCGGCCGGGATGTTGAGCTAAAATTAGAGGTATCCGAACGTCAGGCCGAGATGCTTCTAGCCGGCGGTCTCCTGGCCCAGCTGGGGGCCGGGGAACTCTGAAAGAAAGGAAGCGCCATGTCAACCGCCTTCATCTTCCCAGGCCAGGGGGGACAATTCCTGGGGCAGGCCAACATATGGCTGGCCCGGGACCCGGGGCTCAGAGAGATCCTGGACTTGGCCGACGAAATTTCCGGCCGGCCCATCGCCAGGCTCTGCCAGGAAGGTCCGTTGGACGAACTGTCCAAAACCGCCAATCTTCAGCCGGCCGTGGTGGCGGTGAGCCTTATGGCCCACCGTCTCATGACGGCCGCCGGCCTTAAGCCGGATTTCGTCTGCGGCCATTCCTTGGGTGAATTCAGCGCCCTTTGCGCGGCCGGGGTTTTCGACCTCAAGGCGGCCCTGACCCTGGTCAGCCGCCGCGGCGCGCTGATGGAAGAGGCGGCCGCGAAAAATCCCGGGGCCATGACGGCCATCCTGGGCCTCTCCTCCGAAGAACTGGGCGCCATCTGCGAACTGGCCCGCCATGAGGGTCCGGTGATCATGGCCAATTTCAACACCCCGGACCAAATCGTCATTTCCGGCGACATCCGGGCTGTTGCGGCCGCGGGCAAATACTCCAAAATGAAAAACGGCAAAGTTTTGCCCCTGCCCCTCTCAGGGGCCTTCCACAGCCCCCTGATGGCCGCGGCCAATGAAAAATTCGCGGCCGAACTGGAGAAAATCCACTTCCGGCCGCCCATCTGCCAGGTGCTTCCCAACAGCACGGCCCGGCCCACGGCCGACCCGGCCGAAATCAAGGCCCGGCTCATGACCCAGATGGTCTCGCCGGTTCTTTGGACCCAGACGGTCCAGGCCCTGGCCGAAGCCGGGGTCACGGACTTCGTTGAAGCCTGGCCGAAACCCTATATGACCAGCCTGGTTAAGAAATGTCTGCCCCGTGATTCCGCCGTCCGGGCGGACGCCTTTGCCTGAAAGATGGAAACTCTCTGGGCCCCCTGGCGCCTGAGCTATATCACCGGAGGCCGGCGGACGGGTTGTTTTCTGTGCCTGCCCCGGGACCATTTGGGGCCGGACCGCGACCGCCTCCTGTTGTTCAGCGATGGCCTGGCCCTGGTGATGCTGAACCTCTACCCCTACAACAACGGGCACCTGCTCATCTCGCCCCGCCGGCATATCCCCACCCTCTCCGCCGCCGGAGAGGACGAACGCCTGGCCCTAATGAACCTGGCGGCCAGGGCCACGGAAATCATGGGCCGCCTCCTTAATCCCAGAGGGTTCAACCTGGGCGTCAACCAGGGGCAGGTTTCCGGGGGCAGCGTGGAAGACCATCTCCATCTCCACGTCACCCCACGCTACCTGGGCGACAGCAACTATATGACCGTGTTCGGCGAGACCAGGGTCATCTCCGAACACATCCTGGCCACCTACGACAAACTGGTGTCCGCCTTCAATGAGTGACGAGCATCATACCCCGGCCATCCGCCAGTACATGGAATTAAAAACCCGCTATCCCGGGGCGCTCGTATTCTTCCAGATGGGCGATTTTTACGAGATGTTCTTTGAGGACGCGGAAAAAGCGGCGCCCCTGTTGGAAATAACCCTCACCAGCCGCGCCCGGAAGGGTGAGGCGCCCATACCCATGTGCGGGGTGCCGGTGGCCGCCGGCCTGGGCTACGCCAACCGCTTAACCGAGGCGGGATACCGCGTGGTGGTGGCCAACCAGGTTGGGGATCCCTCGAAAATAAAGGGCTTGCTGCCCCGTGCCGTCTGGCAGGTGGGCACCCCGGGGCTGCCCCTGGCCGCGGAGAGCGCGGAACCGGGCGAGGCCCGCTACTTGGCCGCCGTGCGGCCGGAAGCCGGCCGGCTGGGCTTGGCGGCCCTTGAAGTCTCCACCGGGGACCTGGTGCTGGGGACCTTCGAGGACTGGGAAAACCTCCGGACGGAGTTCTCGGCCCTGCGGCCCCGCGAGTGCCTCCTGCCCGAGGATTCGCCCCGGGAATTTCTGGAGCTTCTGAACCAGGAGCGCATCTTCCCCGCCTTCCGCCCGGTCCTGCCCCCGGAGGCCGGCCTCCGGGAACTCGAAGACCTCTTCGGCGCCCCGGCCCCGGGGGCCTGGGAACTGGGGAAAAGGCCCGAGGCCGGCGGGGCCGCCGCGTCTGTCCTGC
>Ga0099364_10002847_pt1 | contig 27323 bp, 25 predicted proteins | sample TergutTh196P3_FD_73070 | JGI IMG/M metagenome (GOLD analysis project Ga0099364, IMG submission 73070) | Microcerotermes parvus P3 segment gut microbial communities from Pointe-Noire, Republic of the Congo - Th196 P3 | ecosystem: Host-associated > Arthropoda: Insects > Digestive system > Gut ... | reverse complement strand
TTACCCCCTCAAAGCCCGGTAACGCAATACCCCCAATATCCTGTATGCGTTTCCGTTCGGCGGCGGTTGCTGTGGCGGCGGCTGTGTTTTCAACTTGCGCCACAAGCTCGGGATATGCCGCCCGCATTTCCTCTACGGTTTTGATTTCCATTTGCTCGTTTACTCCTTTTTTGTTTTGGGTTTGTATATGTTCAACCGCCGCCGCGGGGGTGCGGCTGTTTAACAACATTGTTGGTCTTGTCGGGTATCGCCCTAAATCAAGGGCAACGGAATTTACGACGACGCGGGAAGCGTTTTCAACCTCTGTCTTAACGTCCCCGAACATGACTTCATCACAAAAGCCGCTGTCAACGGCTTGTTTTCCGTCGTACCACGTCGCCGCGCTCATAAGCGCGGATATTTCGGCTTCGTCTTTGCCTGTTTTGAGGGCGTAACCGTTGATGATTGACTGTTTTATTACTGTCAATTCCTCGGATAGTTTTACAAACTCCTCCGCGCTGTAATAGCCAATAACGCCCATTTTCGGGTCGTGTATCATAAAAACGCCGTTTGCGGGTATCTGTATCTTGTCGCCCGCCATTGCTATAATCGTTGCCGCCGAAGCCGCCCAACCGTCAATTTTTACGGTTATCGTGGCTTTATGGTCTTTTAGGCGGGTATATATAGCGTTGGCGGCGAAAACGTCACCCCCGCCGCTGTTAATCCTTACAACGATTTCCGCAACGTCCCCGATTGCTTTTAAGTCGTCGTTAAACTGTTTTGGCGTGATTTCGTCGCCCCACCATGAATACGAAGAAATATCCCCGTATAAAATAAGCTCCGCGGGCTGATTGTTGGCGGCGGCTATAAAATCCCAAAATTTATTTATTTCCTGTGGGTTGCGCGGTTTGCCCTGTCCCTGTTTCAATGTCCTGTACCTCCTTCATTAAGGTTTCTTCTTTTTTGCGTTGTTTTATAATCCTGTAAAAGTCCCCGCCTGTAAGCTCTTGCGCTTCGCGGTCGCGTGTTGAAAATCCGTTTTGTACCCGTTTTTCCGCCGCCGTAACCTCTTTTGTCGGGTCAAGGCTTAATTGTGCAGGCCCGTTCCACTCCGCGCCGCTGTACGCTTTGCGTATAGCAGGGTCGGCAAAGAAGCCGGGGGCGGTTATGCGTCCTTTTGCTACGGCTTCGGCAAGCCATTCTTCAAAAACGGGTTGGCAAAAATCGTTTGCAAGCCAAGAGCGGTACATTTTTACAGATTTCCACAACTCCAACAATGCGCCCCGCGACGCGCTGTAAGACGCTCCAAAATATTTTACAAGCACTTCAAAGGGGATTTCTAACGCCGTGCCTATCTGCTTGCATATCGCCATAAAAAACGGCTCAAAATTGGCGTTGGGTCTGCCGGGGGCTACGTCTTTTGCTTTTTCACCCGGCGCAAGGTCAATTATAGAGCCGTTGCCGATTTCGATTGAATTAACGTCCGCCGCGTCTATTTGCTCATGCTCGGGTATTACTTCGCCCTCTATGCCGCCCCCCGTGTCGTTTTCCCGCTCAATAAACACGGCAAACATACCGTTGACGACGGCGGCGACAAGCTCCGCGTCGCTGTACCGCCCTAACTGTTTGAGGGCTTCAATAACGGGCGCAAGAAAAGGTACGCCGCGCCGCTGTCCTATCCGCTCACGATTCATTATGTGTAGGACGTTGCGCCGCCCCGTTTCGTCCCCGAACGCCTTTATACGTTTCCAATCCCCCGCAACCTTAAAAGCTAACTTGTAAGCTAACGGGTGTGTGTTTTTTATGTGATAAGCGATAACCTCACCCGCCGCGTTTGTTTCAACGCCGCCTATAATGTTTGGGTTAAATGTAGTTGATTGTGGGTTACATAGTCGGTCGGCTTCAATAAGCTGTATACGCAAGTCATACGGCATATTTACCCGCTTTGTCGTCGGTAATAGCGCGATAACGTCACCCGACAACAACCAATTAAGAAAAGTTAATTGCTGTATGTCGTAAAAGTTGTCTATCCGCTCCATATCGCAAGCGTCCGATTCCGCCCATAAAAAAAACTCGCGCTCAATATCGCTTTCAAGCTGTTGCGCCTGTTCTTCTGTCATACCTAAATACTCATAGTCAATTTGACTTTTGAGGACAAGCCCCGAACCCACAACATTTGTACGCATGGTTTTTATCGCGCCCGTTGCAAGGGGTACGCCCATGTACAAATCTCTTGACCGTTGCCGCAAGGTTGACAAGTTTTCTTGTATGTCCTCGTTCGCGCTCCCGCCGCGGTATAACCAACCTAAAAGCGATTTTTTACTATGCGAAGCCCCGTAATTTCCGTACCCGCTGTTTAATATGTTGATACGGCGGCGGTCGGCGGCTCGGTTTAATGCCGCTCGCGGCGATATAACGGAAATTATCTTGTCAAGAACATTCAAAACAAATCACGTATAATAGAGTTATCTCAAATTAAGAGGTGACTCTATTATATTTCTCCCTTCTTTTTTATTTTTATGATTGTGTCGACGGGATTAGCTGCCCGTCCGATATAATAGATATGGTACTGCGGATTTGTACACGCAATCTACAGCATAGACTGTTCGGGGGTGACTCAAACCGCAGCTCCTGTCTTAAATGTTAATCGGTTAGTTAACGCACAGACGTTTAATACACGTGAATACATTGACAGGAAGACTGCGGCAAACAAGCAGTATCTAAAATATATTTTTTCTGGAGGTCTGCCAATGATTTACGTGGGAATCGACATCTCGAAGTACAAACATGACTGTTATATCTGCAACGATTTCGGCGATGTGCTGAACGGAGGTTTCTCGTTCGCCAATAACGCCGGAGGATTCTGTGAGTTTCAGAAAGAACTCGAACAAGCAAAAAACTCGGACGAGGTTCGCATCGGCTTTGAATCCACAGGCAACTATGCCGTCAATCTCAAAATGTTTCTTGAAAGAGCGGGTTTCGACTATATGGAAATTAACCCGCTGCTCGTCAAGGAACACATCAGAAGCAAAACCCTGCGAAAAACTGTTACGGACAAACTGAGTGCCAAAGCTATCGCTTCGTATCTCAGCGAAAAGCAATACCGACCGCATGCAACTTCATTCTATCCTAAATTCGCTTTGAAGCAACTGACGCGGCTAAGAAGCAGCTTGGTGACAAGCAGAAGCCGTTATCTCATTCAGCTGACTAACGTCCTCGACTGCATTTTTCCCGAATTTAAGCCGCTGTTCGATAACAAATTCACGGTAACAGCTTTGTATATCCTCGCAAACTACCCATCACCTGAAGCTATATCCAACATGAACTCGCGTTCTTACGACATTCTGCGCCGCAAATCCCGCGGGCATTTTTCGCTGGATATGTTTGTCAGGCTCAAGTCGCTTGCCAAAAATACTGTCGGCGTTTTCGATGAATGTTACCGTATTGAACTTGAAACTTTGCTTGACCTGCACGCTCAAATCGACTCAAAAATCAACGAACTCGAAACGCAGATAACTAAAATCATCAAAGACATTAACCCGCCTACTCTATCTATCAGGGGCGTCGGCGAAATCTCCGCTGCCGTGATTGTTTCGGAGTTCGGTGATTTTTCACGCTTTTCTCACCCTGATAAAATGCTCTCTTTCGCCGGGCTTGAACCCGGCTATTTTCAGTCCGGCACGACCGAATACAACGGGCGCATGGTCAAGCGCGGCTCTTCTCATCTGCGCTGTGCTTTAATGAATTGCGCCCGCGCTATGCCGCTTCACAATGAAGTTTTTGCCGTTTATTACCGCAAAAAAATCAATGAGGGCAAAGATTACGATGCTGCTGTTAATCATGTTGCTAAAAAACTCATTCGCTTAATCTTCGCCTTAGAAACCAAAGGCGAAATGTTCGATTCAGATAAACTTCGTTAATTCTTTTTTATAGTCGTTCCCCTAACCTTGAAAATTTTACCTTTTACAGGGCTTTTTTGTCGCGCCTTTTTGCGCTTACGATAAATGTTTTTATTTTGTTTACAGATTGTTGTTGACTTCTAATAGTTAGTCACCTCCGGTTTTATTTTATGATGCGCCGTCCGTCTCTGATAGACGCGCGCTATTTTCACGAGCTTTTCTTCAGCAAAGGCCGCCCCTATAATCTGCAGACCGACGGGCAAACCGTAACTATCGAATCCGCACGGCAGAGCGACAGCCGGAAGACCCGCAAGATTTACAGACACAGTATATATATCTCCCATGTACATCTTCATAGGGTCGCTTATATTTTCGCCGATTTTATAAGCCGAAGTCGGCGCGACGGGCGATATAATTATATCAAAACGCTCAAATAACTTATTATAAGCCTCTTTAATCATCGTCCGGGTTTGCAGAGCTTTTTTATAATAGGAATCGTAATAACCCGACGATAACACAAACGAACCGAGCATTATTCTGCGTTTTACTTCAAGTCCGAAACCCTCGCTGCGCGATAAATTATAAAGTTCGGAGAGATTACCGGCTTCTTTTGCGCAATAGCCGTATTTTAACCCGTCGTATCTCGATAAATTAGACGACGCTTCGGCGCACGCTATAATATAATAAGCCGGGAGTATATAATCTGTCAGCGGCATATCAAATTCTTCTATGCGCGCGCCCGCCGATTCAAATTCCCGTACGGCAGTTAAAATAACGCTTTTTACTTCGCCGTCAATCCCGCTGTCAAAATAATTTTTCGGCAGTCCGATTTTTACGCCGTCTAAATTCTCGCAAGTCTTACTGAAATCAAAATCTTTGTCTATAACGCGCGTACTGTCTCTGCTGTCCGCGCCTGAAATAATAGAGAGTACGGCGGCGCAGTCGTCTATATTTCCGCCGACTGCGCCTATTTGGTCAAGCGAAGACGCATAGGCTATAAGCCCGTAACGCGATACGGCGCCGTAAGTCGGCTTAATCCCGGTAACGCCGCAGAACGAACACGGCTGCCTTATGCTCCCGCCCGTGTCCGAACCGAGCGCAACCGGCGCGATTCCGGCCGCGACGGCCGCCGCGCTTCCCCCCGACGAACCGCCCGCCACCCTCGAACTGTCCCACGGATTACGAACAGTCCCGAAAAATCCCGTTTCGCTCGAACCTCCCATCGCAAACTCGTCCATATTAAGCTTGCCGATTATAATCATGCCCGCCCTCTCTAATTTATCGACAACGCTCGCGTTATATACGGGCGTGTAATTTTCAAGCATTTTAGAGGCGCAAGTCGTTCTAATACCCGCGGTCGATATATTATCTTTAAGAGCAATCGGCGCTCCCGCGAGTTCCGATATAAACTCTCCGGCGTTTATTTTATCCTGTATAATTTCAGCGCGCGCGAGGGCCTCTTTTCTTGAAACCGTAATAAAAGCGTTATATTCCGGGTTTTTTTCTTCAATCAAATCTATATAAGCGTTTACTGATTCGCTAACGCTTATTTCTTTATTTTTAATTTTTTCAGCCAATTCCAGCGCGCCTAAACCAAACATTATATCTCAACTCCCCAAAATTTATTTAAAATAGCTTATCCCGCCTTCAAAAATCGGCATGAATTTATTGCCCGGTATATTAACCGCGGCAAATTTATTATATCGTTCGCTGTGCGCCATCTTTCCCAGAACGCGCCCGTCGGGACTGCTTATTCCCTCTATCGCCCATACCGAACCGTTCGGGTTATGCAGAATATTCATAGACGGCATACCGTCGTAATCTGTATACTGAAAAGCAATCTGCCCGTTTTCCCGCAATTTATTCAATACTTGTTCAGACGCGGTAAAACGCCCTTCGCCGTGCGAAACCGGCTGTATATATATTTCTCCGGCCTCGCATTTTGACAGCCACGGCGAATTAACGGACGCAATACGAGTTGAAACGTAACGCGACTGATGCCGTCCGATACTATTAAACGTCAGGGTAGGGGAGTCCGCCTCCGCGGCCGATATTTCGCCGGACGGCAGCAATCCCATTTTTATAAGCGCCTGAAATCCGTTGCATATTCCCAGGATTAAACCGCCGCGCTTATTTAACAATTCATGAACCGCGTTTTTAAGACGTTCGTTTCTGAACAGCGATACTATAAATTTACCCGAACCGTCCGGCTCGTCGCCGCCCGAAAATCCTCCGGGGAATATAATCATCTGCGCGTCCGCGATTGCTCTCTCAAGCTCAACCGCAGACGCGGCAAGCGTCTCCGGCGTGAGATTGAGTACGAGAACGATCTCGCTTATGCCGCCCGCGCGTTCGACTGCCGCTTCCGTGTCATATTCGCAGTTCGTACCGGGAAACACCGGAATCACCGCTTTCGGCTTCGCGAATAAAACCCCGCGGTACGGCATGGATTTTCTGTTATTATCAGCGATTAACGGCGCGCCGCCGCTATGCCTAATATTTACGGGGAACACGCCTTCTAACTGCGACTGCCAGACTTCGCAAAGCTCCGCAAGCGATACTGCGGGCTTGACGGCTTTACCCAACGTAAGCGCGGGCTCCGACTGCGTGTATCCCAGTAATCTGAAATTATCTAAATCGCAGGCGCTCTCAAAAATTATAGAACCCCACTGACGTTCATTAAATAAATTATTATCAAAATCTCCCGTGAATCCAATCATATTGCCGAAAGACATCTTAATAATACCGCCGTAAACTCCGCCGTTTTCACAGGCCCATGCGGATAATATCTTACCCGAACGGCATAATTCAATATATTTCTCCCAGATATCGCGCAGAGCATTATAATTCGGCAGGCCGTCTTTATTAAGAGGCGTTTCAAGCAGATATACATAATTCCCCGGACTTTTAAATTCCGCGCTTATCATCTGTTCCGCCCCGTTTATTCCTGCGGCAAAAGATATGAGCGTCGGCGGTACGTCTAAATCCCCGAAACTGCCCGACATAGAATCTTTTCCCCCGATTGCCGCTATTTTCAGGCCCATCTGCGCGTCGAACGCGCCCAGCATCGCCGCGAACGGCAATCCCCAGCGTTTCGCGTCGCCGTTTAATCCCGGGAAACATTCCTGAAGCGACAAATAAATCGTATCGGGAGAAACTCCCGCCGCGATTAACTTCGCGACCGACGTAACGACTGCGTAAACCGAACCTCCGAACGGGTCTTCTTCCGTAAAATGCGGGTCAAATCCGTATGACATCACAGACGCCGTACGCGCTCCCGGAGCGGGCGGCAGCGCCGCCATAACCTGCGATTCCGTCAGCGCGTATTTACCCCCGTACGGCATGAATATACTCGACGCGCCAATCGAACCGTCGAATCTTTCGGCAAGTCCTTTCTGCGAACAAAAATTTAGATTTGCCGCCAATTTCAGCAATTTATCACGCAGGGACGAACTGTGTTCGTCCGTAATCAATTTATTTAATTTAAAATCACGCGCATAAACATAAACGTCCGCATAACGCTCCGCGCCGTTTCTATCCAAAAATTCTCTGTGAATATCTACGATTTTTTCGCCGCGCCAAAGCATAACGAGCCGGTTGTCAGCCGTTACCCTCGCGACGACCGTCGCTTCAATATTTTCTTCTTTTGCATATTCGATTAATTTCGCCGCGTCGCTCTCCGCAACTACCGCGGCCATGCGTTCCTGCGATTCTGAAATCGCAAGTTCCGTACCGTTCAATCCCCGATATTTTACGGGCATAGCGTCCAGATTAATCTCGACGCCGTCGGCCAGTTCGCCGATTGCGACGGCCGCGCCGCCCGCGCCGAAATCATTGCACCGTTTTATTAATTTCGTCACTCCGGGATTTCTGAATAACCTCTGGAGTTTGCGTTCCTCAGGCGCGTTGCCTTTCTGGACTTCCGACGCGCATTCCGTTACTGTAGACGCGCCGTGCGTCTTTGACGAACCCGCCGCGCCTCCGATTCCGTCGCGTCCCGTACGCCCGCCCAGCAGCGCGATTAAATCTCCCGTCTCCGGACGTTCGCGCCGTACGTAATCCGCCGGAGCCGCGCCGACGACCGCGCCGGCTTCTAATCTTTTCGCGATATATCCCTCATGATAAAATTCTTTTACAAGTCCTGTAGCAATCCCGATTTGATTGCCGTATGAGCTGAACCCTTTCGCTGCCGTGACAGTCAGTTTACGCTGCGGCAGTTTACCCGGAAGAGTATCTTCAAGAGATTTACGCGGGTCGCCCGAGCCCGTGATTCTCATAGCCTGATAAACGTAAGCCCTGCCTGAAAGAGGGTCGCGTATCGCTCCGCCTATACAGGTCGACGCGCCGCCGTACGGCTCGATTTCCGTCGGGTGATTGTGCGTCTCGTTCTTGAAAAATAACAGCCATTCTTCCTGTTTATCAGTAAAATCGACGTTTATTTTAACGGTACAGGCGTTATTTTCTTCAGATAAATCAAGCGCTTTCAGTCCGCCGCGCTTACGCAGATATCTCATCGCCGCCGTAGCTATATTCATGAGAGTCACGGGCTTATCATCATTTGCCGCGATAAACAAATCATACGCTTTTTTAACTCTCTTATCTTTAATATCAGCCGATTTAATAATAGTATTGAACGTCGTATGTCTGCAATGGTCCGACCAGTACGCGTCAAACACGCAAAGCTCTGTCTGAGTCGGCTCGCGGCGTTCGCCTTTAAAATATTCCTGAATCAATAAAATATCGTCGAGAGACATAGACAAGCCGAAATTCTCCCGAAGTTCGCCGAGCATTTCAGAAGTCATATTTATAAATCCGGAAACCAAAGGCGTGTTAACCGGCGTTTGGGCGGCGTTAATATGCAAACTATCGAATTTGTCCGCCGACGTTTCCCTGTATTCCAACGGGTTGACCAGATATTTTTTTATCCTTTCGAAATCAGTATCGCCGACGCCGCCGATTGCATAGACTGCCGCCGTCCTGACAACGGGCCGCCTGCCTCCGAGCAGCATCTGGATACACTGCCCGCACGAATCCGCGCGCGCGTCGAACTGACCGGGCAGCGGCTCGATATAGAGCGCGCGGAATCCGTCCGGTAACTCCGGCAGATTATCCTCGTAATATATATCGCTCATCGGCTCGCTTAATATAATATTAATTATATCCCGCCGTTTATCTTCGGCGAAACCCTGTATATCATAACGGTTAAACAGCCGTACTTTAATATCCGGCAGTTTCAGCGTTTCACATAACTCGGCCTCGACGGCTTTAGCGGCAACGTCGAACCCCGCTTTTTTTTCTGCGTAACAGCGATAAACTTTATCCTGCATATTATATTTTTAACCGCCTTTATTTATTTTTTATATTTTATATTTTGTCTTTCATAATCGCGCGCGCCGTCATAGGCAAACCCAGTAATTTTATAAAGCCCTCCGCGTCTTTATGATTATATAAATCTCCCGTCGTAAAACTCGCGAGATTCTCGATATAAAGCGAATACGGCGATTTGATTCCCGCGGGGATTATATTGCCTTTATATAATTTAAGCCGTACCGTTCCGGAGACCGTTTCCTGCGTTTTGTCTATAAACGCCGACAAAGCCTCCCTTAACGGCGTGAACCATTCGCCGCCGTAAATTAATTCCGCTAATTTTTGGCTTACCGTCCGCTTAAACGACATAGTCTGACGGTCGAGACACAGAGACTCCAGTTCGCGGTGAGCGAAATATAAGATACTGCCTCCCGGCGTTTCGTATATCCCCCGCGATTTCATGCCGACGACTCTGTTTTCCACCATATCGGCTATGCCGACGCCGTTTCTGCCGCCGATTTTATTCAGCGAATCCAACAATAGGGCGGGGGATAACGCTTTTCCGCCGAGTCCGACCGGAACGCCCCGCTCAAAATCAAGCTCGATATATTCCGGAATATCCGGCGCGTCCTCCGGACTGACGCATAATTTCAGTATATTTTTATAATCGGGCTCCGTTTCCGGGTTTTCAAGCTCCAATCCCTCATGGCTCAGATGCCATATATTTTCGTCGCGGCTGTAACTCTGTTCTTTTTTCACAGGGAAATCAATCCCCCGTATTCTTAAATATTCCATAGCGTCCTCGCGCGATTTTATATCCCATATCCGCCACGGCGCGATTATTTTCAAATGCGGCGCGAAAGTCTTAAACGCGAGTTCAAATCTTATTTGGTCGTTGCCTTTGCCCGTTGCCCCGTGACAGATTGCGGCCGCTCCCTCGCTTAACGCAAGCTCCGCGAGTTTTTTCGCGATTAACGGACGCGCCGCCGCAGTACCGAGCAGATACTTACCCTCGTAAACCGCGCCGGCCTTTATCATCGGAAATATATAATCGCGCGTAAATTCCTCCGCGGCGTTTATAATAACTATTTTATCCGCTCCCGTTCTAACCGCTCTCTCTTTAATCCCTGCGTAATCTCCGCCCTGACCGACGTCTACGCAGCACGCTGTAACTTCGCAGCCCGTATAATTTTCTTTAAGCCACGGGATAATAACGCTCGTATCAAGTCCGCCGGAATACGCTAACACTATTTTTTCATTTGTTTCCGCCATTAGAAAATAACCTCCGCATTTTTATTTTTATTCGACTGTTCTGGGCGCGATAAACGTCTCGCCGTCGCTTTCCGGCGCGTTTTTTAATATAAGCCCGCGTTCAAACGACGTCTCGACTATATCTTCGCGCAGGGCGTCCGCGTTATCTCCGCCGTTATAAAACGAGCGTCCGCTTTCGGATATATTTTCAGTATCGAGCCCGCCGAGAATCGACATATAACTCAAAATATCTTTCAGTTCCGCGCTCACGCGCAGCTTTTCGCCGTCCGTAAGGGTCAGACAAGATAAATCCTCTAAATATAATATTAAATCCCCGTTTATCCGCATATAATCCCTCCCCGTTTTTTCATGCGTTCAGCAAAGTTTTCTCTCCCGTCAGAGTCACGTCGCCGGCGCCTCTGTTCCATTCCATTTTAAATATGTTATCTTTCATGAAAATATTAACTTCGTCGGATAATATTTTCCGGAGCATTATCGCGGCCGTTCCCGCGACGCAAGCCGCTTCGGGCGTAAACTCGCGCCCTTCCCGATGCCACAGGCGCGCTTTTATATTATTACCGCCGAGAGTCTGCGCGAACACGATACCCGCGCCTTCCGGGAACAAAGCGTGAGTTCCGAGCGACTCGCCCAGTTTCCGCGCGTCAATATTATCGACGTCGTCGACAAATACAGCCCCGTACGGATTTCCGAAGGACATCGCCGTTACTTTATAGCTCTTTCCGTCAATCATAAACGGATTATCAATACACGACGGGGTCGCCTTATGTTCTACCGGGATAAGAACCGGCGCCGTTACGGGCTTTCCGAGCGAAATAGTTATGCTGTTAGCTTCTGACATATATTTTCCCTCCCGCGTTAATTATTATTTATACTACTCCCTGCTGCAGCATCGCGTCGGCGATTTTTTTAAACCCCGCGATATTCGCGCCGACGATAAAATTATCTTCCGCGCCCGCTTCTTTTGCCGATTCCGCGACGTTATTATAGATATTTACCATTATTTCTTTAAGCTTTTTATCCACTTCGCCGAAAGTCCACGACGTTCTCATGGAGTTCTGGCTCATTTCCAGAGCGGACGTCGCCACTCCTCCCGCGTTAGCCGCTTTTCCCGGCGCGAATAAAATTCTGTTTTTCAAAAATACGTCCGCCGCTTCGAGCGTCGCCGGCATATTCGCTCCCTCGCCGACCGCGATACAACCGTTTTTAACGAGAGTTTCGGCGTCTTTTTCATTAATCTCGTTCTGAGTCGCGCAGGGAAGCGCGACGTCGCACTTAACGTCCCAGATGTTTCCGCCTTTCGAATAATCAATATAATCAGACTTCGGCCGGTAATTTTTATATTCCGAAATCCTTCCCCGGTTCACTTCTTTAATCTCCTTGACAGCGTCTATATCAATCCCGTCCGCATCGTATATATATCCTCCCGAATCAGACAGCGCGACTACTTTTCCGCCTAACTGCTGCGCTTTCTGGGTAGTATAGATAGCCACGTTTCCCGAACCGGAAACGACAACGGTCTTGTCTTCTATAGATTTACCGTGCTGACGCAGCATTTCGTCCACTAAATAGACGAGCCCGTAACCCGTAGCTTCTTTGCGCACGAGAGAACCGCCGTATATTAAGCCCTTTCCGGTCAGAACGCCTTCGGAACAATTCGTCAAACGCCTGTACTGTCCGTACATAAAGCCGATTTCGCGTCCTCCCACGCCTATATCGCCCGCGGGAACGTCCGTGTTCGCGCCTATGTGCCGGAATAATTCCGTCATGAAACTCTGGCAGAACGCCATAACCTCGCGCTCCGATTTTCCTTTCGGGTCAAAGTCCGAACCGCCCTTTCCTCCGCCTATCGGCTGTCCGGTCAGCGAGTTCTTAAAAATCTGCTCGAAACCTAAAAATTTTATAATGCTCAGGCATACGCTCGGGTGGAAACGCAGTCCGCCTTTATACGGTCCGATAACGCTGTTAAACTGAACCCTGTAGCCTTTGTTGACCCGCATTTTTCCCTCGTCGTCAATCCACGGCACTCTGAACATAATCACGCGCTCCGGCTCAATCAGCCTCTCCAGAATCCCGGATTTTTCATATTCTTTGCGCGAATCCACAAACGGCTGAAGCGTGTTCAGAATTTCTGTCACCGCCTGATGAAACTCCGGTTCGTGGGGATTTTTTTCTATTGCGTGTTTTAAAACTTTTTTTGTGTAAGACATAATAACTATACTCCTTTTCAAAATTAAAACGGGCGTTTACCGGACAGATAGGCTCGTAAAAGCCAATCTGTCCGATAAACGCCTTTGTTTATCATAATATTTATACATTTATTTTTAATCGCTATTTCTATGCTATTATATCACACTCAAAAGAGATTGTCAAGCATAAATTTTTAAATTCAGAAAATTTTTTTTATTTTACCGGACGGACCGGGATATTATTCAGCGACAAATATTCTTTAAGCTCTCCGACGGTATAATTTTGCTTTAGTCTGGGCGAATACAGCATACTGCTGATTATAGCCGCCTGAGCTTCAGTTTCTTTAAACAGCTCTTTTAAATGCTCCGGCAAACCCGCGCCGCCCGAAGCAATAACGGGAACGGATACGGTTCTGCCGGCAAGTTTCATCAGCTCTGTATCATAACCCGATAAAGTTCCGTCGTTATCTATACTGTTCAGGCATATCTCGCCCGCGCCCAATTCCTGTCCTCTTCTAATCCATTCGAGAGCGTCCATGCCTGTGGCTAAACCCGCCCCGTCTATATATACTTCATATCCGCTCGGAGTCTTTTCCGATTTTTTTACCTGCGTCGACAGTACGATACACTGCGAACCGAACGCTTTCGCGCCGCCGCTGATTATCCCGGGGTTTCTTACCGCCATAGAATCGACGCTTATTTTTTCGGCTCCGGCTTTCAAAGCCTCGTACATATCGTTTAAATCCTTAATCCCTCCGCCTACGGTAAACGGGATAAACACCCGCTCCGCAACTTTTTTCACCGTCTCTATATCGATTCTCCGTTTCTGCGCGCTCGCCGTTATATCATAAAAAATCAACTCGTCAATCTGCGCGTTATACAAAACGTCCGCCAGTTCTTCAGCGGGAGCGACGTCTATATTATCCTGAAACCGCACCGCCTTTGTAACCCTGCCGTTTACAATATCAAAACAGGCTATTAATCTTTTCGTCAGCATAAATTAACCCCCCGTTTCAATATTTATAAAATTCTTTAATAATTCAAGCCCCGCTTCGCCGCTTTTTTCAGCGTGAAACTGCGTAGCGTATATATTATCCCTGCGAACCGCCGCCGTAAATATCCCGTCGTATTCCGCCGTTCCCCATATATCGGATATATTTTCAGGCTTCGCGTAATAAGAATTTACAAAATAGAAATAATCGCCGCGCGATAATTCTTTATCCGTGAATTTAACCTGATTCCAGCCCATTTGAGGAACCCTTACTTTTGACGAGTCAAATTTTACCACGCGGCCTTTAAGCCACCCGAGACAGTCCGTATTCCCTTCCTCGCTATGCTCAAACAAAATCTGCATACCTACGCAAATCCCCAGAAATAAAACTTTTTTATTTAAGACGCTCTCTTCCAGAGTATTTATCAAATCCATTTCGCGAAGAGAATCCATCGTCGCTCCCGCGCTTCCCACTCCCGGCAGAATAATATGCGCCGCGTTAGCCAAATCTTTTTTACTGCGCGCAAATTCAGCCTTGAAACCGAGACGCTCAACGGCGCGCATCACGCTCGGAGCGTTTCCCGCTTTATAATCTATAATTTTAATATTCATACGTTTTCAATATCCCTTCCGCAACCGCTCTTTTATTTTCCCTCAAATCCATCGCCTGCTTCTCTATATATCTGTGAGCTTCTTTTTCGCTCATGTTCATATATGAGATTAATATGCATTTCGCCCTGTCTATTATTCTTATATCTTCTATTTTCTGCTTTAATTCAGCGTTTTCAGTCCGCATTTTTCTGATTCTGCCGTGAGTCGATTTAGCCAGGGTCAGAGCAGACCAGAACACGGTTCTGTTTATCGGCTTCGCAACGGTCAGAACGCCGTCGTTTTCGCAGACTGCCGAAACCGCGTCGAAAAATTCGCTCTTTACGACGAGAATAACCTGCGACGTTCCCGTCCGCGCGATATGACGCGATAAACTCTCCCCCGATTCGTCGCGCAGGGGAGCGTTTATTATAACCAAATCAAAATCCCGCTCCAGAAGAAGTCTGCGCGCTTCGCCGCACGACTGCAGAGCGGCGATTTGCTTAACGGAAGCCGCGTTCAATATCTCTGATAAAGACTCGGCGAATTTTTCAGTTCCCGAAATAACCAGCGCGCTTTCCATAATTATATTTACGCCGCCTTTCACTTTTTCTTTTATAACTTTAAATTATATTAAAATACTGCTTCCTGTAAAATTCGTTCTTGTTCTTCACGAGATTAAACTCGGCCGCTTCGATTTTTTTTATCTCGAGATATTTCGCGGATAATTCTTCGCCCAGTATATTTTTTATAAACCCGCTGTTTTCCGCATAGGCTATCGCTTTATCCAAGCTGTCGGGCAGAATATCAAGAGATTTTGTAATATTCTCGTCCGCGTTATATAAATCCGCGTCGACGGCGGGAGGCAGTTCAAGATTATTCTCGACCCCGTCAAGCCCCGCGCCGATTAAGAGCGCGAACGATAAATACGGGTTGAGCGACGGGTCGGGAGAACGCAGCTCCATTCTCATTCTGTCGCCCGCCGCGGCCGGTATTCTTATGAGCTGCGAACGGTTCTGGTGCGACCACGAGACATATTTCGGCGCGGCGAATTTGCCGAATCTCTCGTAAGAATTTGCAATCGGGTTCAAAAACAGCGTGATTTCCCGTATCTTCGCGAGTATTCCCGCAATAAAACTCTCCGCCGTTTCCGAATGTCCGTCGCCCGTGTTCCTGAAAATATTACGCCCGTTTTGCGCAAGCGAGATATTAACGTGCATACCGCTGCCCGCCGATTCGAGTATCGGATTAGGCATAAAGGACGCGTATAAACCGTTGCGCGCGGCAATCGCTTTAACTACTGTTTTAAAAGTCTGCAGATTATCCGCGCTCGAAACCGCTCCGTCGAACATAAAGCCGATTTCATTCTGCCCCGGTCCCTGCTCGTGATGCGAAGTCTCGGGCTTCACGCCCATTTCTTCAAGCGTAAGGCAGATTTCGCGCCGTATATCTTCGCCTCTGTCCAGCGGCGCGATGTCGAGATAGCCGCCCCTGTCGAACGGCGTATCCGTCGGCTCGCCGTTATTATCAGTCTTAAATAAATAAAATTCGCATTCAGCGCCGATTTTACAGACGTAGCCCATTTGTTCGGCGCGCGCGACCGCCCTTTTTAATAATATCCGTCCGTCGTGCAGAAATTCGGAGCCGTCCGGGTTTTTAATATCGCAGAAAAATCTTGCGACCCTGCCCGAACCCGGCCGCCACGGAAGTACGGCCAGCGTCGCCGGGTCGGGATACAAAAACAAATCCGACCGGGTAATATCCCTGAATCCCCGGACGGCGTGCGCGTCGAAAGATACGCCGGACTCGAACGCAGACTGCAAACCGTCCGCCATAATCGCGATATTTTTCTTCTGGCCGAATATATCGCAAAAGCTGAGCCGGATAAATTTTATATCGTTTTCTTTCACAAATTCCAAAACTTCGTTTGCCGTGCCGTTCATATTAAAACGCTCCCCGATTTTTTAAACTTAAAATTATTATTTAAATAAAGGCGTTCATCAAGCGGCGCGTTTCAGGATTGATTCCCGCTCCGTTTGATGAACGTCTTTGTTCACTAATTATACATTATAACACAATATAATTTATTTGTCAAGAATTATTTTTCGTAAAATATTTCCCGTCGTTTTTACAGTTTTCAATTTTATCCCCCGGCGTTCATATAATAATTATAAAAGATAATATCTCTGTTGAATTATCTTGATATTTTATTTTAAGGAACGCTATTTTTATGAACTTTTACAGGAAACTTCTGTTAGCATCTCCGATTATAATATTAATCCCGGCGCTGTATTTTATCCATTACACCGTCGATTATTTTAAAGACGTTACTTATTCTTTCGTTTTGAATACTAATATAGGCTCGGTGCAGATGCTTGAACAGGAGCTCAAGGAACATCAGGAGACAGAAGAAAATTACAGCGAAGTCAGAACCGCTATAATTCATATGTTTAACAACACAATCGGAAAAAAATATTCCGTAATTACGTTTCTGACCGATAAAAGCGGCGGAATATATCACAGCAATCATGAAAACGAACTGTACTTAGCGTCTCTGCTTGAAAATAAAGACGGGCTGCTCGCAAAAACCTCGGACGCGCTGTCCGGAACTTTGACGCTGCAAAATTCAGAAGAGGAACAGCTGTGGTATTACCACACTTTCTACGACGTAAACGAGAGTTATATTTTTTTCATGAGCGTCGACAGGGGTATGCTCGAAGCTATGCTCGACACTAATAATATCGTTATCCCGACTGGTATTATCTGTCTGCTGCTGATTATCTCTATAGAAGATTCAATTTGGCTGAGGATAAGCCGCCGTAATAAAAAAGAGGGGGAGCTAAAGCAAAATGAGAATTGATTTGTTAGAAATTTTAATCAATATCGCCCTTGCTTCTTTCGGCGGAATAGTTAAGCGGCTCTCAGAAATGGAAAGGCTTTCGGGTCAGAAGATTACGTTCGCCTATTATTTCGTCGGGGCCCTTATTTCGATGTTCGTAGGCATAGTAGTATATCTGCTGTGTAAAAACTACGGGGTTTCGCAGCTTCTGACCGCGGGGATTACGGCGCTTTCGGGATATATGGGCGCGCCGGTTCTCGATATACTGTCGAATATCGCCCGCAAACGGCTGAAAATAGAAAATAAAACTGTTATAATCAATCCGGAGGAGTGAATTTATAGTAATACGGCAAAAAAGGCGCGGGAATTTAATCCTGCGCCGGTTTTGTTTGGGTTTGCGAGGGATTTATTTCAGCCGCATTTTTCTTCACCCTACTCTACCAGTCCGCTTTCTTTCAGCGTCAGATAAGATAACAGAACCGTGTCGTCCGCGTTCAAATTGCGCAGAAGGTCCTGCTCGACCGTTATGTATTCTATGCCGATTTGCGCGACTTCTGTAATTAATTCCTGTATTTTTACTTTGCCCGTTCCCAGAGCTGTAAAAGATTCTCTCTTATCTAAATCATAGAAATCTTTAAAATGTACGATTTTTATTCTGTCTTTTACGCGGTTTATAAGAGCCGGTACATTTTCCGCTCCCTCGCCCATTGTCGCCCAGCCTAAATCAAGGTTAAGCGAGACGTTTTCGGGAGACGTGTTCGCCATCAGCAAATCGAAATATTTTACGCCGTTGAAGCTTTTCTTAAATTCGTGCTCGTGATTGTGATAGCATAGAAACAAGCCTTCTTTGCGCAGGGCTTCGCCGATATTATTAAAATCCCCCGCGATTTCGAGAGCCTGCTCGTAGCTTTGGGCGTCGCTCCAATAGCAGTTTATATTTTTTACCCCGATAGAGTGGGCGTTTGATACGATTTGACCGAGATTATTTTTAAATCCGTCCATATCGGACGCGAGCGACAGAACGGCGAAATCCATGTCCGCAAGTTTTTTCAGATTTTCTTTAATATCTCCCTTTAATAAAAATCCTCCGTTTTCAAGGGCTTTATATCCCCAGCCGGATATTTTTCCGATAATTTCCCACGGGTCCGACTCTCTCGTGTTATAAAATCCGATTAACGCGGCTTTCAGCATAAAAATTTTCCTCCGTGTTTTAAAATAATTTGTTTTTAATTTATTTTTATGTGATATAATACTATTATAATATATTTTATATCAAAAAAAGTAAAAAAGCAAGAGATAAATAAAAAATATTAAAAAATATATTTATTCGTCAAAATTCTGTTATATTTTCAATTTTGTTTTAATAAAATATAATGTGGTTACACACGCGAGATAAATAAATAATAAATTAATGCAGAATAGTAAAAAAAGTGGAGGAAAAATAATGACAGAAATATTAATATCAACGTATCAACCCGAAGGGCAGCTCATAAACACCCCCGAAAACCGCGAATATATCTCGAGCGTACAGGGTCTCGAGAAAGCCATGCTCACCGAAAAGATTCTTGAGGCGAGGGCGATTCTCTGCGATAATTTCCAGAATCTCACCGTCGATTTGAACGGCGTGAAAGGCGTAATCGAACGGGAGGAAACCTCGCTCGGTTCTTATTCGGACGGCAGAATCAGGGATATCGCGATTATAACGAGAGTCGGAAAAGCCGTCTGCTTCAAAGTTTTAAGAATCGAAAAAGACGAATCCGGAGAACCCGTAGTCTATCTTTCGAGAAAATCCGCGCAGCAGGAATGTCTTGACAAATACGTCATGAAACTATCCTGCGGGGATATAATCGACGCGAAGGTGACTCATCTGGAACCTTTCGGATGTTTCTGCGACGTCGGCTGCGGAGTAATATCCCTGCTGCCTATCGACTGTATCTCTATATCGAGGATATCGCACCCCAGCGACCGGTACCAGACCGGGCAGTTTATAAAAACCGTTATAAAATTCATAGACTACGAAGCGAAAAAAGTATCGCTTACCCACAAAGAGCTCCTTGGGACGTGGGAAGAGAATGCGTCGAAATTCCAGCCGGGTCAGACCGCCGCCGGAATAGTGCGCAGCGTCGAGCAGTACGGCATATTTATAGAACTCGCGCCGAACCTTGCCGGGCTCGCCGAATTTAAAGAAGGCGTGAGGGAAGGGCAGAACGCCGCCGTCTATATAAAAAATATTATTCCCGAACGCATGAAAATCAAGCTTGTTTTAATAGACGCGTACAGCAACGACCAGAATATTCCGGGAACGCCGCCGTCTCCCTCCGCCGCGCAGATAAAACCCGCGAAGCCCTTGTATTACATAGAAAGCGGACGCATAGACGCATGGAGATATTCGCCGCTGAACTGCGAAAAAATAATCGAGACTGTTTTTAATCCGTGATATAATATATAAATATTATAAAATTACAAATCCCGGGGACGGCTTTAACCGTTCCCGGGGTATTATTTATTAATTATTACGCGCAGTCGCGATAATTCCGCCTGTGTTATCCGACGACGCAGAATATATATAATTTTGAGGGATTTCGATTGTATCGTTTGCGTCGGATAAATAATAAACTATATATTCAATTCCATTGAATGATATTGTTATTTTTCCGTACGTTTTTAAATGTTCTATATATTCTTCTAAAACAAAATCGTTTTTGAAACAAAAATAAGCGTGTACCTGCCCGATATACCGGAAATGCCACGGTTCATACGGGATTCCCGTTATATCTGTTTTGTGTTGAGGGTAGCGGAGTATAAATCCGAATTTATAGGAATTATCCGCAAGCCATGCGCCCTGTTTCGAATTTGCGATATTAACGCCGTGATAGGAAATATCGGCGGCAAACCCTGTTTGATGTTCGCTGTGACCCGGCAATGCGACAAGGGATTTATCCGGCGAAGAATCATATAATAATGTTTGGCGTTCATGCGCCCGGTAGCCTTCGGTTACGCGAAATTCGTTATAGCCTGCGTTTGCGGCCGAATCGAACATAGCTTGCAGCATAACAAGCGCGTCTTTATTCATTGTAAGCTCGTTGTTTAACGTTTTCACATAATCCAAAACCTTTGTCAATTCGCTTGATATATCGCCCGGTATCCTGTAATCGCTGTTTATGAGCAATAAATAGCCGCTGCTTATTTCTGCAAGCTGCTCGTATGTTAAAGTTTGATAATCGGAAAGTGAAAATTTATGAGTATTCGTTTGTATTGATGCTGAGGAATGACCGGCAAAATCATCTATTAACGGCGTTTCTTTTTTATTTCCGCTTACTATATAAGCCCCGATAAGCCATATAATAACGCATATAAATATGAACGTTATAAGCAAAGGCGAACGCCTTAATTTTGTTTTTTGACGCATAATATTTTACTCCTTCGTGTTTGTTAAAATAAAAACTCGTTCCTATTGGTAATAAGTCTACCAAAAAGGAACGAGCCGTATTTTAAGTTTATATTATTTAATTCTTAAGAAAAAGTGAAGATAGTCTTGATATTTTTATAAGACTGATAAAGTATTGATTGACATTTATATATTTTATATGATATAATAAAAAATATTATGAAACAGTAAAAATTATACGGGAGAGAAGAAAAAATGAAGTTAAACAAACTTTCAGCGGTTATATTTATTATGTCGGTGATTCTTGCGTTATCGTCGTCTTGCCAAACTAACGACGTCGTATTGGACGGGGGAGAAGGCGGCATATCCGAAAGCGGCGGCGCAAACCAAGAAGACGTTCCGCATGAATCCGAAGCCGAAGCCGAACGCTTGTATCCTGACTTGGAGCCGGTAGATTTCGAGGGTTATGAATTTACTTTTCTGGCGAGAACGCTCAACGACCCCGACTGGGCCGAATGGGGCAACAGGGATTTTTTCGCCGAAAGTGAAACCGGCGATACCATAAACGACGCGGTTTATTCGAGAAACAGAAAAATCGAACAAAAATATAATATAACGATAACGGAAATCGTTATGGAAAACGACGCTTTTTATGCGGGAATCACCCGCGCGGTCAATGCGGACGACGACATATACGATGCGGTGGGTATGCACTTTAACCATCTCCCGGCGCAATCTCAAAGAGGAAATTTAGCCGACGTTTTCTCGATACCTCATCTTAATCTGTCGCAGCCGTGGTGGAATCAGGGAAGTATGCGCGATTTGTCCGTTAACAACAGATTGTTTCTGTTGCGGAGCGACTTGCAGATTCTGGATAACGACGCGATGGAAGTAATAATTTTCAACAAAGATTTGCTGAAAGAGCACGCGCTTGAAGACCCGTATCAGCTGGTCAAGAAAGGCGAATGGACTTTTGAAAAGCTGATGGAATTAGGCAGGACAGTTTCAAAAGATTTGAACGGCGACGGACAGATGAACATACACGACGATTTGTTCGGCTATATACTTCAGGCCGACTCCGCGGTTTCGTTTTATGTTTCGGGAGGAGAAAAAATAGCCTCAAAAGACGAGAGCGACCTTCCCGTAATAACTTTCGGTTCCGAAAGAGGTTACAGGATAACCGAATATCTTTCGCAGATGCTCGCGGATACCGAAAACTCGGTCAACCTGCACAGTTACGAGGGCAGATTCCCGATATATGACGAACAGGTAAAAATGTTTTCCGAAAACCGCGCTTTATTTTCATGGATAAGAATGAGGATAGTTGAAAGGCTCAGGGGAATGGAGACTGATTTCGGAATACTTCCGCTGCCCAAACTTGACAAAGAGCAGGAAAAATATATTACGCACGTAAATTCAAATACCGGCGCGGGAATATCTGTTCCGGTCTCCGCGGGAAATCTTGACAGGACCGGAATGATACTTGAAGATTTGACCGCCGAATCGAGATATACCCTCCAGCCCGCGTATTACGAAATAAATCTTATCGGAAAATATGCGAGAGACGATGAAAGCCGCGAGATGATTGACATAATACTGTCTAATACTACGCACGACATAGGCAGAGTTTATAATTTCGGCGAATTTGCGTCGTCTATGTCGCGCTACGGGCGCGATATGGTTATAAACTGGGCTTCGCAGTTTGAAAGTCTCGGGACAAGAATGCAGAACGATATAAACAGGACAATAGAAGCGTATGAAAAGTTAGATTGAATATGGGGTTCTTAATATGATAAAACACAACTGCACAGGCGATATTATAGCGGATGCAGAATCCCTGTTTATCGCATACGGCAAGCAAAAAACATTTACACATTCAAAGGCAGTCGCAGAGGCTAACGCAAAAATCGCAGAACAATACGGCTTAGACGCAAAAATATGCGAAATTGGCGGGTATCTGCACGATATAAGCGCGGTTATTTCCCCAGCCGATATGCTCTCTTACGCAACAGACAAAGGCTGGTACATAGATGAATCGGAAAAGGAATATCCTGTACTTCTGCACCAGCGTATATCAAAAGTTATCGCGCAGGAAGATTTCAAAATCACAGACGAGCGGATTTTATCCGCCCTCGAACACCACAGTACGCTGAAAGCCAATCCTTCTGATTATGATATTGCTTTGTTTGTCGCTGACAAACTGGCGTGGCAGGAATCGTATGATATTCCCGTCATCCAAGCTCCGTTTTATTCGGTGGTGAGCGACGCTTTGAAAGAATCGCTGGAATTGGCTTCGCTCGTCTATATGGACTATATCGTTGAGCATAAAATGATATTGCGCCCGCATAAATGGTTTGAGGAAGGGAGAGCGTTTCTACGCGAAAAATTATAGAAAGGCTGATATGGAGACTGGATTTATGAATTTATTTACAGAACAAATAAATAACTGGGACGATTGGGGTAATATATTCCAGTCTGTTCCCGCATTTACACCGTTGGTTGAGCATATCTTGGCAAAAGAAAAACTGCCGTCTGCTAAAATCGAGAACCTCACGCCGGGTACAAACGCTGTGTTCAAGGTTGGCGATTATGTCATAAAAATATTCGCTCCTACCGAAAGCGGAATAGACCAATCCCTTGACCTTCAAACAGAGTTGTTCGCCACGAGCAGGGCTAATAAACTGGGCATTTCCGCTCCGAAGTTGATTACACACGGTTTTATCGAAGATAAATACCGCTGGGCATATATGATAACTGAGTATATACACGGTATGGAGCTTGGGGAAGCGGTTAAGACGATGACGAACTGCGAAAAAACAGATATTGCCCGTAAACTGCGGGTTATAACCGATAAAATGAATACTTCCTGCGAGCCTTTCAACGGGATTGACGTAATCAACGATAAGGTGCGTTACCGCCGTTGGGATATATTTCCCGAATGCTTCAAAGCGGAACGGCTTGCGTATATAAAAGCCCGCGACTACGGTGAAAAAGTATTCGTTCACGGCGATTTGTGTTTGGATAATATACTTCTGACTTCACAAGGCGAGCTTTATATCATAGATTTTGCCGATGCCGCGCTTGCTCCAAAGATTTATGAACACGCTCATATGGCTTATGTTTTAGGATACGATACAGATTTTGACCCTGCATTACTGCGAGGATATTTCGAGGATTATACGGCAGACGAGTTTATGGAAATGTGTTTTAACGGTTTGCTGATACACGATTTCGGCGGGAGTATTGTAACAGATTGTATTGGGAAAGCTGACGAGTTTCAAGGGTTGGCAGATTTGCGGGAAAAGCTGAGAATTCAGATGAAAGAGGCAATAATATGGATTTAATAAATATTTTATTAGAACTTTTAGTTTAAGCACTCTTTGATTAAATCAAACTTAAACAAAAAACGCTTAAACCTATGAATATACCGGCGCTTTCTCTAAATGCGGCTTATCACTCATTCTTCGCTGTCGCCATTTTTGACATTTGGCACACCATTAATCATCCAATTATTATTAAATGTTTTTGTACTATTTTTTCAAGTTTCTCTCGTATATTTTTCATGATTTTTATCCTTATTTCAAATCTTTTCTATAACCGGATATTATGATAACCCTTATTCCGCAGCAATTTTCAAAAACCGTAAAAGCCGTATAACCTTGACTTTCGTAAAATTTAGGATTGGTAAAACCTGTCGTCCACGTCCAGATGATTTCGATACCGAACGGTACGGTGTTTACTTATTAATTGAGGTGTTCTTGTAAAGTAAGCGCGACAAAATCAACAGCATTTTTGATAAAATTCATAATGATTTCTACGGTTACTACTTCGTTTGATGTCAAATCCTGCCGTTCTTTACCCGCATACCATATATTTAAGATATTGTCTTTTTGCTTCTCTATTTCTGCCGCATAAATTTCGATTTCATCAGCATATTTCTGTTTGAACGGTATCCATAATGTTGTATTGTTGTGAATATCCGATAAAATATGACAGCAATAACCTACAATAAAATCGTGATTTTCAGAATTTTTATGATTGTTCAAAAAGTTAATAACATTATTTTTCCATTCATCGTTATTTGTTATCATACCTCATTTTTCATCGCCGACGCATAAATGAGAATCCTTTTTATAATCAGAAATATAATTTGCATCGAGTTTTATTAATTTATAATTAATCCGCAGCCGCTCGATGTTTCGCAGTATAGAATCTCTGATAGACGGTTTCTTTATCTTTTCTACATTCGTTAATACGTTTTGTAAACTTCCGAATTGATTAATCAATACCGCCGCAGTTTTGATCCCCACTTTTTCCGCGCCTTTTATATTATCGGAATTGTCGCCCGTCAATGATTTGAAATCGGCATATTGTTTAGGTAAAATGCCGTATTTATCTTGCACATATTTTATATCGCAGATAACAGTATTAACGCCGCGATACCTTAAAATTGAAACATTTTCATCGATAAGCTGAAAAAAATCGCTGTCGAATGATGAAATCACTATTTTTATATCTTTGCCGTATACATGGGCATAGCTTGAAATAACGTCGTCTGCTTCGACAAGTTCTGTAATTTCTTTGTATTTGATTTTCATGAAATCAAGCGCGGAGTATATATCCGCAAGCTGTACAAACAAATCGTTTCCGATAACGCCGGTATCGCGGTTTGCCTTGTAATCGGCTGAAAGTTCCGTCCGGTCATTTTCATGCTCGCCGTCAAATAATATTATGATGCGCGTAGGTTCCGTCATTTTTATTATTTTTATAAGCCCGCCGACAAACCCCATTGTGCCGTGAATAGCTTTGCCGTCTTCATTCACGATTCGCGACGGCATACCGCAATACATCTGCCAAAGAAGATTATGTCCGTCAACGATTAATAATTTTTCCATATTGTACTTCCTAAAAATAAATTTTCGATGTATTAAAAATTTTTGGTTTTCGATTTTTATTATCTTCTCGAATCTAATTGCCTTAAAAATTCGTCCTGATTTATGGGCGATATGTAAACTATGTCGGCAATTCTGCCTTTTCTGAATTTGATTTCCAAACGGTCGAGCGATAAAGCCATTGAAGCCAAATGAGGCGCATTCTTTCCTGCGGGGGTAAGTTATAGCCGAAATAATCCGTAATAGTTAAATCCATAATTCGTTTCCTCAGAATATTTTGTCGCATAAACCCAATTTTTACCGTGAGTCGATATTTTGGGTTCAATATAAGTCAACCCGCTGGTAGGGCTGCCATGATAAACATAATCCATATTACGCAAACCCTTTCTTTTTCTCGCTTACATTATATCGGCTAACCAAAACGAAAATAATCTAAAATATTGTAGCATAAAAATATGAATTTTTTTCATGGGAATTCTTCGCCGTATCAAGTTTTAGCTAAGTATTCCAGTAATTGCATGCGTTTAATTTATATGGCAGATGTCCCATAACTCCTAAATATTCAAACGTTTTGGGGATACCTGCGCCCCATAATATTGCCTGTGCTGCGATTATTATAATACTTATAAAATATAGGTTTATTTGCTGAAACGCAAAAATCCCGATAGTGAACAGCAAAGTCATCGCGGGCATATAAGTCAGACGCCGGTAATTCTGTCTATATGCTGTTTGCAAATAAACACGATTCCCTTTGAATAATCAATTTTATCGTGCAGTTTAGCGTGATAAATCCAAAGTACGACCGATATTACGAATATTGCCGCCAAATAATAAGTCCTAAAGGAAAACCGCTTTTGAATGCTATTAAATATATGGTAAAACCTATTATCAAGCGGTATATTATAAAATATACTTTAAATTTTGTACCTTATATTATGGAACGGTTTCCGCGTTCTCTGTTAATTGCCGAACGGCGTTTGGGGCAAACGCCTATCGAGGGATGTTTCAACGTTTTACGGATTTCCCAAACCGAATTAAATATATTTGACTATAATCTCAATGGCTGCCGCGCTGTTTTAGTAGAAAAAACCGCCGGTATGTTTTATACGGAAGCAGAACGGTTTTGCGCTGAAACTGCGGTTAAAGTGAATTTGCCGGTAAGCCGCATAAGACTCTGTTGTTCTATGTTGTCCGAACCCGGCGGCTGCCATTCGGGATTATGCGTCAGAAATGGAAATTGACGATATATTTATTACTAATCGAAAAAGAACGGCGCGGAACTGGATATGACGAGGTTTATTGCGCTACATTTGAATCCTATGTTTATAGCGCGCTTAACGGCTTGGTAAAAGGAACACGCAAAGAAGTGGAAAAACATTTGGCGGATTACGGAGTAGTTATTTAAATAATATAAAAGTGTGAACCCGTGCCATAAGAAGCGCGGTTATTCATGTAAATGAAGGAGTGGGTTGTTTTATGGCGCAATTAACAAATCACCCGCGTTATAGCTGCCGCCAATTTTTCTGAGCCAGCGGAATTTTTCGTTTAAAAATAATTTTAAAAATTTTTATATTAGAGCAAGGTATAATTAATTTTATAAAAAAACAAGAAAGGATGAGAAAACATGGAAGACGCTATGATAATAGATTTATATTGGTCGCGTTCGGAAACGGCATTGAAGAAACCGCGAAAAAGTACGGCGATTATTGTAATAAAATCGCCATGAATATTTTATGTGACCGGGAAGATTCCGAAGAATGCGTAAACGATACATATTTGAAAACATGGGAAACAATACCGCCGCAGCGTCCGGTAATATTTAAATCGTTTTTAGGGCGTATCACGCGGAATTTATCATTAAATAAACACAAAGAACAACACGCGCAAAAACGCGGAGGAAATGAAGTGGACTTATTAAAAATGAAACGAGGTTTCGCAAAACGCGCATGGAATATTTTAGCATTAGCCGTCGCCGCTTGTTT
>Ga0099364_10002846_pt1 | contig 27332 bp, 22 predicted proteins | sample TergutTh196P3_FD_73070 | JGI IMG/M metagenome (GOLD analysis project Ga0099364, IMG submission 73070) | Microcerotermes parvus P3 segment gut microbial communities from Pointe-Noire, Republic of the Congo - Th196 P3 | ecosystem: Host-associated > Arthropoda: Insects > Digestive system > Gut ... | reverse complement strand
AAATTTCGGTAGAAATCCGTAGGATTTCCATGTGGATAACCCCGTGTAAGCGAAGCGCAACACGGGACATGAAACAATCTATATCTTCCGAACTCCGAAGGAGTTCAATGTATAATGGTTATGCACAGGTGGTTGAACTCCTACGGAGTTCCAAAGATGGTACACATTCCGTATCCCCGAGTTGCGCTACGCTTAGTCGGGGTTATCCACATTTAACTCCTACGGAGTTATATAGCGTCCAAAAACCCTTATTTACCTTCGGTGAGATCGCTTCGCTAAGTTCCAAAAGCACCCTTAATAACAATGCGCCTACAACTCTTATTCCCCTTATTTTCCTTAGTTGGCGGGATAAGGGAACTAAGCGAAGCGATCTCACGAAAGTAATAAGGGAAGTTGCCAAAGGGATGTCCCTATTATTAAGGGGGCTTCAGAAAAATAAGGACTTATTTCAACCCTTGATTCGCATTATTCATTGTTCATTATTCATTGTTCATTGTTCATTGTTCATTGATTTGTTTCTTCTGTTGAAAATAGAAAAAATTTTGTTGCTCAAATATTGCGGATACAAAAATCATTATCTTTGTCGGTGTAATTTTTTGTTTCAAAGTGTTGCTGCACAAACACTCAAATCATGTTGCGGGGAGAGAAGAGACTCCTAAAAACGGGCAAGACCTGCGAAGCCGAATCAGAAGGGGAATTTTTTTTAAAAGTTGCGCCCGACACGTATCAGGGATATAACAATGAAACCGTTTAATTTATTGACTTTTATTGAACCTTATTTGTCGTACATTGACAGCGGCAAATTGTATCGCAAACCATTCAGTTGGTTATATTTGGCATTGGCGGCGGTCAATGCGGTGTTGCCCTTTTATCTGCTTTACAAGGCAATAGATTCGGGCTTAATGAAATATGCTGAGGCAAAATTTATATTTGCCTTTATATTCGCATGGCTTTTTGTTGTTGCGGCTTGCTGGGTGGGCGTTCAAATCTGGTGGAACCGCAAAGACAAAGTGTTAGCGACATCGCAGGAAGGCGCCGACTTTCCGGCTACGCCCGTGATAGCGCATCTTGTGCAAACTTTCGGCGAATGGCTCGGCTCGTTAGTAGCCATTGTTGGCTTTGGCGTTTCGCTCTGCGCCATCATTTTTCTGGGCAGCGAAGCAAGAGAACTCTCAAATGCGCTTGGCGGATTCATGAATTTCTCCGGCATAGGATTTTGGGGACTCATTTTGAATCCTGTATGGGGATTTTTGATCATTGTCGTGTTTCGTTTTTTCGCGGAAATTTGCCGCGCTTTGGCTGCTATTGCCAATAACACAAAAAAGTAAAACATCCAATTTTACAAACCTCGCGATGTACAGGTGAATCGCATTTTTTGGCGTGCGTCTTATTTCATTGATAGACACAACGCGCCACATCCGCGTTGGGCGGCATTGCAAATACCACCCAACGCCGGGCATTTGTCGGACGCATTTTCTACCGAAAGAAGCAATCCTAACGGGGAAATGTGCTGATGGAACAGCGAGTAAGTAACTAGTCTATTGAACTGCTTTTACAACTGCTTCGAAGGCTGCGGGATGATTCATCGCGAGGTCGGCTAGAACTTTGCGATTGAGTACAATTCCCTGTTTATGGATTTTACCCATAAACTCCGAATACGACATTTCAAACTGTCTTACGCCTGCATTGATACGCTGTATCCACAGTGCGCGGAAACTGCGTTTTTTGTTGCGACGGTCGCGGTAAGCGTACTGTTGACCCTTTTCCCAAGTATTCTTGGCTACGGTCCAAACGTTTTTGCGGGCAAGGAAATTACCCCGCGTATATTTGAGCAATTTTTTGCGACGTGCTCGCGACGCTACTGAATTTACTGATCTTGGCATAATTCAAATTTTTCGAATGGTCAGCGGTCTGTGGACACTTTGCGGCTGATTCACTCTTGGTTAACTAACTATTATTTCATTGCAAGCATTTTCTGCACATTACCCAAATCGGCTTTGTCAACCAAACTGATGCGGGTCAGGTTTCGTTTTTGCTTGGTGGTTTTCTTGGTCAGGATATGACTTTTGAAAGCGTGCTTGCGTTTGATTTTACCGGTGCCGGTGAGTGTGAACCTCTTCTTGGCGCCGGACTTTGTCTTCATTTTTGGCATTTGCTTACTTGTATTTGACTTACATTTAATATATGGATACTCAATATCTTTATTTCTTTTTGGTTTTTGGCGAAAGGAACATAATCATCCGTTTACCTTCGAGTTTGGGCAACTGGTCGACTTTTCCGTAGTCTTCCAAATCTTGCGCGAAACGCAACAGAAGTATTTCGCCATGTTCTTTATACACGATCGCCCGCCCCTTGAAAAATACAAAAGCCTTCACTTTTGCGCCTTCTTCGAGGAAGTTGATCGCGTGTTTCAACTTGAAATTATAGTCGTGGTCGTCGGTGTTGGGTCCAAATCGTATTTCCTTCACCACCACTTTGACGGTTTTCGCCTTGATCTCTTTTTGCTTCTTCTTCTGGTGATACAGGTACTTCTGATATTCCAATATCCTGCACACGGGAGGGTCGGCTGTAGGAGATATTTCCACCAAATCCAGTTCCATTTCCTCTGCCATTCTCAATGCATGAGAAAAAGGAACCACCAGGTTTTGGTTCTCAATGTTTTCGCCCACCAATCGAACTGTCTTCGCGCGTATTTCGCGGTTGATCTTTAATTCGAGCGTTAAGGTTTTTTGCGGTTTACTTGTTGGTTGGTATGCCATCTACAGTCTATTTAGTTTTCTCATTGTTCTTTATTCTTCTCTGTTAATCTTTGTCTGTACCCGGACAGCGCTTCTTCCTGCTCTTTTGAAATGCAGGGATATTGCGGGTTGATGGTCTTTAAAACATCCAGCAATACCTCCGAAACGATAACCCGCGTATACATTTTTTTATCTGCCGGCACTACATACCAGGGGTTATTCTTGGTTGCAGTGGCTTCAATCGCTGATTTGTACGCTTCCTGATAATCGTCCCAATACCTGCGTTCGTTGATGTCTGCTTCCGAAAACTTCCAATTTTTATCTTTTTTATCAATGCGTTGCAAAAAACGCTTGCATTGCGTTTCCTTCGACATATGCAGAAAGAACTTCACAACGACTATCCCGTTTTCGGATAGATAATCCTCAAAATTGCGGATTTGCCTGTAACGGTTTTCAATGATGTCCGCTCCCTTACAGGCGTCGGGCAGATTCATCTTTTCGTATAGTCGATGCACTTTTACGATAAGCACATCTTCGTAATACGAACGATTAAAAACGGCTATTTTACCGCGTTCGGGCAATACTTTTACGGCGCGCCACAGATAATCGTGCGCCAGCTCCTCCGCCGAAGGCTGCTTGAAACTGTGAACGTTGATCCCCTGCGGATTGATGCCGCTCATCACATGCTTGATCGCGCCGTCTTTTCCGGCGGCGTCCATAGCCTGAAAGATGATCAACAGCCCGACCTTCCCTTCTGCATAAAGCTTTGCCTGAAGTTTTGATTTTTCCTTTATATTTTGATTGATGATGGTTTGAAGATCATCGGCAGTACCCCATTGGCTACTGACTTTTGTTTCAAAACCGGCAAAATCGAAACCTTCTTTTCCCGTTACTTTATATTTATTAATGTCCATCAATATTTGGTCACTACATACTACGCTACAACAAATCCATCTGTCGGTTAACTTCTTCCTGAATCAAACCGGCAAACTCTTTCATCGGCATGGCTCCCTTGTCGCCTTCGCCTTGTTTACGCACCGAAACAGTCTGGGCTTCTTCTTCTTTTTCGCCCACCACCAACAAGTACGGGATACGCTTTAACTCATTGTCGCGTATCTTTTTACCTATCTTCTCATTTCGGTCGTCAATCAGGGCGCGAATATCGGAATTATTTAAATAACTGACAACTTTTTTTGCATAATTGTTATATTTTTCGCTGATAGGTAGGACAACCGCCTGGTCGGGGCTGAGCCACAGCGGGAATTTTCCGGCTGTGTGTTCGAGCAATACTGCCACAAAACGCTCCATCGAACCGAACGGCGCGCGATGAATCATCACCGGACGGTGTTTCTGGTTGTCGGCGCCGGCGTATTCCAAATCAAAACGTTCAGGCAAATTGTAATCCACCTGAATGGTGCCTAATTGCCATTTTCGTCCGATGGCGTCGCGAACCATAAAGTCAAGTTTTGGACCGTAGAAGGCGGCTTCGCCCACTTCAGTGATGGTTTTCAGTCCTTTTTCGGCGGCTGCTTCAATGATAGCCGCTTCGGCTTTTTCCCAGTTTTCGTCGCTACCTATGTATTTATCGGCGTTCGACGGGTCGCGTAAGGATACTTGCGTGATGAAATCCTTAAAATCCAATGCGTTGAAAATTCGGAAGATGATTTCGATGACTTTGATAAATTCATCTTTCAACTGGTCGGGACGGCAAAAGATATGCGCATCGTCTTGCGTAAACCCGCGCACGCGCGTCAATCCGTGCAGTTCGCCGCTTTGTTCGTAGCGGTACACAGTGCCAAACTCGGCAAAACGCACCGGCAAATCCCTGTACGAGCGCGGTTTGAACTTATACATCTCGCAATGGTGCGGACAATTCATCGGTTTGAGTAAAAATTCTTCGCCTTCCTGCGGCGTATTGATGGGTTGAAAACTGTCCTTGCCGTATTTTTCGTAATGTCCCGAAGTAACCCACAACTCCTTTTGCCCGATATGCGGCGAAAGCACCTGCTCGTAACCATATTCCTTCTGCACTTTTTTGAGGAAATTTTCGAGACGTTCGCGCAACTGCGCGCCCTTAGGCAACCACATGGGCAGCCCCGCGCCCACGCTCTGCGAGAACATGAACAGTTCCAACTCGCGTCCCAATTTGCGGTGGTCGCGCAATTTGGCTTCCTCCAGCATCTTCAGGTGCTCGTCCAAGAGTTTCTGTTTTGGGAAACTGATGCCGTATATGCGGGTCAGTTGTTTGCGTTTTTCGTCGCCGCGCCAGTATGCGCCGGCAATGCCCAGCAATTTAATCGCCTTCACTTGCGATGAATCCGGCAAATGCGGTCCTCGGCACAGGTCGGTGAACTGACCTTGCCGGTAGAATGTGATTGTTCCGTCGGCTAATTCGTCAATCAGTTCAAGTTTGTATACTTCGTCTTTTGCAGCAAAGAAAGCCAACGCTTCTGCTTTGGATACTTCGCGGCGGGTAAACGTTTCCTTTGTGCGGGCGAGTTCCTGCATCTTCTGTTCGATTTTGGGCAAGTCGGCGTCGCTCAATTTGCGGTTTTCACCCAAGTCGACGTCATAATAGAAACCGTTCTCAATAGCCGGTCCGATACCAAATTTGACGCCCGGATACAACGCCTCTATAGCCTCAGCCATCAGGTGCGACGACGAATGCCAGAATGCGTGGCGACCTTCGGCATCGTCCCATTTGTACAGCCGGATAGCGGCGTCCTCGTTGATGGGGAAACCAAGATCAACCGTTACGTCGTTGACGCCGGCTGCCAATACCTCCTCAGCCAAGCGATGGCTGATGCTCTGCGCAATTTCCAGCGCAGTGACCCCTTGATGATACTCCCTGACTTTGCCGTCGGGAAAACTGATTTTGATCATGCGATTTTCTTGTCAAAAAAAAGTTTGCAAAGATAAATTATTTTGTAATTAGTTGTACAGGTCAAGCATGAAAAATCTATTATTCAATTTTGTCTCGCTGAAGAATCCTTATAAACAAACATTTATTCCTTCTGCGGTCAAATACTTCTTCAATTCCGGTATACTGATTTCGCCGAAGTGGAAAACGCTTGCCGCTAATGCTGCATCAGCCTTGCCTATTATAAATGTATCTCTGAAATGCTCCATTTTCCCGGCTCCTCCGGAGGCTATCACAGGTATATATAATGTATCAGAAAGCATTGCCAACGCTTCGTTGGGATAGCCTTCCTTCACTCCGTCGTGGGTCATGCTGGTGAACAGTATTTCGCCGGCGCCGCGCTCTTGCGCTTCCTTCGCCCACGAAAACAGTTCTTTATCCGTTGGGATACGTCCGCCGTTGAGGTAACAGACCCAGCGCCCATTTTCCAGATTGGCGTCAATGGCTGCTATCAGCGCTTTACTGCCAAAATTCATTGCAATCTCGTCAATTAGTCCCGGATCACGTAGTATCGCTGAATTGAGCGAAACTTTATCAGCGCCGGCATTCAATAGTGTATCCACGTCTTTGACTTCGTAAATACCGCCGCCCACAGTGAATGGAATGTCGACGTTTTCGGCTACCCTGCGGACTAATTCAACAAAGGTCTTGCGCCCTTCGTGTGATGCTGCGATGTCGAGGAACACTAATTCGTCGGCGCCCTGTTGGCTGTATGCTGCGCCTAATTCTACAGGATCGCCCGCATCGCGGAAATCCACAAAATTGATTCCTTTTACTGTCTTGCCGTCTTTGACGTCGAGGCAAGGGATAATTCTTTTTGGTAACATTCTTATTTATTATTTAATGTCTTTGATTGGTGATTGTCTCATAACAATATGGCATGTCTGACGCTTCACAGTTTCGTCAACGGCGTAACCGTCACTGCTTCTGTAACGCCTGACGGGCTCACAGCCCAACTGTCGAAGCGTATGTCTCTGTAGAAAACGCTTACAATATTGATGTCCTTAAATATACGCCAGTTGACGCCGCGTTTATCGAAATCGCGGATACGGTTAGCCGGCAGGTTGGTCACGTCTACTTCAAGCGTATTCGTTCCCGTTTTCAGGTATTTTCCTATTTTGACCGTAAACGGCAAAGCCCATACGATACCGGCATCCTGTCCATTGACGCGCACGCGGGCGCTTTCGCGAAGATTGCCCAGATCGAGCAGCCAGTCGTCGGCTTTTTCGCTCAGTTCAAAATTGACTGTGTAACGACCCGTTCCGGCGTATACATGCGCGCTGTCATTCGCAAGTTCAGTCCAAGATACCGGAGCGCCCTGCATGGTAAACGCGCCTTCGATAGCAGGCTGTCCGTCGGTAAAACGAAACGTCCAATCGCCGCGGACTTCCTGTGGAACGCCTTTTTTGTAAAAATCATACGAAGGAACGTCAACGTCTTTTGATGTGAATGTTTTTACAATCAGCGACTGCCCGGGTTCTATTTGCAGGTATATTTCCGTTTGTCCGTTGTTTTTGCGTGTATTTGCTTTACCGCTTTCGCCTGTCAGGGGATCAAAAATCATTGCCGACTTGGCGTCAACTGCCAGTTTTACCCAACCGTCGATGGTTTTGTTTTGCAACATGGCGATAAAATAGTGATGTCCGTCGGCATGTTGCCGGCGAAGTATATTGGCATGGTATCTTTCGGATAATTCTTCGATTTTGGCTGTGGTAGCCTGCAACAATTTCGCGTAGTCGGTACCGAAAAATATCTGACCTTTGCCAAATTGTATTTTATCAAATGCTGAAAAAGATTTTGTGAGGGGTAATTCTGCCATTATTTTGTTCAGTTTTTCGCGTCGGATTTCTAAGTCGTGCAGCCCCGGCACATCGTCCGGCAGGCGATCTGCAAAGATCACCGTTGCGCCGTCTTTGGCTAATTGCAACAGTTTGGCGAGGCTTTCTACGGGTATATACTGAACATTGGGTACGATAATTGCCTTATACGACGCCCCCGGCGTTTTGATTGCTCCTTTTTTTACGCTGGTTTTTTCGAGATATTTGTCAGAAATATAATCCGTATCAAATCCTAATTTTTGTATATCCACCACCATATCGAAAAATGAGGGCATTAGGGTCTGTATTTTGTGGATGTCGAACATCAGGTATAGACCGCCTTGTTGCTGCCATACGTCCCAAATGGGGAGATACACGAGAAAGTCGTTGTTGGGTTGTCCGTATTGCAGGAACGATTGCGTGCGTGTGATGTAGTCGTTCAATCCTCGCGCGTCTTTGAAAATAGTATTGTTGGCGTTCATGTTCACCGAAGCGTAGAACAGCCATCCGGGCCAGGCTACGTCTTTAGGCGAGTAGGGTGAACCGTGGTAGAACATTCGATTGACGCCCGAAGCAAACATTTGGTCGAGTTCCGGTTTCATTTGCGACAGCGAACTGCGAAAATGTTCGGTAAGCCATGTAAATGTTTCGGACGAAACGAACGTTTTTCCGGTGATGTTTGCCGCCGAAGATGCAAATTTGAGCATCGAAGGGTGCGCGTCGCTTTGCCTCATGCCGCTGTCCACACGCAGTCCGGGTATATCAAACAGCGTGCGTCCGAACGATTCACATTCGGGAATGTCCACTGCGGCATAATAGTCGATAAGGTTTCCGGGCGAGCCATGCGCCTGATTGCGCGTACTGACGCCACGCTGGTTTGCCCATTTCGTCCATGGAACCGTAAATTCATCTAAGAGGAGTTCGCCAATTGTGAGGCGGTAATCGCAAACAACGCGGGCGCAAACATCAGGATCGCCCTCTCGGTTCAGTTCGGGAATAAATTCCTGTAGCCGATAGCCGCGTCGTTTTTCAAATTCATCAAACAGGTTTTCCGACCAGTCGGCGCCGTACACTTCGTATGAATCGTTGAAAAAACTGTGGGGCAACCGCGCATTGGAGATTCTAAACGCCTCGTCGAAAGATTTCAGATAAAAATCCAAAACATGACGCGAATAATGGTTCATCACTAAGCCTTCGCCACCGGGGGCGGCGCGTTTCACTCTTTGCATCGTTTTTCCGTTGAACGTCACCCAGACGGTCCAGTCGCCCTCCGGCGCTGTCCAGTCGATCATCCTGTCGGCAGTGATTTTGTCGGTAAGGTCGATATTTTGTTCGGCGCCATATGCCATGACGAGCGCCACAGTAGCCACTTCCCATTGCCGCCGATCATCGGGAATGATTTTCCGACGAAATTGCTCGCCGCCTTTCAACGGGTATTTTTGAAAAATAACTCTGGTAGCAGCATATTCAACATCAATATTTGAACCGCCGAAGGGCCAGCCGGTTCCGTTGGTCATATCGATCTGAATACCGAGGCGATCACCTTCGGCTACCACATGTTTGTACATGTTCATCCATCGGGGCGACAAATAGTCGATGTGACGATGCTCGGCTCCATCAATACCGTATATCGGCGTAATTTCTACCGCCCCGAAGCCGGCATGATGCAGGTCTTCCATATTGGCGGTTAATCCGGCAGAATCAACTGCGCTGCCCAGCCACCACCAGCGGACGCCGGGTCGGGCGTGAGATTTTACTTCGGGCCACAAGCTGTGAGAAGAAGAGGAGCAGGCGGCAATTGAGAGAAAAAGAAAGATACAGAGAATTGAATTTTTCATGGTTTAAGACTGTTCAAATTTGAAGACATCATTTTCTTTAATGGCACAAAAGTACAAATTTTTATTGACATTTGGACTTATTTTTTATTGACATTTGAAATATTATATAATTATATACATTTTTTTTTGGAAGTTTGAATTATTAACTGTAGTTTTGCGGCAAATTTTAAAAATAATTATAATATGAAGTATAAAATAGGTGATAAAGTTAAGTATGATGGCGGAGATTGGTGGCTTTACGGCACAGTAAACGCCATGTTTGAACATTCTATTTGTCCGTGTTATCGTTTAAGCGTGGAACGGATGGAGAAGAAGAATTGCAAATTTTCTATAACACAGTTTGAATTTGAATTGGAAGCGTATGATGAAGCTGATAGCAACCAAGACGCGCGGAAATGGGAAATTTCAGAAATAGAAGATTTGAAAAAGTTTTACGGTGCGCTGAGTAGTGCAGATTTATCAAAAGTGCTGAAAAGAAGTCCTCAGGCTATTGAAGAAAAGTGGTTACAGCTAAAACCGCAATCGGTACAAAAGCCGAAAACAAAACCGGAACAGAAGCCCGAAACAAAGCCGGAACAGAAACCGGAAGTCAAGCTTGAACAGAAACCGGAAGCAAAGCCTGAACAGAAATTGGAAGCCAAGCCTGAACCTATAGCGTTTCAAACGAATGCGACGCGGTTACGTAAAACCAGCGATGCGTGGGATAAAAATTTAGACGACTATCTCAAAGGAAAGAAAAGCAACGTATTAAATGCTTGGAAAGCCAAAAACAGGAAGGATCTCAAGATCGGCATGTTGTCAGAAGACAAGTACAAAAAATTAGTGGCGGTAAATTTTCCTTTTGAAGTAGATACAAGAAAGAAACAGGATAAAGTTGATTTGCCTCAAAATCAAAAGAAAGAGATAAAAAAACGAAAAAGAGGCGAAGCATGGGATGAGAATTTAGAAGCTTACCAAAGAGGAGAAAAAAGCAACTTAATTAGCACATGGATAGCCTACAACAGGAAGCAGTTCAAGGATGGTAAACTGGCGGAGCAAAAATATGCCAAGTTAATGGACATCAATTTTCCTTTTGAGGTCGTAAAAAAAAAAATCGATAGTTGGGATAAACACCTAGAACAGTGGAAAAATGGAGATAGAAAATCCTCTCTTGTACAACAGTGGAGGCAAAAAAGTATCAGACAATTTGTAGACGGTATTTTACCTGAAGATAAAGTGTTGAAACTAAAAGAAGTAGGGATATTGAAATAATTCAGACAAGCATTTTTTTCTGTCTCCTTTTTTCCACGTTGTTCCGCGCAACATAGATTTTTTTTCCTGTATAAGGGTCGAAACCGCAATAATACATCGCCGATGAAAGCGTCATAGGCGTAGGCGTAAAGTCCTGTACTTGTTCCAGATGGCTGCAACGCATCTTTTGCGTGGCGTCGGATAGTTGTTGCATGTCAGCTTCGGTGCAACCCGGATGACCGGATATGAAATACGGCGCAAGTTGTTGTCGGAGGTTCCTGTTGTGGTTCATGCGGTCAAATTCTTCTTTCAGTTTGGTAAAAAGATTGAAATCGGGTTTTCGCATTGCTTTCAGTACGTGCCGAGCGCAATGTTCGGGCGCTATCTTAAGCCTGCCCGATACATGATGCTGTAGCAGTTCGTTGAAATAGAGGGCGTGATCACTGCTCAGAAAACCATTCTCATTTATGAACAGATCATACCGAATACCGCTGCCGATAAAGACCTTTTTGATACCTGCCATAGTACGGACTTTCCTGTACAATTCAAGCAAAGAAGAATGATCGCTGTCTAAATTGTTGCACAGTTTTGGGTACATGCACGAGTATCGGCTGCATTTAGCGCATAACGCTGCATCTTGTCCTTTCATGCGGTACATGTTTGCCGAAGGACCGCCCAGGTCGGTCAAGTAGCCTTTGAACTGCGGCGTCTGCATTATTTGCCGTACTTCATTGAGAATGGAACGCTCGGAACGGCTTGCGATGAATTTTCCCTGATGCGCCGATATGGTACAGAAACTGCATCCTCCAAAGCATCCGCGATGGATATTCACAGAAAACCGAATCATTTCAAAAGCAGGAATCGTTTTGCCTTTGTAACGAGGGTGAGGCAGGCGCGTATAAGGCAGGTCGAACGCCATATTTACGTCATTTTCACCGGTACGATATTCAGGCGGATTGACGATAACATATTGTTCTTCAATGGCTTCTATGATGCGAGAAGCATGTAATTTGTTGGATTCTATTTCAATACTACAAAAATTTTCGGCAAATTTCCGTTTGCTTTTGATACAATCTTCATATGAATGTAAGACCAAATCCTGTTCGCTCTTTTTTGAGAAACTCCAATCCTGTGTCATATATGCTGTTTGGGGGATGTCGGTCAATTCGTTAATTTTCTTGCCTTCCTTTAATAATCGGGCAACAGTACGGATCACATGCTCGCCCATGCCGTATACCAACAAATCGGCAAATGATTCAGCCAATATGCTTGGTTTCAGTTTGTCCTGCCAATAATCGTAATGTGTGAGTCGCCGAAGCGAAGCCTCAATTCCTCCGATAATTACCGGAACATCGGGATATAAATTTTTCAGGATACGCGAATATACCGTAACGGCATAATCCGGACGAAAACCGGCGACATTCCCAGCCGTATAGGCGTCGTCGGAGCGTAGCCGTTTGTTGGCGGTGTAATGATTCACCATACTGTCCATGCATCCTCCCGAAATGCCAAAAAACAAACGGGGAGCGCCCAACTTTTTGAAATCGCGCAGGTCGTCGCGCCAGTTAGGTTGCGGAACAATTGCCACGCGAAACCCGTCGGCTTCCAGTACGCGCCCGATTACGGCGGCGCCAAAGGCGGGATGGTCAACGTAGGCGTCGCCTGTAAACAGGATGACGTCCGGTTGATCCCAGCCAAGCGATGCAACTTCCCGTTTGGAAGTGGGCAAAAAAGGATGTGTGGTGGATTGAATAACTATTTTTTAACGTTCGTTTCGGCAAAAGTACATCAAATTTTAATATTTTCGGTATTATTTTGTTTGTTTTCGTAAAAATGGTTATTTTTGTTCAATTTTGAAAATTATTAAATCGTTAAACAATAAATCATTACGTGTAAATCAGATCAAAAATGAGTAATACCAACACAGTGTCGACGGACATTTTGATTATCGGCGGCGGACCTTCGGGCTTGGCTACGGCTATTCGGCTTGCCGATTTATTGAAACAAAAAGGCTTGGAACGTAGAATCCTACTCATCGAAAAGGGTAATACTATCGGAAGCCACATTTTATCGGGCGCAATTATTTGCCCCCAAGTATTCAAGGAATTGTTGCCGGATGTGGAATTTAGTGAAATTCCCTTCAATGCGAAAGTGAGCAAGGATTCTTTGTACCTGATCAGTGAAAAGAGGAAACTGAAATCGCCATTTGCGCCGCCTTACATGGGCAATAAGGGTAATTATACCGCATCGCTGGGCGAAATTTGTCGTTATCTGGCAGCCAAAGCCGCCGAAAAAGGCGTTGAAATTTATACGGGCTTTGCCATGAGCGAACTGCTCTACGACGAAAACGGAAAAGTTGTCGGCGCCAAAACGATAGATACCGGCGTAGATCACCACGGCGAAAAACTGGAAAACTTTCAGCCCGGAAGTATGGTCGAGGCAAAACTGACCATTCTTGCCGAAGGAACATGCGGCAGCCTGACAAAAAAACTAATCAAAAAATTTGATTTGCAAAAGGGCAAAAATCCGCAGATTTATTCCTTAGGTTGTAAAGAACTCTGGAGCGTGCCGGAAGGCAGAATAAAACCGGGTGAAATCTACCATACGATGGGCTACCCTGCCATGCAAAACAATGTATTTGGCGGAGGATTTATCTATGGTTTCAACGACAATAAAGCGGCTGTGGGCTTGGTGCTGGGACTTGATTATGCCGACCCGACTTTCGATGTTCATAAGGCTTTTCAGATGTGGAAACTGCATCCCGTTGTTTATAAAATACTGAAAGATGGAAAGTTGCTGGAATATGGCGCCAAAACCATGCCCGAAGGCGGGTGGTATTCGCTGCCCAAACTTTATACCGACAATGCGCTGATTGTAGGCGACAGCGCCGGATTTCTGGCAATGCCCGCGCTCAAAGGCATACACTTGGCTATAAGATCGGGAATGTTGGCTGCCGAAACGGCGTTGACCGCTTTAGAGAAAAACGATTTCTCGGAACAAACGCTGCAATTGTATGAGCAATTGGTGAAGAAAAGTCCTATTTATAAAGAATTGCGTCGCGTGCGTAATTTCCGTCAGGGATTTTTGCATGGGATGATTGCCGGAGCATTCAATTTCGGAACGCAATTGGTAACTTGCGGCGCAGGATTTTTCGGGAAACTGAAAACCCACCTCGACAGCCAAACCACAAAAACGCTTAAAGATACCCGAAAACCGCTGTACGAAGATAAAACTTCGACTTTTGAATTTGACAAAACGTTGACCTTCGATAAAGTGACCAGCGTATATTTTTCGGGAGCGCTCCACGACGAAAAACAAGTGCCGCACCTCAAGATCAACAATCCGGAAACATACGGCAAAATAAATATTGATCAATACGGCGCGCCGTGTCAGTATTACTGTTCAGCCGAAGTTTATGAACTGCATACCGACAAGTCGGGACACAAGGAGTTGAGGATACATTTTGAAAATTGCCTGCATTGTAAAACCTGCGACATCAAAGAACCCGCCGACGGTATCACGTGGAATGTCCCGAACGGAGGCAATGGACCGGATTACAAAAACATGTAATTCATGGTAAAGGAGATTATTTTACCGATAGAAAACGAATGTTTAGTTGAAAAGACTAAAATTTTAGCGTCGTTTGATTCTTTTTTCAATAACGAATTTAGTTTTGATTTTGCAGACAATCAAACTGAAATTCAACTTGTTGCATTGGATTACAATTTGTTCCAACTTGCGGCAAACAAAGTTTTAAGCAATGGCTCGCTCAATGACGAATCCAAAAAAGCAGTCCAAAACATTCTTGATTCGATTACCAACATCAAAAGTTACGGCTTGAAAAATGGTAAGCGCGTGTATGTTGACTATAACAAAGAGCGTAAGGTGCAAAACCGAAAAGAAAAAGAAGAAAAACGGCAACAGTTTTATTACACTAAAGGCAATGATTTCTCCAAAACCAACAATGAAATACCTAAAGAATTTGAAAATCAAATTATTTGCGGAGACAGTCAGGCTTTTTTATCGAAACTGCCTGATAACTGCGTAGATGTTGTATTTACCTCGCCGCCTTACAATTTTGGATTGGATTACGCATCAACCGCCGATGACAAGCATTGGGAGACGTATTTTGAAAAACTTTTCAACATTTTTTCGGAATGTGTCAGAGTGCTAAAATACGGAGGTAGAGCGATGATCAACGTTCAGCCGTTATTTTCCGATTATATCCCCACACACCATATAATAAGTAACTTTTTCATGAACGAAAAAATGATATGGAAAGGTGAAATTTTGTGGGAAAAAAACAATTACAATTGTAAATATACCGCATGGGGAAGTTGGAAAAGTCCAAGTAACCCCTATTTGAAGTATACCTGGGAATTTTTGGAAATTTTTTGTAAAGGCGATTTAAAGAAAGTCGGCAAATCAGAAAATGCAGACATCAGCGCCGACGACTTTAAAAAATGGACTGTCGGGAAATGGTCAATTGCTCCCGAAAGAAACATGAAAGAGTTTGACCATCCTGCCATGTTTCCTGAAGAATTGGTTCAGAGAGCATTACAATTGTTTTCGTTTGAAAACGATCTGGTGCTCGACCCTTTCAACGGCGCAGGCACCACAACATACGTAGCCAAAAAATTGAATCGCAGATTTTTAGGAATTGATATATCAGATAAATATTGTAAAACAGCAGAAAACAGAATCATAAAAACGTTATTTTAATATTAAGACATGACCATAATATCTTTAATAAAACAAGTACCTCTCCCCAGCGAAATGCGCATGGGCGATGACGGTTTGATGGAAAGAACAAAAGCAAAATCAATCATCAACATTGATTGTCAGTTTGGACTTGAAGCGGGTTTGCAACTGAAAAAGAAATACCCCAATGCCCGCATGATCGCCTGCTCGATGGGTCCCTTATCTTTTGAGACGGCTTTGCGGACGGCAATATCTATGGGTTACGACGAGGCGTACCTGCTTTCCGACCGGAAATTGGGCGGTAGCGATACCTATGCCACCGGATTGGCAATCTCTACGATGTTGAAACATCTGGGATTTACCAAAGACAGAAAGGAGCCGTTTATCATCTTCGCCGGACGACAAACCAGCGACGGCGATACGGCGCATGTGCCTTCGCAGGTTGCCGAAAATCTGGGCATCCCGCAGGCTACTTTCGTGGAAAGAATAGAGGCGGACGATAATGGGAACATCATTGCCAAAAGGATTATCGAAGGCGGGCATCAAATGATGCAGCTTCCGATGCCGTGCGTTATTTCGCTTACGCCCACAGGTATTTCGCCGCGCAAACCATCGTTGGTCGGAGCCGTGAGGGCGCGAAATTCCAAAGTCAATGTGTTCAGCGTGGAAGATATTCATTTGCCTACCGACAAAATCGGGCTATCGGGTTCGCCGACCATCGTTTCCGCCGTTCAGGACATCGTGAGCGACCGTCCGCCGGTGATGCTGGCTGAAGGACAAGGCGAAAAACAATTGGTAAACGACTTTATTGCCAAATTCAAAACCGGAGGAAATATCCTGCAAAAAAAGGAAGCAAAAGAAAGAAAAGCAAAAGAACAGCCGGATGATTATCCTCTTGTGGATATTCGGGGCGAAGCGAAGGGTATTTTAACCTGGGCGGAAATCACCAATGGCAAAATTGCCCGTCCGTCAATTGAACTGCTTACGCCGGCGCGAAATCTGGCTAATCAATTGGACGAAAACACGAAAATCACCACCCTGCTGATAGGCAAAAATGTTGCGTCCCTAGCGCCAACGCTTTTTGAACACGGTTCGGACGAAGTGATTGTTGTGGAAGACGACCGTCTGGAAGAATATTTGGTTTTGCCGTTCGCAGATATTTTTGCCCAAGTCATCAAAGAAATAAAACCCGAAATAACGCTCTTTGCAGCCACCACCTCGGGACGCGAACTTGCTCCGCGAATTGGCGTCAAGACCGGAAGCGGCGTCACGGCTGACTGTACCGGACTGGAAATCGGAAACCACATCGACAGAAAGAAAAAACAGGTCATTTATCCGATTTTATACTCGCGCCGTCCCACGTATGGAGAAAGCAAATTGGCAACGATTCTCGGATTTGAATTTCCGCAGGTTTCTACCGCCCGCGCAGGTACGTTTGAAATGCCCGCCGAACAAAAGGGGCGCACCGGAAAACTCTCTACTTTCCAACCTGTATTAAAAGAAGAGCATTTTGTGGTGGAAATACTCAAAACCGTTCGGGGCGAAGGCGGCTTGCAAGGATTGTTTGAAGCCGACATCATCGTAGCCGGTGGACGCGGAACAGTTGGAGACGATCTAAGTTTGGTAAAAGAACTCGCCGAAGCCCTCAAAGCGCAGGGAATAAAAGCCGAATGGGCGTCCAGCCGCGTAGTAGTTGACGAAGGAGTTGCCGAATATGCCCGACAAATAGGACAAACAGGTAAAACCGTCCGTCCAAAGGTATATGTTGCCATCGGTATATCAGGCGCCATACAGCATATTGCCGGCATCAAGGAATCAGGCAAAATTGTTGCCATTGACCAAAATGCCAAAGCCTCCATTTTTCACCATGCCGATTTCGGTATCGTTGGGAAATACGAAGATATTGTGCCGGAATTGATAGAACAGGTAAAAGGCGGTTTTACTTTTGGGATTGAAGCAAAATAATTCTCATGCTCATCAAAACCTTCGGAAGCGCCGTATACGGCATTAAGGCGACCACCATCACCATTGAAGTGAACGCCACACAAGGCATCAACTTTTTTCTGGTGGGCTTGCCCGACAGCGCCGTCAAAGAAAGCCAGCAGCGCATTGAATCGGCGTTGCAAACCTATGGCTACCGGATGCCCGGAAAAAAGGTGGTGATCAATATGGCGCCTGCCGACATCCGCAAGGAAGGTTCGGCGTATGATCTACCGTTAGCCATAGGCATACTGGCGGCTTCGGAGCAGATGAAAAGCGCCGGGCTTGAGCGTTGCATCCTTATGGGCGAATTGTCGCTCGATGGCGCCATTCAACCTGTCAAGGGCGCTTTGCCCATTGCGTTGCAAGCAAAAAACGAAGGATATACCGTCTGTATCCTCCCCAAACAGAATGCCAAAGAGGCTGCCGTAGTGGATGGAATAGAGGTATACGGCGCCAACCATATCAAGGAAGTCATTGATTATTTTGACGGGAAAGAAGGTTTGGAGCGCGTTACGATTGATCTCAACGCCGAGTTTTTGCACAAGTATGACTACGAGGCTGATTTTTCAGATGTGAAAGGGCAGGAAAATGTGAAGCGGGCGATGGAAATAGCCGCAGCCGGCGGACACAACATCATCCTGATAGGACCGCCCGGAGCGGGAAAAACCATGCTCTCGAAACGACTGCCCGGAATCCTGCCTCCGCTTACGCTCGAAGAAGCCCTGGAAACCACCAAAATACATTCCGTTGCCGGAAAAACCGGAAAAGACGCGGCGCTCATCACTCGACGCCCATTCCGTTCGCCGCACCATACCATCAGCGATGTGGCGTTAGTGGGTGGCGGCTCGTTCCCCCAGCCGGGCGAAATATCCCTGTCGCACAACGGAGTGCTTTTTCTCGACGAACTGCCGGAATTTAAGCGCACTGTACTCGAAGTAATGCGTCAACCGTTGGAAGACAGAGTGATTACTATTTCGCGGGCGCGCTTTGCTGTGGAATATCCGGCAAGTTTTATGCTGGTAGCCTCCATGAATCCCTGTCCATGCGGATTTTATAATCATCCGGAAAAAAAGTGCGTCTGCGCGCCGGGGTTTGTACAAAAGTACTTGAGCCGTATTTCAGGACCGCTGCTCGATCGCATCGACATCCATATCGAGGTAGTTCCGGTACCCTTTGATAAACTTTCGGAACAACGGGTATCCGAGCCGAGTCGGGTGATTCGCGAACGGGTGATGAGCGCCCGTAACATTCAAAAGGAAAGATATGCCGAATATCAGGGAATACACTGCAATGCGCAGATGAATTCAAAAATGTTGCGGAAGTATTGCGCCATTGACGCCGCAGGACACAGTATCATGAAAACCGCCATGCAAAAACTTGGTCTGTCGGCGCGCGCCTACGACCGTATCCTTAAGGTATCACGCACCATCGCCGATATGGAGGCATCGCCAAACGTGCAGGTGCACCACCTCGCCGAAGCAATTCAATACAGAAGCCTCGACCGCGAAGGATGGGGCGCATAGAAGAATGATATGACGCTCAATGTAAAAAGCCGCCCGTCTGTGGCGGCTTTTTGGGTGTATAAAAAAAATAAAAATTAAAAATTATTCCTGAACTTTTACGGTAAGGGTAATTGAACCTGAAGCGCCCGTTGTCAATTCGGACACTCTATATAAACCCAATTTATTATCGTCAGTCTCAAAAGCGACCACATCGCCTACTACCAAATTTGTGATAACGCTTTCAGTAAGTTCAATGGCTGTTTCAACTATTTTTGCATCATTTGTAATTGCGTTGAAATCTTCTGCTGACATAGTTACCCGCTTAAATTTCGTGTCGCGTTTTGGATTCATATCCTTTATGATATTCAACGTAGCCGCGTTACTTGAATTAGGTGAAAAAATTTCGGCTAGACTACCACCTGCTTGGTAAAAGTAGATGAAATCTATTGTACTTGCATTAGCCAAAACTTGACTTACCGTATAAACGGTATTGGTTGAGGTTGCATAAGAAGAACCTACTGTAGCGTTTTGCGCTCCCAACAAAACTGCGGTAAAAGTTTCAATATCTCCATATACCGGCGGACGTTCTTTGAAAGTAATCTCAACCACTGCATCATCCGATTGGGCTTCCTTATCCTTATCGGTAACGCTGGCTGTATACTTGACAGTACCAACAGCCGTACCTGTGATCGTCCATTTTACCTTATCAATGGTTTCACCTAAAAAATCTTTCGTTTTCGGATAGGTTCCCGGAGGCATATCACCCGTGCCTGAGGCTCTCGCGATACGAATTTCCTTGATTTTACCCGGAACGTTAAACTCAAGTTCTACTTCAACTTCATCACCTACGTACAAATTGTCGGGCGCATGTACGCCATCGTTTGATGGAATACCATTAAACCTTACAGTGATGCTTGGCGCGTCAGACGGATCGTTCGTACAACTGACGAAAACCGCGCTTGCCGCAAAAACAGCGGCGATCATAAACATGCTTACTTTTTTCATGAAATTTACTTACTTATTTGTTTTAAAAAAATTAAAATTAAAAAAATACATTCTGATATATTATACGAAAAAGAAAGCCAAATGTTTTGTTCCTTGTTGATTTTTTTTGTCAAAACAGCGAAAACGCATATCCTAGCATTACGGAAGCGGCGCCAATACGGTTGCTGCCGTTGACGTCGTCGTCCTGAACGCTGAGGAATCCGTAGTTGCCGCCTAGTTCAAGGAAGAAGTAGTTGCGGTTGCATTGGTAACGGATACCTGCGTTTCCGGTTACGCCGAAGTTGGCGCTTTTCAATTCGCCGGTGATACTTGTTGTCCCGAAAGAAGTCTCGCCGCCTAATGTATTTTCAATGGCGGGAAATTCGCCTGCAACAAAGCCTTTGTACTCATTCGGGAAAATGTCCCACAAACTTGTTGCTCCCGAAGCGTCGGAATACAATTTACTGACACCTTTGGATACCTGTTTGCCCGACAAGAGGAACGAGACGAACGGACCGGCATTGACGTACACGCGCCACGGCGATTGGCCGAGGTCCCATCCAAATTGTGCCATGAGCGGTATCATGAGATAGTCGAATTTGGCGGTATTTTTGATGTCGGCATAATAATACTGTGGCATGAGCTCCATTAATGCGCCCAGCGCAAAAAGTTGCTGTTCGGTAATCCCCATGCCGATACTGTTGCCCATTTCGGTGATGAGCCGCATCGTAGGCATGGCTTGCATCCCGTCTTTTTTGCCGCCCATCCCGCTGTATTCCACTCCGAGCCGCAGCGAAACCATCGGGTTGAGTTGCAACTCGGTGAACAGACCCCAACCGGCAGCTGTTCTCGACTTGTAGCCTTCGCTCACGGGCGTACTTTTCCCGCCCGCCATGATACTCGGCAGGTTCACCCCGCCCCTGAAGCCGAATTTGACGTCCTGCGCGTATAATCCGCAGGTGGTCAAAATGATAAATGATGTATTGATAATAAATTTTTTCATTGGTGATTTTTTTTATAACATTCCTTCTATGTTCCACACAAAAGCCCTTAGCCCCTGCTGTTCGGCTTTGGCGTCTAATTTTTTGAGACTTGCCAGCAAGGGTTCTACCTGCTCGTCCTCAATGATGGCGAGGATGGCTGAATTCATTGCGGGCCACGTATGGGTGCCAAAATGCGGTTCGCCATCGTGGGTGCCGCGTCCTTGCGCATCTGCCCATTTGGTGAATCCTCTGATCTGATGGCGGTCGAGAATACTGTCCACCGCCTCTGTAAGCGCCTGATTATAGGCTATAAATACTGCTTTCATTTTTGATTTTGATTATTATTTTTTTACTCTTCATCCTGAATAATCGTCCGTTTTTTGCGTTTGCGTCCGCCAACAAAGATTGAATACACTACCGGAACGACAACCAATGTTAATGCGGTAGAGACGGTCAATCCGCCAATGATTGCCACGCCCATAGGCTGCCAAATTTCGGAGCCTTCGCCAAAGCCGATGGCTAATGGAAGCATACCGAGAATGGTGGTCAGAGAGGTCATCAATACAGGACGCAAACGCGATTTGCCTGCTTGAATAACTGATTGATTCACTGACAATCCGCGCGCACGCAACAGATTGGCAAAATCCACCATCACAATACCGTTCTTTACCACAATTCCCACCAGCATGATAGCGCCGATGAGCGCGATAAGGCTCAACGGAGTGTTGGTGATGAACAGCGCAAGGAATACCCCCGTGAAGGCAAACGGCAGTGTGAACATGATGATAAACGGCATCAATAGCGACTCAAACTGCGTAGCCATCACGATGTAAACCAACAGGACAATCAACGCCAGAAGTATCCACATGTCTGCAAACGAGTCTGCCTGATCTTCGGCTGCTCCGCCAAGCGCAACGGATACGCCCGACGGCAATTCAGTTTCGGCAATTATTGCGTTGAGATCCTGTACTACATCGCCCAAGGCTGCTCCGTAAAGAGACATGGATACGGAAATGACGCGCTGACGGTCTTCGCGACTAATGGACGGCGGCGAAAAATATTCGACCACCTGTCCCACGTCTTTCACCCGAAGCGCCTGCCCTGATGAGCCGTATATTCTGATATTTTCGATGTCTTCGATAGATTTTCGGAACTCTTCCGCATAACGCACCACAATATCATATTCGTCGCCTTCTTCGCGATAGCGACTGGCGGTCATTCCGTTGATGCGGTTGCGAATAAAAGTAGAAACGGTAGCGGTGTTTAAGCCATAGATACCCAATTTTTCACGGTCGAAAATCACGCGGTATTCGGGTTTCATATCATCGCGGCTCAACTGCAAATCGCGCACGCCGTTTACGTTCTGAAATTTTTCCATAAAATCGCGGGCAATGGCTTCTGTAACATCAAAATCGTGTCCAAAAACCTTTACGTCAATGCCGCTACCCATCATCATATTGCCGCCCGTTCCGACAGTATATTTGACAATTTCAGGAATGGTGGCGAATTTTTCACGCATCAGGTCAGCCATTTGGAAAACGTCGCGGTCGCGGTCTTTCATGTCCACGCAACGCATCGTCACGCTGATCACATGCGAGCCGGACGTGCCGGAAGAAGTAAAGGGGTTGGTACCGTCGGCAGCGCCGGCGCTGGTCGTAATACGTTCTATTTCAGGAAAATTAGTCTGAATGTATTCGGTGATTTCGGTTGTGATGACTCGTGTGTAATCCAATCCGCGACCCTGGTCTAACTCAATGGTGGCGCTCATTTGTCCCTGATCTGATTCGGGCATAAATTCCACAGGTACTTTCGTCAGCAAAAACAGGCTTGCAACAAATACCACAAAACTGCCTATCAGCAGGACTGTACGGTGACGCACCGACCATGCGAGTATACGGGCATAACCGTTATCTATTTTGTCTAAAATTGCATCAATAGGTTTAAACATGACTCCTATTCCCTTGTAGGTATGTTTCGCCTGAAAACGGAGCATTTTTGCAGAGAGCATCGGGATGAGCGTAATGGCTGCGACTGTCGAAATGGTTATCACGATACATACAATCCAGCCCAATTGTTTGAACATGATGCCTGCAATGCCGCCTGTGAGCGTAAGCGGGAAGAACACGGCGATAACGGTCAGCGTTGTTGCGATGACGGCTAACCACACTTCGTTGGTTCCGTAGATCGCCGCTTCGCGCGGCGAACTGCCCCGTTCGATATGTTTCGCGATGTTTTCGATGACCACAATGGCGTCGTCTACCACCATTCCGATGGCTATAGAAAGCGAGCTCAACGAAATGATGTTGAGCGAGCCTCCCGTAGCAAAGAGGTAAATAAAACTTGTGATCAACGATACGGGTATCGTCAGCACGATGATGAACGTTGCCCGCCATCGTCCGAGGAAGAACAGCACCACAAGTATCACAAAGAGAAAAGCAAACAAAACGGTATGCGTCAAACTGTCGATACTGTCTTCAATAAAGTCGGAGGTATTCACCAATACGTCAATTTTCACGTCGGGCGGCAGTTCTTTGGCGAGAATGGGTATTTCTGCAAGTATCGCTTTGGATATGGCTACCGAGTTTGCTCCCGACTGTTTTTGAATGATGATCCTGACGCCCTGTTTTCCGTCAATCATATCCTCCATGGTCACTTTTCTGATGGTATCCTTTACTTCAGCCACATCGTGCATCATCACCGTATTTCCACCCAATCGGCTGACGACTAATTGTTTTATATCGTCGCTGCTGCTAAACTCGCCTTCGGAGCGTATCGAAAACGTTCCCGAACCAATGTCCATGGTTCCTGCGGGAACGTTGATGTTTTCGGTGATGATCACCTGTCCGATTTGCTCAATGGTGAGGTTGTAAGCGTCCATTTTGAACGGGTCGAGATTCACCTGAATTTCGCGTGTTACCGCTCCTCCGATACTTATCGCTCCCACCCCGTCAACGCGGTTGAGCGGATTAACTATTTTGTCTTCAAGCATTTTTGCCAACGCAGGATAACTTTCTTCGGCTGTTACCGTCAGGAAGAGTATCGGTATCATGCTGGTGTTTATTTTGAAGATGGTAGGACGGTCGGCTTCTTCGGGAATAGCCCGTTCTACGCGCGAAATGACGTCGCGTACTTCGTTTGTCGCCTCGTCGAGGTTGGTTCCCCACTCAAACTGCAAAGAAACCATTGAAAAATTGTCGTTCGAACTCGAGGTCAACTTTTTGAGGTTGCTCACCGTGTTGAGGTTGTCTTCCATCCTCCGGGTGATATTTGTTTCAATATCTGCGGCGCTTGCCCCCGGATAGGTCGTAAAGACAACCAAAAACGGGACTTCAATGTCGGGGTACAGGTCGATTGACAGTCGCTGCAGCGAAAACAGCCCAAATACGATCACCCCAATGAAAATCATGATGGTCGATATGGGACTTTTTACTGATGTTTCGTATATTTTCATATTACTACTTGGGTTTATTTATTTTTGATGATTTACTTTTTTTAGAAATTTATTTTGTTTAAAATAAGCCAGTTATGACTATGCGGCAATTCTGCCACAACGTGTGGCAGAATTTGATTTTCAAAAACAGGCGCGACTTTGCGTGATTTTTGCGTGGTCATTGCGTGATTGTTTTTATCGGCAACTTCGGCATTGCTTCGGCAAAACTTCGGCAATGAAAAATTTAATATGCTTATAATCAGATATTTAAAATTTATACTTCGGAAATTTTCATTACTTATCCGCTTCGGAAATGTAGCGGAAATAGCGGAAATGTAGCGGAAATTTAGCGGGAATGAATAATGTATAACGCTTGTATTTAACAACTTACAATTTCCGTTTCGGCAACATTCGCTAAATTTACAATTGACTAAATTGACAGACAATTGACTACTAATTGACCAATTCATAATAACTACCTGCTCCATACCCTTTGTTAATTAACAATTTAAATACATTAGTCAATTCGTGCAATTCGTTTGTTGCCATTTGTCTTGAGACAAAATTAATTTCCTGATACTCTTTATTAGTAATCTTCCCTTTTTCCTTGACATACAATACTGCTGTTATCTGCCTTTCATTCAATCCTAACTTGCTGAAATACTCTTTATTATAAATATCCTTTCGGAACGTCACCCAAAAATCAGAGCCTTCGTTTGAGTACGTTGGCGCTGGGATACCTATATCTACGCATTGTTCCTCAATTTTCGAGATGCCGCGTCCCCATGCCTCAACATAGCCGCTGCGAAAAAATGCGTTGGCAATATCAGGATTATTCGGGCGTGAAGAATGACTTTGCAACAGGGTTTTAATTGTCCAATTTTCAGGCAATTGACCTTCGTTCCAAATCATGATTTTTTCGCTGTACACTCTGATTTGAATGGGTGCGCCGCCCGAATATTCCTTGTGCGTAACGGCATTGAGCAAGGCTTCGCGCAAGGCATCCTTGGGATATTCGTAGGTTTCGATACGCGAAAGCCCGCGATAACTGATTAACGCTTTGGTATATTTGGTCAGCAGCAAGTCCATTGTGCGCTCAACCTGTTCAAACAAATTGCCATGAATATCATCCTGAAAAAGCAAATCGCTGTCGGTGCGGAAAAACCCGATTTTGATGTATGCGCCTGTAGCAAATTTTTCGGGGTTGGGATGAAACAAAAGCAATGCGGCTCGTTTCAGAAAACCGTTTTCAAACAAATTCAAATTTTCGAGCAATTGTTCGGGGGTATCTTTGTGGCTTTTTTCGTCGAGGCGGTTGCTTTCAATACCCCGCTCCTTGAAAAATGCGAAGGTTTCCTGTTTCAAATCGGCAACACTGACATTCGGAATAGGCGCTCCGTCCCATTTCCTGCCGTATTTTTGCAACAAAAACTTGTCCAACGCAGCGCCTTTCAACTCCTGTTTGGTGCTGCCGCTGCGAAAGTGGTACTCGCCCTTGTAATTTACAGGGTTGGGCTGCGGCTCTACAACGATTTCGAGATAATTGCCCCGCTCTGTTTCATGCAGGTTTACAGAGGCTACAATACCCAGAAACGTAGTTATTTTGTTGGGCAAATCTTCCAATAGTTTTTGGACATTGTTCACGCCAACAACATTGCCGCTGTCGTCTTTGCCAATAAAGAGCGTACCGCCCTGTGCGTTGGCAAAGCCGCATATCCATCTCAAATATTCATCTTTCCAGACGGACTTGTATTCTATGTTTTGATGTTCAGGCATTGTTATCGTTATTTAATTCTCTAAAATTTAGCAACAAATCTCGCGTCCAGCCTAATTTTACAGCTGCTTCTGCATAATAAAGCGCTTCCTCCCTATCTTTTATTTTGCTTAAAATAAGCCTGTTATGACCCCATGGTAATTCTGCCACAGGTTGTGGCAGAATTTGGTCTTCAATAACTGGCGCGGGTTTTAGCATAATTTGGTCAGAAACTGCCACAACCTGTGGCAGAATTGTATAAAATTCGTAAAACCGTTTCATATCCCACAAGCTACGAGGCGAAAAACCGTCAGTATCAGGAAATTCACTTTTCAAATCAACGGACAGTTGCTCTACAACTTTTCCACCATATCCTTTTTCCAACTTTTCGGAAGCAAGTCGCTTTCCTATGTTCCAGTAAAGTTGTGTTAATGTGGTGCATACCCTGTTTGCAATAACAACGCGAGTCATTTTTACATCCGCTATTATCTCGCGAAGCATTGCATTATAATTATTTACAGAAATACCTTTATCCATTGTCATTTTTTCAGAGCCTTATCAATTTTCGTTACACTTTTTTATGTCTTCGGCAGGCGGTAATTCATCGAAAACGAAATAGTCCCGGGCAAAAGCGATTTGCGCTTTTCGTCTATCGCCATTTTGTGCAATAAGATAGCAGGCATAGCGTGTGAGAAGCATGTCTTTTATGTTTTGAAGTGCGCCATTTCCTACTTCTATCACTTTGCTGGCGTTGGCAAAGTGAAGTTCAAGTTCCTCGTCTGCATTTATACATGCTTTTTTTGCCTTGTTAATAACTTTGGAAAAATTATCCCATTTGGAATATCCCAATAATTTTTGCAATTCTCTTGCACTCCAACATTCTATCCCCTCTAATTTGATAGACGCCTGCTCAAACTGTGCAAATAATGCTTTCATTTCTTCTGCTTTCACAATTTTTATTTTTTTAACGCCTTTTTTTCATCGCTTTTCAATTTACGTTCTACCTTTTTGATGTCTTCGGCAGGCGGTAATTCTTCGGGGACAATTCCACGTTCTAATAGCATATTCCTCACAGCCAGATTGTTATCAACATGTTCAGTTTCTATCGGCTTAACTCCGTGCAGGTCTTTTGTTTGTACATTTACAGACGTCATTTCTGCCGCCAAATCTTTCGCCTTTATATTTATCGTAGGCAAAAAATCAGCAACAGGGCGATTTTCAGGAATACCTAACTTTCTTTTTAAACTTGCTGTATTCAAACGAAACAGGGCTTGGTCGCCTTTGGAGCGGATAATGGCAAAACCTTTGTCATCTACGCCACGTTCGTAAAGAATACCTGACAGAGTTTTCTCTGTTTCCGCAAGTTTGGCACGGGCTTGTAAGCGCTCGTAATCTAAAATGCGCTGCTCAATTATTTCTGCACGGCGGGTCTGCACGGCGAAATAGTTCTGTC
>Ga0099364_10002845_pt1 | contig 27337 bp, 23 predicted proteins | sample TergutTh196P3_FD_73070 | JGI IMG/M metagenome (GOLD analysis project Ga0099364, IMG submission 73070) | Microcerotermes parvus P3 segment gut microbial communities from Pointe-Noire, Republic of the Congo - Th196 P3 | ecosystem: Host-associated > Arthropoda: Insects > Digestive system > Gut ... | reverse complement strand
AACATAATTTCCGGTAATGCTCAGCATATTGGTCTGTGATCCGCGCGGCGAATGAGCGCCGAGAAACAATTCGCCGGTGGGTTTAATTATGAGGTTGCCGTTAATCAGCGTTGTTGGGTCGCCGATTGTCATTTGCCCCCATAAATTGCCGGCAAGCTGAGCTGATATTGGTTGATTTAGTCCTATCAACAGAACTAAACCAATCAAAAGCCTAATGCTTTTTATATGTTTATGCTGTTTCATTGTGTTTAATTTTTTATTTCATTGTTTTTTGTCAGAACCACGATTTTCATAAGATTTTCAAAATTCTCAAGATTAAAATTAAATCTTGTTAATCTTATAAATCTTGCAAAAATCAAGATTCAAGACTTTTAAAAAAACAGCGACAATACCGGTAAGGATTTCCGACAACATTAACTAAAAACTGACTCTAAACTTTTTCCCTTTTTCGCTAAAAAGGAATTGAGATAAGATGGAATCCTTGTGATATTGCCGCTGTATTTTTTGAGCCTTTTCTTACTTCACAAACCACTGTAAATACCGCCCTTCGCCGTTATTGAAACTGTGTGGTACTAAAGAGCTACTGGCACAGGTTCTGGTGCTAAAACTGTAATCGTCTCCTGATGTACCGCCGCACTTACCGAAGTGATGATTAACCTGCGTTTCGCCAAACCAACCGAATGAATTATCTACATTGGTCATGCTTATTTGATTGGTAGTTGAGGAAAGATTTCCCGGATTTGGAACGACCTGAAACAGAGTACTGCTTCCCAGATTAGCAAAGTTCCAGTGTGTACAGAAACCAATACTGCTGTATAAGGTCATTTCACCACGGTTACCACTCATTTCGTCCCAACCGCCGTAACCACCGCCGCCACTGGCTTTCACTTCCCATCGTTTTCCAAATATTTTTCCTTCTGTCGGAACGCGCGATCTCCAATCGGCGAAATTGGTTTCTATGGGATTTTCATTGGTAGTTCTCGGCGATATAATGCCGTAGTTATTCAATGCCCATTCATCTTTCATATCGGTAGGATTTACGGTAATGCGTACTTTTAATTGCGGACGAGATGTGCTGTTTGGAAAGTTTTGCCACTCATCTCTATTCAAGCGGAAGTCAGCATAATTGATAGTACCGTCTTCTGCCGTAACTCTGTTTCTGGGTGTATTATTGAATGCGCTGTAAGTGCTTCCCGACACTACCATAGAGCCGGTAGGAGTATATGTGTTTCGGGCGGTATTTTCGGAATACGACCACACTAGTGTCCAACCACCGTTTTCTATATCGCAAAATGTTTTAACAGGTTCTATACCCGATGAAGAACAATTGACTAACCAATATTCGCCGTTGTTCACATCGGGGCGTTCTTCATAAATATCTAAACATTTGCAGGCAGGGTCTGCAAAGGTGCCAAGCGTGGAAATAAAATCGACTGCAAAACTGCAAGTAGTCTTTATACTGCCGTCGGTAGTAAAAGTAAAAATGTATTTTCCTGATTGTTTTGGACTGCCTTGCGCTCTTAGTATCAATGTATCGGCACCGTAAACGTCCAACGTACGGTTACTGACAAACTTTATGCCGTTTACCATATTAGTTTCCCACTGTGTGATACCGGTTTGAAGCACTTCGATAGGTACTTTCACACAGTTGTCGCTGTCCATAAAACGTCTTGTTTGATACGAACCCATTACTTCAATATTATCGCAATCGGTGTTGTAGCTCATAGTGAGCGCTTCTACATTAATTGTAATGTTGCACGATAACCCTATCGGTGCGTTGTTGCAAGTAATGGTAATTTGGTCGGTTTGGTTAATGCCGGGTGTTCCCATACCATCAAGGCGAAGTTGAAATGTGCCTGTTTCTTCAAACACACCGCTTGCTTGAAAATAATAGCCGTTACTGCTGGTAGCAATAATGTTGTAATTGCCTTTTCTGGTAACTGTAACAGGCAATACAATATAATGCGTGTTATTCAGCGGAGCATTTTTGTAATATTTTCCATATACGCGGATGCTGTTGCACGCCGCTAATGGAATATCTACTTCGGGGTTCGATGAGCCTTGACAAAGGGTTATCCATTTTTCTCCATCCCAATATTCCAGACAGTCGATATCAAGATTATAAACTAACAGTCCGCTGGCATACGAGTATTCATTGACTGGAATTTGGTCGCGCTGCTCGGTTGTTAAGCGAGGTATTCTTTGTCCTTGAGCAAGCTGTTGTTGTGCAAAAGCATTTCCTGTATTGAGAAAAATTACCAACAACAGTATGATAATATAATTTGTAGTTTTCATACGTTAATATTTTATTTTTTACATTAAAGTCGTATGGAACTTGCATTTTCAATACTTATTTTTCATTAATGTAAATGCTCGTTTCATTGTTTTAATTTGTGATAATGCTATGCACTTGATTTTCATTTAAACGCTGTTCAAGAAGGGCACGGGAAAGCTTATAAACCCTTAATTGCCCTCCTCTCCCACAGCGTTGTAAGTTGGATTAGTATCCGCTAATTTCTGTAATGCCTTGTGCAGCGTTGGTCAATGCTGCTATATCGTCGCAGATGTAAGAGATAATAACGCTTTGCAATGTTTGTTGATTTGCCGAAGAAATGTTGCGGTTCTCAATACCAATTGTCCACTCGGCAGCGTTACCTACCACTTGCACAGAAGCATCTATTTTTAAGAAGTTACGACGCATAGCAAGATTTGAGAAAACAGGCTCGACAGATACCACTTTTAATGCACTGGTTGCAGCCGAAGTTGTTCCGTAGAAAATCAAGTTTTTGGTATCGAATGTTCCGTTTTCCACCGGAATGGTTACTTGTTTCACGCTTGAAACTTGATTGGCAGCTTGCCATTTCGATTGGCTGTTGTCCCAAGTTAAAATTTGTCCATTGCTCTGTCCTTCGGGCAATTTTACGGTAATATTGCTTGTGCCGCTGCCTTCTATTTCAATGCCGCGTTCGCCTGTTACTGTTACGTTCGCCATAATGCTGTCGGTAAATTCTTGTGTTACATTGTATGCAATTTCTTCTACCAAGTTTTCAACAAAAGTTTCGTTCAATACCAAACTATCGCCAATAGCTACTATGTCTGTGCTAAATTCTGTTCCGTTCAAATTCAAACCGAAACCGGCGCCATATTGTGTATCTGTGTCGATTCCTTCGATTGCCTCAATAAAGGTTTGGTTGGTAGTCAATTCTTCGACAAAAGTGATGTTGTTAGCCACATTCGCAACATTGACACTGAATACGTTATTTACGCTTTTGTTGATAGTAACTTCGTCGGCGCTGTATTGAGTATCGTTGTCGTCAAGAACTTGGTTCAAAATGCTGATGAATTCCGAGTTGTTTGCGATGTTGGAGATAAATGTTTCGTTCAACACCAAACTATCGGCAATGGTTATCATATTTACATTAAATTCTGTTCCGTTCAATGTCAAAGCGTAACCGGCTGTATAGGTTGTATTTTCGTCGGTGTTGGCAGTAACAAGAACCCATTTAGTTCCGTCCCAATATTGCAACGCGGCTGCTTCGGTGTTAAAGATTAACTGGCCGCGCGCGTTTTGTGCATTACTTTCCGCACCGATTTGGCTTCTGTCGCTGTTACTCATTTGAGGAATTCTTGCACCCAAATAAATTCTGTCTTGTGCATTAACAATTATTGTTAAGCTCATTAATGCTGCTATGAGCATTGTTCTAAAAAGAGTTGTTGTTTTCATGATTTTTATTTTTAAAAAAGTTAATAAAATTTGATTTTTTTGTTTTTCTGAAAAATTCTTAATACTTCATCTTTAATTAATTTATTTATTGTCCAACAAGGATATAAGTTTCTGTTAAGCTGCTTGTTGTCAGCTCTTCATCACAAACGTATGAGATGATAATTTTTTGTAGTTTGGAACTTTTAAGTGGGTCGATATTTGAATTTGCTATTTTTACCGACCATTTTATGGCTGTTCCCGCTTCGTTTGGTTTTGCTAAACTGTTTACAGAGAAAAGTGTCAACGCCATCATTTCGTTCGAAAATACCGGTTCAACACTCAGTACTTTCAAGTTCGACGACACGGGATTGCTTTCGCCGTGATATATCATACTCCGCGTACTGATGATTTCGTTGATTGGAATTTCGAGTTGTTTCACATTAAATTCCGAGCCACCACTCCGAATCCATTTTGTTCCGTCATTATAATACGCGCCGGGCAAAACGTCGTTTGCCATTGTAGTATTATACACATACATTCCTTTCACGTGCACTGTGAGCGGACTTGCATCTGTTGTAGAGACCAACGCCACGCGCGGCAGTAACAACCCTTTCGAGCCGTTGTCGGTGTTGTTGGGGTTCAAGTCCAAAATGGCGTTTGCATCGGGAGCACTGTTCCCGCCCACACGCATTTGGGCTTCCACATTTGCTGTACCTATCATCATTAGAAGTAGGATTAGCAACATTAGATTGTTTTTACTCTTTTTCATTTTCTTTTGCATTTTTTGCGTTAGACAATTAGTTTATTTTTATATAAAGACGTGTGAACTCGTTTTGTTTAAGGTGCAAAAATACTTTCCCTATTCTGCTTTATTCCTCGATTTTTGTACAGGTTCTTTGTATGTTTTGTCAATTTTTTTGACACGAATCGTGAAAAAAAAAAATATTATCTTATTTTCCAAGATTTTATGTAAGTCAATTTGTATTCGTTCGACAGCTGTTTCAGATTTTCATTCTCTATTTCTATGACAGCGATACATTTGCTTGATTTTGTTTCCGTCATTAAAAAATCTGAAATGTTAAGATTCAATACATCGGCTATTTGTTTCAGCCTTTCAATGTTTATTGATTTTCTCTCGAAAATACTATATACATTTGTTCGGCTGCAATGTATGGCTTTGGCAAAGTCACTTACCGACATTTTTTGTTCTTTTACGACTTTTTTTATCATTTGCCCCATATTACAGTGCTCGGCACTTTTTTTGAATGTATTTTTAGTATTGGCATCCATGATTTTTATTTTCTTTAATAGCGTAAAAGTATCTTGTTTCTCTGTTTCGTGATAAAATATTTTATATCAATAAATTTTAAATTCCGTCAATTTTTCTGACGTTTGTGGCGAGAAAAATTATTATGAATTGATATTTTTTATTTCAAATTGACGTTACAAAGATATGGGCATAAACAGGCGAATTACAAGACTTTATGTGTGGCGTAGTAAGAAAAAAGAGTCAAATATTGACTCAAAATTTAGAATAGATTGTATATAGATTTTTTATGATAATGTTTCTTAAAAAATCCTCACAACATGACACAAATTTCAATTTTTGTAGTAGATTTGTATAAATAATTATTCGAAAATATGAAAATTGATTGGTACGATGCTTTTTTGGAAGCGCTTTATAAAAAATATCCAAAAAAATCCAAACTTACAGAAGCTCTGATGGATTTATTGGCAATCGAACGGGAATCCACATACAGAAGGTTGCGTAAGGAGATTATATTCCCTGCTCACGAAATAGCAAAAATCGCTTCCGAGTGGAATATTTCTTTAGATGAGATTGTTGGGAACAAATCCGAAGACATTATTCTCAAAACGCGCTTATGGAATTTCCTCAACCCTTCGGACGGAGACGTGAAGTATGTAGAAAATATAATTCAAAATCTGAGCAATGCTAAAAACTGCGCCAATATGGAGTTTACGGAAGTGTCCAATAAACTGCCTCGTGCTTTGAGTTTCGGTTTTTTGCATTTAAACAAATTTCTGTTATTCAAATGGATGTGTCAATATGTTAATGAAGGAAATTTACCATCGTTTTCTCAGGTTTCTTTTCCGGAAAAAACACTCGAATTAATGTCCGGGTACTATGTATCTGCAAAAAATGTGGCAGTTACAAATTTTATATGGGACGCTAAGATTTTTGAATATTTAGTCTGCGATATCCTTTATTTTCACTCTGTTTATTTGATTTCCGATGCAGAAAAAGAACTGGTTAAAAAAGATTTGTACGAATTGTTGGATTATATGTCGAAAGTGGCTACCAAAGGCTGTTGGCTTGAGACGAATAATGAAGTAAAGCTATATATCTCCTATATTAGCATTGATACAAATTACAGTTATTTTTATTCTGACGAATTTAAAGTATGCCGTGTTCATGCTTTTGGAAAGAACGATATTTATACCAATAACTTAGAGATGATAGAAAATTTCAAGTATTGGATGAATTCAAAGAAAAGGACATCTGTCCAAATTTCGGAAGCGGACGAAAGAAGCCGAATAGAGTTTTTTAGGCAACAGCGGCAATTAGTTGATACGCTGTAAGTTATTCTTTTATCGCTGCCTCATTCGCTTTTCTTATCAGCTCTCGGTATGTTTCGGTTATACTGTCGCCGCTTAGTTTGCGGTTAAAAAGATATTCGGCTAAATGCATCATATCCGATTTATTAGCTTTATTGCGTGCAATAATTACTTTCAAGTCTTCCATCAATGTTTCTTCATTGTATGGTCTGTCGAGCGGACTGCTACAAGAAACGAGAAACAGCAGTGTTCCCGCAAATATTATTTTAAAGATTTTCGCTTTCATATTCGTTTTTTTGGTTAAAGGTAAACGGCAAACGGAGAAAATTTAACCGTTAACCGTTTGCCTTTTACCTGCTTTGATTTATTTGTATGGCGCCCGTTGTAGTGTCAAACAAGATAGAGACATCGTTTTTATCCACAAAATTCACGGGAAGCGCCATTGTTTGTCCAAATTGCGCCATCGGCACATTTTCTAAATGAAGCGTTTTTTCTTTGGTGTAGATTTTTGTATTGACATTTTGCGGAATATTATAGAAAAATCCTGTTTTTGCAGACGAATTTGTCGTTTTAGCAGGTTGCTGATTTCTATTTCTTGTGGCTTGCAACGAGATAAAAATAGGTTCTGCCGTACCGTCTTCTTCTGTCGAAAATCCGTTTTCGGGAGAGAAATGAAACAAAATATGATCGTTCACCAGTCTTGTCGGAATCATTCTGAATGTCTGCTTTTCTGTTGTGGTAACGCTTTTACCTGTGAAAAGTTCCATCACGCTGTTTTCCCGTCTTGTCAACTCATCTAACATCAGTTGCAACGTTACGGCATCTGCCGGAAGATTATCGGCATATCCCGACAACAAGTCGTATTTGGCTTCTCGAAACTGGTAAATTTTATTGACCGCCAAAAATACTTGTTCTCTAAGCGAAGATTGGAAAAAATCTTCGGGTAGCTCGCTTTTATCAAAGAAAATAGCCGTATTATTATCCGGTTCAATGGTTTGTATTTCTCCGAAAAATGCACTTTCTGTTCTTCTGTATGGCGCATTAATTCCTTGAATAATACCCACTTCGTTCAGTTGCAAAATATTGGCTTTGGAAGTTGGACTTGCCGTAATTTTATACAATTTTGCCAAGTCGGGAACGCCCGATGTAACGATTTCGATGCCTGTAATTTCGTAAATCACGTTGTTTTTCAATATAATTTCGGCGTCTTCAAATCCGAAATTTTCTTTTGCATATCTTGCAAAAGGACCTGCTTTTTGCACTGTTCTTGTCGCTTCAACACGTACTTCCAACACCGTTCTGGGCAGGTAATAAACCATATTGCTCTGCGTGTTGTCAACGGCGGTTATTAACTCTACTTTTTTTTGGGCAAACAACGTCGAAGATGCAACTACTGCGATAATAATAAATGCTAATTTTTTCATTTGTTTATGTTTTTATTCTATTCTGATTTCATCTGCAATATCGCCCGCAATCAAACTTGATTCAGAGCGTTTTTCGGCGGCAGCATCGCCTGCTTTTCCGTGAAAATATGCGCCTAAAACTGCCGCTTCAAAAGGAGAATATTGTTGTGCCAACAATCCGGTAATCACTCCGCACAGTATATCGCCACTTCCGCCCGTTGCCATTCCCGGATTTCCGGTGTCGTTGAACCAACAATCACCGTCGGGCGAAACAACAACTGTATGCGCTCCTTTTAATAAAACGTAGATTTTGTATTTTGTTGCAAAAGAAATGATTTTTTTTAATTTTTCATAACTATTTGCCGAATATCCTATCAAGCGTTCCAATTCTTTTGGGTGTGGCGTAAAAATACTGTTCGGCGGAATTAATTCCAATAAGTCGGAATTTTCGGATAATATGTTCAACGCATCTGCATCAAAAACGCAAGGAAACGTTATTTTTTGTAAGAAACTGCGCAAAAAATCGACTGTTTCGGGCGATTTTCCTAAACCGATTCCTAATCCAATAGCGTTGTAAGAAAATATATCAACAGCTTCGGTAATATATTTTTCATTGTTGTCAGCAATTACCATTGCTTCGGGAACGGAAATCTGCAAAATTTCGTAACCGCATTTTGGAACATTGACGGTAAGCAAACCAACGCCCGAACGCAGACAGCCGCGCGACGCCAATGCAACCGCGCCGATTTTTCCGTAACTTCCGCCGATTATCAACGCGTGTCCGTACGTTCCTTTGTGGGAAAATTTTGCTCTTTTTTTGATGTGTTTTTTTACAAAAATATCGTCAGTAAGATAAAATTTTGTCGGCGTATTTTCTATCGCTTTTGGGTGCAAACCGATGTTAATCACTTCCCATTTGCCAACGAAAACTTCATTTTCGGGAAATAAAAAAGCAAGTTTTGGAATTTGAAAAGTCACTGTGTAATCGGCGCGAATGATATGTTCAAGAATATTATTGCTGTTATCTTCTCCCATTAATCCAGAAGGAATGTCGATGGAAAAAACAGTTGCATTCGCATTGTTGATATATTTTACAATTTCCGCGTAAAATCCGCTCAACGGTCTGTTTAATCCCGAGCCAAAAAGTCCGTCGATAATATAATCTGTTGACGATAAAATAGGCAAATCTTTTTCGTCATTTATTTCCATTATGTTGGCTGAAAAAGCCTTGCAAAAAATATCTTTTGCTTGTTTGCAATCTTCGGAAATAGTATTGTTTTGACTACAAAAATAAACCTGCACATCTTGGTAATGTTGCATCAAATACTGCGCAACAAAAAACGCATCGCCACCATTGTTTCCTGTTCCTGCAAAAACACGGATTGGCACATCAAGCGGAAGATGTTCCATCAACTTAAAATAGAACTCAAACGAGGCTCTTTTCATTAAGTCGATGGAGGAAATCGGCTCGTGTACAATTGTGTATTGGTCGATTTGTTTAATATCAGATGTACAGAATATTTTCATAGTTTATTTATTCTTGTTCAACTTTGAAGAGGTTTTGCTTATTTTCTTTTCGTCGCTTTCTAATCTGCGCTGCACTTTTTTTACGTCTTCTGCCACAGGCAGTTTTTCGGGTTGCACTCCTCTTTTTTGCAGTATTTCGCGCACAGCACTATTGTTGTCCACGTGTTCTTTGCTTATTTGATGTTGTCCTTTCAAATCTTTTTCCACTACATTGTGACTTGTCAACTCTGTGGCAAAATCTTTTGCCTTAATGGTAAGCGTCGGCAAGAAATCGGCAAGCGGTTTGCTGTCCGGTATTTGCAGTTTTCGCTTCATATCGTTGGTAGAAAAACCACCAAATAAAGCTTTGTCGCCCATACTGCGTATAATGGCAAAACCTTTATCGTCTACATTACGTTCGTAAATAATGCCCGAAAGTTTCTTTTCGGATTTGCTTAACTTCTCGCGTGCTGTTACTCGTGCTACATCGAGTAAACGCTGTTCGATGATTTCTTGTTTGCGAGTTTGTACGGCAAAATATGTTTGTGCAAAAGCGATTTCGCTTTTAGTGGCGTCGCCATTTTGGGCAATGAGATAACAGGCGTATCTTGTTAAAGCAATATCGTCTATTTCGCGTTGCGACCCGCTGCCCAATTCGACCATTTTGTTGAAACCAACAAAATGGTTAAAAAGCTCTTCCCCTGCGGCTTCGCAAGATTTTTTTGCCTTGTTGATGGCTTTCAAAAAGTTTCGCCAGTCTGCATAATTAAACACTTTTTGCAATTCCCTTGCACTCCAACATTCAACGCCTTGATATTCGTGGGAAGCTTGCTCAAATTTTTGTAGCAATTCTGCAATAAGTTCTGTTTTCATTTCTCTGTTTAGTTTGATTTTTCGTAAAATATTTCGGATTTATTGAATTTTCTTATTATAAATTTTTACTCATCCGAAAAATGCACCAACACATTTCTATACGAATTAAATATTTTCGATTTTGAAACAAAACCCACATATTTATCATCATTATCAATAACAGGTAAATTCCACGCGTTTGTTTGCTCAAAAAGTTCCATTACCTTTTCCATTGGTAAGTCGATATTTACCTTCGCAGGTGGCGAAATCATCAGTTTCCGCACTTTAAACCGTTGATAAAGTTCGGGACGGAACATTATATTGCGAATATCGTCGAGCAAAACAATGCCCAACAATTTTCCGTCGTCATCTACCACCGGAAAAATATTTCGTTTCGAGTTTGAAATTACTTTAATTAATTCGCCCAGCGTCATTTCAGGATTTACCGTTTGAAGGTCTTTTTCTATCACGCTTTCCATTTTCAGGAGCGTAAGCACAGCTTTGTCTTTGTGGTGCGTAACGAGTTCGCCTCGCTTTGCCAATCGCATGGCGTACAAGCTGTGCGGTTCAAATACTTTAATGGTAAGATACGAAATGAGTGACGTAATCATCAACGTCATAAACAAGCTGTAACCGCCCGTCAGCTCGGCGATAAGGAAAATAGCCGTCAACGGTGAGTGCATCACGCCTGCCATCACGCCAGCCATTCCTGCAAAAGCGTAGTTTGCCTCGGGAACCGCCGTCAAGCCCGACATATTGATAAGGCGTGCGACAATAAATCCGGTAATACAGCCCATAAACAAACTCGGTGCAAAAATTCCGCCCGTTCCGCCTGCGCCGTTGGTGGCGGCAGTGGCAAATATCTTGAATATGACAATCAAACTCAAATAAACAATCAGCACCGTACTGCTCGATGAGTCACCGTGAAAAACACTGCCGTTCATTACTTCTCCCGCATTTTCGCTCAACAAAGCAGCAATCGTATCGTATCCTTCACCGTACAGCGCGGGAAAAAAGAAAATCAGAACGCTCAAGATAACACCGCCAAGCGCGAGTTTTTTATACGGAACTTTCAACTTGCGGAAAATATCTTCCAACTTATTCATTCCGCGTGTAAAATACAGTGAAATAAAACCGCACGCCAAACCAAGCAAAATAATCGTTGGAATTCCTTGTACCGAAAAAGGTTCTGAAACAACAAAATGGAACATTGGCTCGCCGCCTGTAAGCAGATAAGCGATGGAAGCCGCCGTAACAGCACAAATTATCAACGGAATAAGCGACGCCATTGTCAAGTCAAGCATCAACACTTCGAGTGTAAAAAGCACGCCTGCGATGGGCGCTTTAAAAATTCCGGCAATCGCACCTGCCGCACCGCAGCCAATCATCAACTGCAATGTTTTTTGGTTCATTTTGAAAAAACTGCCAAGATTTGAACCAATGGCAGAACCTGTCAGCACAATCGGTGCCTCGGCTCCAACCGAACCACCGAAGCCGATAGTTGTTGCGCTGGCAACTATTGATGTCCAAATGTTGTGAATCTTAATGCGCGCTTTGTTTTGCGAAATGGCGTACAAGATTTTTGTTACGCCGTGGCTGATGTCGTCTTTCACAATTTTGCGGACAAAAAGTCCGGCAAGCGTAATCCCGATAATTGGATAAACCAAATACAGCCAGTTGGCGCCGTCGATATGAATTCCTTTTTTGAGAATTGCTTGAATAAAATGAATAAGCGTTTTGAGAATAAATGCTGCCAGTGCGGTAAATATTCCCACCAAAAAGCTTAAGAAAAGGACAAAGTTCCGCTCCTTGATGTGTTTTTCACGCCAAGCAATCATTTTTAAATATAAATCAGAACTCATAATGCAATTTACGATTTTAGATTTACGATTTACGATTTGGGATTTTAGATTTAATGGTATTGATAGAAGATACAACGATAGATAAAATTTCATTTGTTTCTGTTTTTAACTCCGAAATTCTATCGCTTGAAATCAAGCTGCTTTCTTCTAACATTTCGAGCCAATAAATTGTTTCGTCGGTTTCTTCTTCAACAATTTTCAGTTTATTAAAAAAATCGGGTGTTGATTTTGCTCTGCAAGCTGCTCGATAATTTGCGCCAATAGATGTAGAACTTTTTACTATCTGCTTTGCAATAACCTGCGCCGAAGACTTGCTTGGCAAATCATCTACAAGTTTAATAACATTTAAACCTATTTGTTTCGTCCTGTATTTTATCTGTTCCTGCATAAATCTAAAATCGTAAATCCTAAATTGTCAATCAAATTCCTCTTCCCGTAAAAATAATTTTAAAAGTATATATAATTATCTTTAAATCAATTGTCAGCGAAAGATTTTCGATATAAATAATATCGTATTCCAATCGTTCCGCCATTTTATCCACATTGTCGGCATAACCGTATTTTACCATTCCCCACGAAGTGATGCCCGGATGGATTTTTTGTAATAAATAATAATGCGGCGCCTGCTCTACGATTTGGTCGATAAAAAACTGTCGTTCGGGGCGATAACCGACGATAGACATATCGCCTTTCAGCACGTTCCAAAATTGTGGAAGCTCATCGAGTCGGTATTTTCGGAGAATTTTCCCGAATGGCGTTACTCTTTCGTCGTCTTCGGAAGTCAGCAAAGGAATGGTCGATTCCGAATCTTCTATCATCGTGCGAAATTTGATGATATTAAATGGTTTTCCGTGTTTTCCTATCCTTTCTTGTGTATAAAAAATGGAACCCGGCGAACTCAATTTTACTTTTATGGCGATAAATAAAAATACTGGAAACAGCGTTATCATAAAAAACACAGAAAAAAATATATCCAAAATTCTTTTCACATTTCGTTGCCAATAAGGCATTCCATTAGCAGACAAGCTAACCAACGGCATGGCGTAAATAGTAGACATGTGAATGTTGCCGTTAATAATTTCGTGCAAGCTTGGAATTGTTTTTACCTCAACATTATATTTATACGATTTTCCCAGTATATTGAAAACAAGTTCGCTTTGGCTGTTGTCAACTGCAATGATAATTTCCTTTATTTTTTGATTTATAATAATGCTGTCGAGGTCGTTTAACGTTCCCAGTACCATTTCGTTGTCAACTTTTACATTGTTATTATCGGTCGAAATAAAACCTACGATTCTGTTTCCCATCGACTGTTTCATTGCGTTTAGTTCGCCGACAATAGATTTTGCATTTCCACCCGTTCCAATAATCAACGTGTTTAGCGCCCAAACGCGATGGTGAATTTTTTTGGTAGCATGTTGCGTAATGGATATTCGTCCGATGTAGGTGAATAAAAAATGCAGTCCAAACAATACAAAAAACGAAATGTAATAATTGTAAGTCGTGGCGCGTCCATCGAAAAGTAACAAGAAAAAAATAACAAGACACCCGAAGAAAGAAAAAATAAGCGTGGTAAAAAATTCCGACAACCTTGATTTTCGAAATACGCAAGTGTAATAACCCGAAAAATAGTTGACAAAAAGCCAAAAACCGGGAATAAATAAGAAAAGAATGTGAAGATTCAAACTTGACAGTGATGTAAATGCCTCTTTAAGCAGCACATTTTCAAATACAACTCTCCGAAACAGGAAGAATAAAAACCAGGCAATAATGGCTGAAACTGTGTCGGAGACAATATATTTTGTAAGTTGCTTTTTTTGGTTCATATCAAAAGATTCAAGATTCAAGATTCAAGATTCAAAATTATCATAACACTTGCTATCTTGAATTTTGAATCTTAAACTTTGAATAAATTATTCCCTAATTACTGTTATAACATTTCCTTCTTCTAACTTGATAATGCCTGCCGGCTTCGATTTTGTTGTATCATTTCTTCTGAAATCGACCACATAATCAACGCCGTTTATTATTTCTTCCGAAATCTCACTGAAATTTTCGGGCGATTTTTCGCTGATCACGTTTGCCGAAATAGAAACAATCGGTTTTCGAAATCTTTCGCAAAGCCTTTTCGAAAAAACTTCGTTTGTAACACGGATACCCACGCTGTCATCTTCGGCAATTAGATTTTCGGCTAAATTTTTGGCTTTCGAATAGATGATGGTCAGCGGTTTTTCACTCATTTCAATCAAATCCCAAGCCATATCGGGCATATTTTCTACATACGATTGAATTTTTCCGGGATTATCAACCAATATCAAACTATCGGAATATTTTTTTAATTCGTAAATTTTTTTCACTGCCTTTTCATTTGTTGCATCACAGCCAATACTCCAAATAGTATCGGTCGGGAAAAGAATAATTCCGCCTGCGTGAAAAACGTCGAGCGCTTTTTTTATTTCGTCATTTATTTTCATACGTAAATAACTACCTTTTTACATCAAGGTTGTATGGAACTCGCATTCTTAAATGTTTATAATTTAATGTAAATGCTCGTTTCATTGACGTTTTTTTTATTTTAGCACAAAAATACAATTTTTATTCTTACCTTTGTGAATTGTACCCAAAAAATTATTTGTCGATAAAACAAATGAAAAATATTGCTGGGTATTAAATTGTTGCGTTTTTGCGAAGACGCTTTTCGATTGAAAAACAATATACAATATAATGACAAATAAGTGGAATTACACTCCTCTAAACAAAGAACAAGAATTACAAAAAAACAAATTAGCAGATGAATTAGGCATAAATCCGGTGTTGGCGCAACTGTTGTTACAGAGAGGAATAACAACTTTTGACGAAGCCAAAAAGTTTTTCCGACCGCAGTTGGAAGACCTTCACGACCCTTTTTTATTTAGAGATATGCGAAAAGCTGTCGATAGGCTCAGTGCTGCGATGGGAAACAAAGAGAAAATTCTTGTTTATGGAGATTACGATGTAGATGGCACAACAGCTGTTGCACTCGTTTACACGTTCTTGAAACGATATTATTCGGCGGTCGATTTCTACATTCCGGACCGCTACGGCGAAGGTTACGGCGTGTCGTACAAAGGCATTGACTTTGCGGCAGAAAACGGTTTTTCGCTTGTTATCGCATTAGACTGTGGAATCAAAGCGGTAGAAAAAATCGACTACGCCACAAGCAAAGGCGTTGATTTTATCATTTGCGACCACCACACGCCTGACGCAACGCTTCCGCGTGCTATCGCCGTGCTTGACCCAAAAAGACTTGACACGATTTATCCGTACAGTCATCTTTCCGGTTGCGGTGTTGGCTTCAAATTGATGCAAGCTTTTGCGATGAGCAACAACATACCTTTTTCGCAATTGGTACCGTTGCTTGACCTTGTTGCCGTGAGTATTGCGTCGGACATTGTTCCCATTACGGGCGAAAATCGCGTGCTGGCTTTTCACGGACTGAAACAAATAAACGCCAATCCGAGCATCGGACTAAAAAGCATTATTGACCTTTGTGGACTTACGGGCAAAGAAATTCTGATTTCGGATATTGTATTTAAAATCGGACCGCGCATAAACGCTTCGGGCAGAATGCAAAGCGGAAACGAAGCGGTAGAACTACTTATTGCCAAGGATGTTACGTTTGCCAAGGAGAAAAGCGACACGATTAATGTGTATAACGACGAGCGAAAATCACTTGACAAAAACATAACGGAAGAAGCCGATAATTTTGTAAAAAACGATAAATCGTACGAAAACAAAAAGTCGATAGTTGTGTATAATCCCGATTGGCACAAAGGCGTTATTGGGATTGTGGCATCGCGATTGTCGGAGATGTATTATCGTCCTGCCGTTGTGTTGACAAAATCGAATGGCTTGGCGACCGGTTCTGCACGTTCGGTTCCCGGATTTGACCTTTATAAAGCGATTGATTCTTGCCGTCATTTATTGGAAAATTTCGGCGGACACATGTATGCTGCCGGATTGTCGATGAAAGAAGAAAATGTGCCGGCATTTATGGAAGCATTCGAAAAATATGTTGTCGAAAACATTTTGGAAGAGCAAACCTATCCGCAAATCGAAATAGATGCGATGTTGGAGTTCAAGGATATTACGCCAAAATTTTTCCGCGTGTTAAAGCAATTCAATCCTTTTGGTCCCGACAATATGAAGCCTGTTTTCTGCACCAAAAGAGTATTTGATTACGGCACAAGCAAAGTGGTGGGAAAGGAGCAAGAACACCTTAAACTCGAGCTTGTAGATAAAAATTCCGAAGTGGTAATGAACGGCATCGCGTTTAATATGTCCGAATTTAATGATGTGATTAAAGATCTCAATCCGCTGGATATTTGCTACACCATAGAAGAAAACACCTTTAACGGAAATACAAGTATTCAACTGCAAATAAAGGATATTAAGGTTGTGCCGACACACGAAGAATGAATACCGCTGATATTCAACCCTACAAAAATATTCTCCAACAATATTGGGGCTACTCCGAATTTCGGTCGTTGCAAGACGAGATAATTCTTTCTATTGCTTCCGGTCGCGATACATTAGGATTGATGCCCACCGGCGGAGGAAAATCCATTACCTTTCAAGTGCCGGCAATGGCAATGGATGGCGTATGTATTGTTATTACGCCGCTAATAGCTTTGATGAAAGACCAAGTAGAGAATCTTCGCAGGCGTCAAATCAAAGCAACAGCCGTTTATTCGGGAATGACACAAGATGAAATCATTGTGGCATTCGAAAACTGTATTTTAGGCGATTATAAATTTCTTTACATATCGCCCGAAAGGCTCGAAACCGAGATATTCCAAACCAAACTTGCTCAAATGAAGGTGAGTTTGTTGGTAGTCGATGAGTCGCATTGCATTTCGCAATGGGGATACGATTTTCGCCCTTCTTATTTGAATATCGGCAATGTTCGCGCGCTGTTGCCCGAAACTCCGGTGTTGGCAGTCACAGCAACAGCAACGCCCGAAGTCGTTAATGATATTCAAGAAAAACTGCAATTCAAGCAGAAAAATCTTTTCCAAAAAAGTTTTGAGCGCAAAAATCTTTCTTATTCCGTTAAAACGGTCGAAGATAAAAACCGTTTTTTATTGAAGATATTGGAAAGCGTTCCCGGAACGGCAATTGTTTACGTTCGCGATAGGAAAAAAACAAAAGATATTTCCGATTTTTTAAATCAAAATAATATTACCGCCGATTATTTTCATGCCGGACTCACAAACGAAATCAAAGATAAAAAACAAGAAGCGTGGAAAAAAGACATTTGCCGTGTAATCGTTTCTACCAATGCTTTTGGAATGGGCATCGACAAACCCGATGTTCGAGTGGTTGTACACATTGATTTGCCCGATTCGCTTGAAGCCTATTTTCAGGAAGCTGGTCGCGCCGGACGCGATGAAAAACGTGCGTATGCTGTGTTGCTGTATGCCAAAGCAGATGGCTCTAAGCTTAAAAAACGAATTGCCGATAATTTTCCTGAAAAAGACAGCATCAGACGAATGTATGAAGCCTTGGGAAATTATTTTCAAGTGGCTGTGGGACATGGTAGTGATGCGGTTTTCGATTTTAATTTAATTGATTTTTGCACTAAATTTCATTTTTCGTTCTTTCAAGCGTTTAGCGGATTGAAAATATTGCAACAAGCCGGTTACATCGAACTAACCGACGAGCAGGATAATCCTTCGCGGTTAATGTTTTCCGTTCATCGCGACGAATTATATAAAATAAAATTAGATAATCGGCAATACGACAGTTTGCTAACGCTGATTTTGCGATTATATACGGGAAGTTTTTCCGATTTTATCAGAATTAACGAAGACGAATTGTCCGCTCGACTGAAAATAACGCGACAAGAAGTTTATGATTCGTTGATACATCTAAATAAATTAGGAATTGTAAAATATATTCCGGCAAAAAAAACGCCTTTTATTGTTTTTACTCGCGACCGCCAAGATCACACCAAAATTCACTTAGGAAAAGATGTGTTCGAAGAACGAAAAAAGCGTTTTGAAGAGCGAATTAAGTCGGTGTTGAGTTACGCAGAATCTTCAACTATTTGCCGAAACAAAATTCTGCTGCATTATTTTGGCGAAAAACAGTCGCAGCAATGCGACGTTTGCGATGTTTGTCTGCAAAACAAAAAATCACAGTTATTGAAAAATGAATTTGAAACTATTCAACAAAATATCAAAACCTTGTTGGAAAAAGAACCGTTACCGCTCGAAAAGTTGGTTGACTCATTGCCATTCGACGAAGAAAAAAGCATCAAAGCCATTCGTTTTTTGATTGATAATGATGTGTTGGTTTTTGATGAAGAAAGGAAATTGAAGTTATTCATTTAATATTTTTGTATCTTTTCTCTTTTCGAGTTACTTTCATTTTTCAACTGTCCGATTTCTTCGGACAATTTACTTTCGATTTTCAATTGGTAACAAAATTTGTTACCAATTCATTTTCTGTTTTTAGTTGGTTAGTAATGCTAACCAACTCATTTTTTATTTTCAAGTGGTTAGTATCGCTAACCGCTTCGTTTCTTTTGTATAAAAATAACTTTTATACTTTGACAAAGATAGAAATTTCGTACTTTTGCAAAAATCAATTTTCAGATGATAGAAATAATTCCCGCCATAGATATTATCGAAGGAAAATGTGTGCGTCTTTCGCAAGGAGATTACGCGCAAAAAACCGTTTACAACGAAAATCCGCTCGAAGTTGCCAAAATGTTTCAAGATGCCGGCATTCGTCGGCTTCATTTGGTTGACCTCGACGGCGCCAAAGCGCATCACATTGTCAATTATAAAGTATTGGAAACAATCGCGACCAATACATCTCTTGTGATTGATTTTGGTGGTGGATTAAAATCCGACGACGATTTGAGAATCGCTTTTGAATGTGGTGCAAGTATGATTACCGGCGGAAGCATTGCGGCAAGAAATCCTGAAACGTTTATAAACTGGATACAACAATTCGGTGCCGAAAAAATAATTTTGGGTGCCGATGTTCACAACGAAAAAATTGCCGTTGGCGGTTGGCTCGAAACAACCAATCTCAACCTGTTGCCTTACATTAATAATTATGTGGAGAAAGGTATCAGTAAAGTAATTTGCACTGACATCAGCAAAGACGGTATGTTGCAAGGCGCTGCTGTTGAGTTGTATAAAAAAATATTGGTGCAATTTCCCGATTTATATCTTATCGCGAGCGGTGGCGTGAGCAATATGAACGATATTTTGCAGTTAGCCGAAAACAACGTTCCGGCTGTTATTACGGGTAAAGCGATTTACGAAGGAAAAATCACATTGAATGAAATGAGTATTTACATTAGTGAAAATAATTAAATAATAAAAATGCGAATTCCATACGACCTTAATAAAAAAAATAAACATTTTCGTATGAAATAAATCAGTATATTTGCAGTTGAAAATCTTCCACAAAGACACAAAATCCACTAAGAAAACTTTGTGTTCTTTGTGCCTTTGTGGGAAATTATAAAAAGAAGATGAAAATAGACTTTGAAAAAATAGGATTGATTCCTGCTATTATACAAGACGCCGTTACTTCCAAGGTGTTGATGCTCGGTTATATGAACGAAGAAGCATATAACAAAACGATAGAAACGAAACAAGTTACCTTTTTCAGCCGTTCGAAACAACGATTGTGGACAAAAGGCGAAGAAAGCGGTAATTTTTTGAACTTAGTTTCTGTTGCGTTGGATTGCGATGGCGATACGTTGTTGATAAAAGCAAATCCCGTTGGACCTGTGTGCCACACCGGAAGCGATACTTGCTGGAACGAAAAAAACGAAGCCGATATAATGTTTCTCAAGCATTTGCAGGATTTTATTGACGAACGTCACAAGCAAATGCCCGAAGGTTCGTACACCACTTCGCTATTTAAAAAAGGCGTAAACCGAATGGCTCAAAAAGTGGGCGAAGAAGCAGTAGAAACGGTTATCGAAGCAACGAACGGAACCGACGAAGGATTTTTGTACGAAGCGTCAGACCTAATTTATCATTTAACCGTTTTGCTCACTTCAAAAGGTTACAGAATGGAAGACTTGGCAAAAGAATTGAAAAAAAGACACAAGGTTTAAAAAAATAACATTCTTTTTAGAAAATTTCTAAAATTCTTTTTTACTTTTGCAAAATGCTATTAAATAGTTAATTCTAAAAATACTATAAAATGAGAAAAGTTTTTAACGGCTTACTGATAGCAGCCGCCATGTTATTGGTTTATTTGTATTATGCGAGCATTATGGCTCCCATTGAGTTTGAACGAGAACGTAATGTAAGAGAAGCGGCAGTTATTCAAAGTTTGGTTGACATACGCAAGGCGCAAATCGAATTTAGAAGACAGAACCAGCGCTATACCGCAAGTTTCGACACGTTGATTACCTTCGTGAATGAAGGAAAAATGGCGGTTGTACTTAAAGAAGGAACGCTTACCGACAAACAGTTGGAAGATGGCTTAACGGAAGAACAAGCGGTAAAATTGGGAATTATTCGCCGTGATACATCTTTTGTGAGCGTTAAAGAAACCTTATTCGGAAGCGAATTTAGGACGGAATCGTTGGCAGAAGTTCCATTTGGCGAAGGCGCTACATTTGAAATGGCTGCCGGAATTGTAAAAACCGGTTCAGGAATCGAAATCCAAGTTTTTGAAGCCAAAACACCTTATCGTGTGTTTTTACAAGGACTGGATAACCAAGAACTCGTCAACTTGATTGCCATTTCCGAAAAATTAGGCAGATTTCCCGGACTTCAAGTGGGTTCTATCTTAGAAGCCAATAACAATGCCGGAAATTGGGAATAAAACAATATGATGCGTTCAGTTGAGTTTACAAGAAATTTTGTTGAACTGACTAATTCTCAACAATATACTTTATCCATTCGAGTAACATCGAGTGGATTTTGTTTTTGTGTGCTCGACAATGTGGCTCGACAGTTTATTTTCTTTAAAAACAAAGCGTTTGATTCGTTGAATATCGCTGAAATCGAACAGCTTGTAAACGCCGACCCGATTTTTAATTATCCGTACAAAAAAATAATAATTGCGTACGGCGGACAATCGTATTCGCTGATGCCTTCAGAATTATTTGATGCCGAAAAAGCAAAAGAAATTATTTCATTCAATCAATCGTTGCAAGCAGGCGAAACAGTTAGATACGAACAACTTCTGAAAACCAATATTATTAATATTTACTCTGTTCCCGAAAATCTGTTACAGTTTTTAATGCCGAAATTTCCGAACGCTTCGATAATTCATCAATCTACATTATTAATAGGCGATACCATTCGACAATCACAAGAACAGCAAGCAAAACAATTGCACATTGACGTACACGGCGGATTTTTTTATGCCACGATTGTAGATAATGGAAAATTAATTTTATCGAATTCATTTGTCTATGAAAATGCAACAGAATTTGCTTATTTTGTGCTTAATTTGTTCAGTAAATTTGACTTGAATCAAGATGAAACGCACTTGTTTTTTTCGGGTAATATAAGCAAAACAGGTGATGAGGTTGATATACTAAAAAACTACGTTCGACACATTATTTTCACAGAAGTTTCGGGTTATTCTTTTATTCCGCAATTTCAAGAACTGCCTCATCACGAATTTTCTAAACTGTTGAAGTTATGCGAATTATAAGCGGACAATTCAAAGGCAGGCGAATAGAGCCGCCAAGCAACATTAAGGCTCGCCCAACCACCGATTTCGCGCGCGAAGGATTATTTAATGTGCTGAATAATTTGCTTGATTACGAAGAAACTTCGTGTCTTGATTTATTTGCCGGAACAGGTGCTGTGAGCATCGAATTGGCTTCGCGCGGTTGCCCGTCGGTGATTTGCGTAGAACAGAGCGACAAGCATTTGGCTTTTATCAAAAAAGTAATCAAAGACTTGGAAATCACAACCGTTTTGCCCTTAAAAGGCGATGTTTTCAAGTTTATTCCAACCACTTCGCAGTCGTTCGATTTTATTTTTGCAGATCCGCCTTACGATTTGCAACATATAGAGTTAATTCCGAATCTTATTTTTGAAAATAACCTGTTAAAAGAAAACGGGTTGTTTGTGTTTGAACATTCCAAAAAGAACGATTTTTCTTCTCATCCGCGTTTTTTTCAACATCGGAATTATGGGAATGTGAATTTTACGTTTTTTAGGTAGAAACTTATTTAAACAAATCCGAGTGAGTGCCTGTGTGAGTTAAAACTATTATAACATTATTTTTGTCAATAGACCAAATAAGCAACTAATCCGGTTGTAAATGAGCTTCCCACAAATAAGCATAATTACCTTTCAGTTTGTGTGTTTTGTATGTATCAATCGGCAATGTGCTTGTTTCTATCAAAATTTTAACCGCATCATTAAGCAATTGCATATTGCAACCACGTTTTTGCATTAATTTTTCCTGCTTTTTAAATTCATTCGTATAATCAATCGAATACATACACTTATTGTAATATTTCGGCAATAGGATTACTTGTGTTTTTTAATCTCGTAACTCTGCCTGAATGTAGTTCTTTTATGGACCGATTAAATGTACGAGTTGTGTGAGAAGTTTCTATATTTAAAAACTTCTAAAGACAAAAGAAAATCAAACGCTTTTTGGGCGATTGTATTTTCCACATCGTAGTTTAATGTTATTGTTGCCATAGCCTAAAAAATGATTCAATATAAAGGTACATTAATCTAAAGAAATAAACAATTTTTACTTCAAAATTATCACCCATTAATTTTTTAGTTATTAATTAATTACTATCTTTGCGCCTCGAATTTTTAATCAACATAATGTCTAACCAACTAAATCTTAAAATTTAACAAAATGGCAGATTTAAAAGAAAAAGTACAACCCAACGAAAATTTCGATTGGGACGCGTACGCACAAGGAAGCACCATAACAAGTGCTGAAAAAGAACAGCTTACAAATGCTTACAACAACACGCTTAACGAGATTCAAGACCGTGAAGTGATGGAAGGAACTATTATTTCGATGAACAAACGCGAAGTAGTAGTAAACATTGGTTACAAGTCAGACGGTATCATTTCCATGAACGAATTCCGCTACGATCCTGATTTAAAAGTGGGCGACAAAGTAGAAGTTTTCATCGAAAACCAAGAAGACACAAAAGGTCAATTACTTCTTTCGCACAAAAAAGCGCGCGCCGCTCGCTCTTGGGACAGAGTTAACGAGGCGTTGGAAAGCAGTGAAATTGTCAAAGGATTCGTTAAATGTCGCACAAAAGGCGGTATGATTGTCGATGTATTCGGAATCGAGGCGTTCTTGCCCGGCTCTCAAATTGACGTTAAACCGATTCGCGACTACGATATATTTGTAGGAAAAACAATGGAATTCAAAGTGGTAAAAATTAACCACGAATTCAAAAACGTTGTCGTTTCTCACAAAGCGCTTATCGAGGCAGAACTCGAACAACAGAAAAAAGAGATTATCGGTAAATTGGAAAAAGGACAAGTACTCGAAGGTACTGTTAAAAACATCACTTCTTACGGCGTATTTATCGATCTTGGCGGTGTTGACGGTCTTATCCACATTACAGATTTGTCTTGGGGACGCGTTACACATCCGGAAGAAATCGTTACGTTAGACCAAAAATTGAATGTTGTTATCCTTGATTTTGATGACGACAAAAAACGTATCGCTCTCGGCTTGAAACAATTAACTCCACATCCGTGGGATGCGTTGAATGCAGACCTTCAAGTGGGCGACAAAGTACAAGGAAAAGTTGTGGTAATGGCAGATTACGGTGCATTTGTAGAAATTGCGACAGGCGTAGAAGGCTTGATTCACGTTTCAGAAATGAGCTGGTCACAACACTTACGTTCGGCGCAAGACTTCTTGAAAGTGGGCGACGATGTAGAAGCCGTTATCTTGACACTCGACCGCGAAGAAAGAAAAATGTCTATCGGTATCAAACAATTGAAAGAAGATCCTTGGTTGAATATCGACGAAAAATATGCCGTTGGAACGAAACACACAGCAAAAGTTCGCAACTTCACTAACTTTGGCGTATTCGTAGAAATTGAAGAAGGTGTTGACGGATTAATCCACATTTCTGACCTTTCTTGGACAAGAAAAATCAAACATCCATCAGAATTTACACAAATCGGCGCAGACATCGAAGTTCAAGTATTGGAAATAGATAAAGACAACCGTCGCTTGAGCCTTGGACACAAACAATTAGAAGAAAATCCTTGGGATGTATTCGAAACAATTTTCTCTGTTGACAGCGTACACGAAGGCACCATTGTTGACCTTGTAGACAAAGGTGCAGTAGTAGCATTGCCTTACGGCGTAGAAGGATTTGCCACTCCAAAACACTTGGTGAAAGAAGACGGTTCGCAAGCTGTGTTGGACGAGAAATTGGAGTTCAAAGTAATCGAATTCAACAAAGAAGCGAAAAGAATAATCCTTTCTCACAGCCGTATTTTTGAAGATAAAAACAAAGTAGAAGGTGCTACCGGTGCTGAAACATCAACAGAGGGAAAACCGGCAAAAAAGAAAAGAACATCTAAAAAAGCAGAAGAAACTGCTGCCGCTCCTCAAATGGAAAAAACCACGTTGGGTGACATCGAAGGTTTAGCCGCGTTGAAAGAGCAAATGGATAACGAAAAGAAAGCTAAAAAATAATTAGCTATTTGATAGAAAACGAAAGGCGACTTAATAAAGTCGCCTTTCGTTTTTGTCGGAACTGTTTTATATAATACAAATGATTAACAATGACGTTTTTATAATCTTGAAAATCTTTTTTATCTTGTAAAAATCTTGGTTCAAAACAAATGATTTTTTTATCTTTGCCATATGGAAAACTTTGAACTTCGCATTCTCGGTTGCGGTTCGGCGCTGCCAAGCAAGAAAAACAACCAGACATCGCAAATTCTGACGGTTCGCGATAAGCAATATATGATTGATTGCGGCGAAGGCACACAAAATCAATTACGCCGATTCGGCATTAAAACTAATCGGCTGAATCATATTTTCATATCGCACCTGCACGGCGATCACATTTTTGGGCTGATTGGCTTAATTTCTTCTTTCGGCATGACGGGCAGAACAGCTGAACTCTGTATTCATGCGCCAAAAGAATTAGAAAGTCTGCTGAAACCGCAGTTAGATTTTTTCTGCCAAGAGAATTCGTTTACCGTAACATTTTATCCTGTCGAAACGCGCAAGCACCAGCTTGTTTTTGAGGACAGAACAATTGAAGTTTATTCCATTCCATTAAAGCATCGCGTGCCTTGCTGTGGTTATTTGTTCCGAGAAAAACCAAAACAACGCCACTTGATAAGAGAAATGATAGATTTTTATCAAATCCCGATAAAAGACTTGGCAAATATTAAAAACGGCGAAGATTTTGTCACGCTCGAAGGCGACATTATTTCCAATGAAATGCTAACGCGCGCGCCTATTCCGCCAAAGTCGTATGCGTATTGTTCAGATACGGCATATTCACAAAAAATTATTCCAATAATAGAAGGTGTTGACTGCCTTTTTCACGAAGCGACTTTTATGCAGTCGGAAATTGTAAGAGCCAAAGAAACCGGGCATTCGTCGGCATTGCAGGCGGCTCAAATTGCCCGTGAGGCAAATGTGAAAAAACTCATTATTGGACATTTTTCAGCCAGATACACCGACCAGCAGCCATTATTGGAAGAAGCATTAACCAAATTCCCCAATACAATTTTAGGTAAAGACGGTTTGAATGTAATTATATGATTTTTTTGCACATCTCAAAAAACTCCCTAACTTTGCAACAATCAATAAAAACTAACCAAGTAATGCTCTCCGATACTCATCAAAATAATACATCTAACATTACCGCATTTGTGCGGAAGCTTGTCTGAACCAAGATTTCAATAAGATTTACAAAATAAACAACAATGAAAACAAAAGCAACACTCTTAAGAAGTGCATTAGTAGCATTTTGTATGCTATTAGCAGCAATGAGCCTCACGGCGCAAACCACACATTCCTATTCCGGCACGTGGGCAGGTTTGGGAACTTTTATTAACGGCGCAGGCGTTACTGCCGGCGATATTGTAGAGCTCACAGATGTGCCGACTACTATCAACAGCACACTTACCATCAGTAAAAGTGTTACATTGAGGAGTGCAGACGAAAATCTAGTGCTTACAAAAACGAACAATGGCAAACACATCCATATAGGTGCCAATACGCACTTGATTCTTGAAAATATTACTATTGAAAGCGCTCCCAATACCACCTACGCAAACGGTATTTTCTCTGATGCTGATAACTCAGTGCTTACCCTTAACAGCGGTGCCATATTACAAAATATCAGATATCAGAGTGTTATTGCAGGCGGCGCCATACAATTCATGTCTGCAACCGGCATCATTAACATAAATGCCGGTGCTGAAATTCGCGATAATGGTGATGGTACTGCTAATGCCTACGGTGGAGGTATTTATTTGAATGATGGTACTCTAAATATATATGGTGGTACCATCACCAACAATGTAATTTTTCACGGTGGCGGTATTTACTGCTACGGTGGAACAATAAATATGTATGATGGAATAATCAGTAACAATGAGGCAGTGATTAGGTCGTCGGGTAGTGGTAGTGGTGGCGGTATTGCCGTCGAAGGTGGCGGAGTACTCAATATGTATGGCGGCACAATTAGCGGCAATACAGCCGGCGACAGTGGTGGTGGTATTGCTGCCGGTACCAGCCGTAGTACAGGAGGTGCCGGCGGAACAATAAATATGTATGGCGGAACCATCAGTAATAATACCACACTTGCCCTTGGCAGTGGTGTTGTCGAAGGTTTTGGAGGTGGTATTAACATCCGAAACGGCGGTTCTCTAAACCTTATTAACGGAACCATTAGCGGTAATACAGCCACTGGATGGGGTGGTGGCGGCATTGGTATCTCTATTGGTGGCGGAACAATAAATATGTCCGGCGGTACCATCAGTAACAACACAGCCAGTAACAACTCAAGAGGTAATGGCGGTGGTATTTATGCTTACTACAGCATAGCAGGAATGGTAAGCATAACCGGCGGCACCATTAGCGATAATACCGCCGTCCGAGATGGCGGCGGCATCTATATGACAGACCGCGACAGCTTAACTTCGAGCAATGTTGTATACAGCAATAACAAAGCTCAGTATTATGTAGAGGACATATCTGTCACAGACCAAATACTTCATCAAACCAATATCGTTAAAGGCACCGGGTCGTTTACCATTAGCCCAAGTACCAATGAACAGTTTGAGTGGCTGTATAATAACTACGACGTAAGCTACCCGGCTGCTTTGTCGGTTACATTTTATCCCAACAACGGCGGAACCCCCATCATTGTAGGCGTTGCGTCGGGCAATACAATAACACCGCCCATCGTTACCAATGGC
>Ga0099364_10002844_pt1 | contig 27340 bp, 22 predicted proteins | sample TergutTh196P3_FD_73070 | JGI IMG/M metagenome (GOLD analysis project Ga0099364, IMG submission 73070) | Microcerotermes parvus P3 segment gut microbial communities from Pointe-Noire, Republic of the Congo - Th196 P3 | ecosystem: Host-associated > Arthropoda: Insects > Digestive system > Gut ... | reverse complement strand
GAGAAAATATAATTCATTTTGCTGCTTTTAAAAAACATATAGGCATATACCCAGGCGATCTAAGCCATATACCTTTTGAAGAAAAGCTAAGCGCTTACAAAACAACAAAAGGCGCGATCCAGTTTCCCTTGGATAAGCCTATTGATTATGATTTTATTGCAGAAATTACAAGGTTCAGGGTGCAGGCGGTTTTGGGAAAATAGGGAGAGTTCCCCAGGGAGGATTTGAACCCCCACAAGCAGTTCCAGAGACTGCCGTGCTACCATTACACAACCGGGGATTGGGGTGAGTTTAGCTTATCATAAGATAAAAACCTTGGTCAAGAGGCTTACCCCAGCAGCTTATCACCCCCGAACTTATCCCCAATAATAACCCCGCCCGGGAACGAGAAAGCAGACAGATATTTAGCACCCAGTATCTTCCCAATCTGACACAGCTCTTCTTTTTTAAGGGTATTGCGCAATATCTTTCTATATAGAGACTGCCGTGTTATTCCCATTGCCCGCGCAATGGCTGCAAGGCTGGTTCTTCTGTAGGCTATAGCCAGGTCTATCTCTTGTTCTACACTCATACTTACCATAACTATAATATAATCATTTGGATGATGAATTTCAAAAAAAATGGAGATTTTTTTTAATCAACATACCCCTCGCCACGAATAAGCCAAATGGCTGTCTATGTCATCCATTTGGTTGTCTATGTCAGCCGTTTGGCTTAAATTATGGATTCATTGCAGGTCGACAAATTTTCTTAGCAAACATTCTAAGATATACGATGTTTTTCCAGCCTGACTAAATGATTACATAGCATCTTACCTTTGGTACACTTTCAGGGTTGGTAAAATGTTGGTAGAGTCGAATCTTCGAATCTGTGGTTCGCGGTACAAAACGTGGGTGCAAGTGTACGTCGCTTGTTATGCGCCGTTTTAATATTTTTCTATATCCACATATTATTTCTTATTTTCGTACAATACTTATCCTATATCCCAATGTGTTTAATACATTGGTAAATGTTCTGAAATTAATTCTTTCAGCGTCTTTACTTCGTATTTTTTGTATTATTGTTGGAGATACTCCAGCTCTCTGAGCTAATGCTCTTACTGAAATTTTTTCTTCTTCCATTTTCTCAAGAACAAATTCAGATAAAAGAAATTCGTTGTACTCTTTTTCGAATTTTTCCTTCCTCTTGGGATTACTGTTTATGAATTTATCAAATGTAGATTCCATTATTTCTTTCCTCCAGCTTTTCTTTCAAGATAATCCTGTCTATATCTCATTGCTAATTTTTTTTCATTTTCAGGCAATTTATCTGTCTTTTTCTTAAATCCATTTGTAACAATTATTTCCTTTCCAGCAGTAAAAAAAGATAAATACCTATCTGGCTGTGGTTTAAAAGCATATATACCATCACCTTCATTTCGAAATTTATTTTTATCATAAATTTTACCAAAATCACCCATTTTCTTTGCTAATAATAGAAATTTATCTTGTAAATCTTCCGTTGTATTATTAAAATAATCAAAAGCGATACTTTTACCATTTATGTCATAATACCATTTTAGAGAAAATCTAGTCCCCTTATAGATTAAACAAGATTTTTCATCCATATTCAGTATTGTAACATATTTCTGGTACATTGTCAAGTAGATTTTTGGAAAAGAGAATGATTTTGACTGACACCCAAATGTGACATATAATATATTATAGAAGGAGTATAAAATGGAAACGTATGATTTTTATCCAGATAAAGAGGAGCCATTAGTTAAATCATTTATTAATAAATTTGGTGGACGTTTTATAATGTCAATTCATGGAACTGCTGAATATATTGCTAAGAATGATAAAACTTATAGTATACAAGAAACAGTTGAGGAATTCTGGGATTTGATGCAAGAATCAGTTAAAACAGGAAAAAATGGATTTTTGAAATATCCTAAATATGTAAATATGCCTAAACATGCTCTAATCTAAAACAATCCCCCCCTTGACACCACCATCTCTTACATACATACTTATCCTATAAGGTTCTGGGTTATGGAGAGGAGGCAATTGGAGCCGGCCCCATAATTCAGATCCTTAATTTTTGCCCATAAACCCCATCACCTCCCTACTTGTCACAAATTCATCAAAAATAATATAATTATGTGTATATAGGAGGAAATATGAAAAAAAGTGTAATTTTGGGAATCTCAATATTCCTGATTTGCGGAATTTTTGCTTTTGCCGGAGGCGGAGCTGCCAGAGCTGAACGCCTGCGCTTTGCTACAGGCGGAACCGCAGGGACTTACTATCCCTTTGGCACAGCCATTGCCCAGGTAATTCAAGAACGCACAGGAATACCCATTGTTGTAGAATCCACAGGAGCATCCAGGGCAAACATACAGCTTATTGATGCAGGTGAAGTTGAGCTTGCCATGGTTCAGAATGATGTTGCAGACTATGCCTGGACAGGTGCTGACTTCTTTGATGGTACCAGGTTTCAAACATTTAATGCTGTAGCAGGTCTTTATTCTGAGCAAATTCAGGTAATAGCTGCTGCTGGTTCAGGTATTAACAGCATTGCTGACTTAAGGGGCAGGAATGTCTCTGTAGGTGCTGCGGGAAGCGGGGTTGAATTTAATGCAAGGCATTTGCTTGGAGCATATGGCATGAGTTTTAGTGATATTACCGTGCAGAACCTGGACTTCGGCTCTTCTGCTGATGCTTTAAGGGACGGAAGAATCGACGCCTTTTTTGTTACAGCCGGCGCACCCACCCCGGCCATTGTTGACCTGGCCACAAACAATAACATTGTTATAGTCCCGGTTGAAGGACCCAGTGCAGCCAGACTTATGCAGGAATTCCCCTTCTACACTGAATATGTGATTCCAGCTGGAACATATAGGGGTCAAACTACTCCGGTAAGAACCGTAACAATTAAGGCTATACTTATAGCCAGGACAAGTGTTTCAGAAGAAACCATCTATCAATTTACAAAAAACCTGTTTGAAAACCAGCCCCAGATTGCAAGAACACATGCAAGGGGAGAAGACATTAACCTTACTGATGCAGTACAGGGCATGGGTTCAGTTCCCTTCCACCCAGGCGCTGCAAGGTACTTCAGGGAAGTAGGAGCTCTTAGATAAATTTCTCTGTCTCTTAACAAGATGAAGTTTAGATGCTTAGTTTTATTTGCCCTGGCAATTGCCGGGGCAATATTTTTTATTGTCCAAATTAACATCAACCGCAGCGCAGGCAGTCATATACTGGAAATAAGGGATTCCATTACAGGCAGAACCTATGGTTCCTGGCTGCTTGAAGAAGGCGAAGAATTCGCAATGGAATTTATTCATTCAGTCAATCAGACTCCTGTTAGAGAGACATTTACAATACAAGATGGAATGATCTGTTTAACAGCCCTGCGTTTTTACTCATACGGTGCAGGAATCCCAGGTGATCTTGAGGAAGGGCAGATAATGACAAGGGACGGAGATGCATTCATTATCACAGGATTTAGCACTTCATTTAAAGAACTTAAACTTATTATTGGAACATATTCAGATCATTTACTGATAATCAAAAATGAAATTATTAGTTTGCGGGATGTAACAGGATTAAATTCCAATACTGGTGGAAGAAACGCAAACATTACTATACAATTAAGATAATTATTTTGGAGAAAGTATGGCACATGATAAAATTATAACAGAACAAGAAGCTGATGAGCTTATAGCAAAATTCGATCGGGAATCCAATGTCCGGCAATTTACGGATTTTCGCCGTCATATAATAACCGGGCTTTTCCTGCTGTTCAGCGCTTATGTTTTTTGGACAACGCTCTTGATAACATTGCCGGAACAGGTAAGACGCAGTGCTTTTGTGGGAATACTTGTATTTATTGGCTATCTGCTCTTTCCTGCAAAGCGCAGCATGACAAGGGAAAAAACCCATATAGGCTGGTTTATATTGGATATAATCCTGGGTACTCTGGGAGCTATTGCGTTTTTTTACTATGTAATAAATTTCCGCGACATAATAAACCGGGCAGCCATGCTGGAGCCCATGGATATATACATTGGCCTTGCAGGAATAATAATCATTGCCGAGCTGTGCCGCCGGGCAGTCGGGCTTCCCATAGTCATTGTGGCAGGCGGTTTTGTTACATATGCTTTTACCCAGGGTTATTCATTACGCCGTATAGTACATCAACTGTTTTATACAACTGACGGGATCATCGGCACGCCCATAGCAGTTGTGTCTACATTCATTGTTCTGTTTATTTTCCTGGCTTCTTTCCTTGAAAAGTCCGGTATAGCCAATTTCTTTATAAGCCTTGCCAATTCTGTGGCAGGCTGGACTGCCGGCGGGCCTGCAAAGGTGGCTGTAATTGCCAGCGCCCTTATGGGCATGATCTCCGGAAGCTCAGTGGCAAATACAGTAGGCTCAGGCAGCGTAACCATTCCGACAATGAAGAAAACCGGCTACAAGCCTGAGTTTGCCGCAGCAGTAGAAGCTTCTGCCTCAACAGGCGGACAGATCATGCCTCCTATCATGGGAGCTGCTGCCTTCCTTATGGCAGAAATGACAGGCATCCCGTATATAGTAATTGTTGTGTCAGCCATAATTCCTGCGGCTCTGTATTTTGCAGGTATATTCCTGGCAGTGCATTTTGAAGCAAAAAAATTAAAATTAAAAGGGCTTCCCAAAGATGAGATGCCGCATATAGGACGCCTTTTGATTTCTCAGGGCTATCTCTTTTTACCCATAGTGATATTAATAACTGTAATGGGTATGGGCCGGACACCTGCCCTTGCAGCATGTTATGCGATACTTGCATCATATATAGTTAGCCTTTTTAGAAAAGAAACCCGCATATCTCCAAAAGGCCTTGTCGAAGCCCTGTGCAATGGCTCGCGCAATACCCTTGGTGTGGCCATTGCCTGTGCCATGGCAGGTACAATTGTGGGAGTTGTTTCACTTACAGGAATAGGGCAGACCCTGATTGGCGCGCTATTACGGCTTGTAAATAACCCATTCCTTGTTACTACCGGCTTAAGCTTGTTTGTAGCACTGTTCTTTACAATGATCTCATCTTTGATATTGGGAATGGGAGTTCCCACAACAGCCAAGTATATAATCATGGCTACGATTGCTGCTCCAATGATAATGCGTACTGGAACCGAGCTTGGAATAACAATACCGCTTCTTGCAGCTCACATGTTTGTTTTCTATTTTGGACTTGCCGCAGACATTACTCCGCCTGTAGCTCTGGCAGCTTATGCAGGAGCAGCCATTGCCAATGCAAACCCAATGAAAAGCGGTGTTATTGCAGTAAGACTTGCAATTGCTGCCTTTATTGTTCCCTATGTTTTTATATACAACCCCGGCCTGCTTTTAATCGATGCATCTTTTTGGGGTATATTACAGGCAATACTTTCAACCTCTAAAGGAATGGTCTTGATCTCTGTAGGGCTTGCAGGTTATTTCCTTAAACCCATGAGTCCTTTGTGGCGGGTCATTGCAATTATAGGCGGCTTTATGGGTGTACACCACAGCTTTGTAACTGACCTTATTGGATTGGCTATTTTTATATTTATAATCGTTGTACAGCTTATTGAGAAAAAAAAGGAGAAGCAAAATTAAAAAAAAGATTTTCTTTATATTCAGTTTTGCATTTTGTTTGATCTTTGGTACTTGTCATACCACTCCCAATAATGATGAAATAAGATTACATGAATTAAGGACAAACAGAATTGCAAGACCCCAGCTTGAGCATTTTCAGGGAGCCTGGAGAAATCAAGGCCAGGATGATGGATGGGCATGGAACAGAAGCTGCGAATTTATTGACAATACTTTTTTTCATATTAATGAAGAGATAAGCCCTTCCGGAACAAGGCAATACCAGGAACTTAGAGGCACATTTACATTTGATGATACCCACATTACATTCTATAATACTCAAGGGGATATAATTGTCAGACAGGAATATATAATATCCAGAACAATGTTTTTTCTTTATGAGCATGAAAACTGGGTCAGTGGAATGTTTGTTCGCTAATTACTTAATCGAATGTCCTTGATGCAATTACATCAATACCACTGCCTTTCCAGTTATTAATAAGTATTTGCCCGGCTTTTACAGGAAGGGTCTGTTTGAGGCTGTAAATATCCTGTAAAAGTTCATGTATGCTTTCTTTTGGACAGGGTGAACTTGTTCTTACTGGAATTCTGCGTCCTTCTTTTTCCCCAGTATTTTGTAAAATTGCACAAGTCGCGGTAACAATGCGTTTTGGCGAGAATATTTCTTCAACAGCATAATCAAGACCGCGTTTGCATTTGTTTCCAGTAATATCCATGTTGTCCCTGGCTTCACTGTCTGTTGCAGAATATTCTGCTGTTAAAAGACATCCTGCAGGGCAAATAATACAGGTTAATTCACGCTTGTGCATCTATCCTCCGTAATTACAATAACACATATTTACTTGATATTAAAGTACATCCATACTATAATTCATTATGGGGAAAATTTATAAAGATGAAGATATTGAAATGAAATCAAGGTTTCAGATCGTATCCTGGGATAACAAGTATAATACAGGTAATGAACTTATCGACAATCAGCACAAGGAACTTATAAGGCTTACAAATGAGTTATACAATGCCTGTCTTAGCGGAAAAGAAGCCATAAAAACCATATTCCCGGATACAATGAAGCGTATGGTTAGTTATGTAAAGTTTCATTTTGATGCAGAACAAAAATTTCTTGAACAAATTAATTACCCGGATTTTTCTAATCATATAAAAATGCATGAAGAACTTATAAAAAAAATCCTTGATGCTGTGCAAAATTATCAAGACAATAACAAGTTTACACCAATTCAATTTGTAAAAACACTAAGGGAATGGGTATTAAGCCATATAGGTTTTTATGACAAACAATACGCACACTTTGCAGCTGAACAAAAAAAGAAAGGCCTGATAAACGATATTACTTAATGCTTAACTCGATTACAGAATCTGCGTTAATGTTTTGATTCTCCAAATCATTTTGATCTATTGTTATATCGATCATTTCCGAAGGCTGGATATGGCTTAACTTGATTGACTTTATTATGTGGTTATCCAGTTTAATTTCAAGCACTGCTTTTGTTTTAATGATCATTGAGCGCAGGTATATTTTATTTTCTTTTTGCGGATTAAGCTTTCCAGGGCTCACATAACGCACATTAGTACCAGTCTTAAGATGTATCTGTGCTTGAGGTCTGTGATCAATCGTATCGCAGGACTTAAGCCAGGCTGCTGCATTGCTGCCTGCTCTGCGGGCTTCTTCTGCAACCCAGTCAACAAGGTCATGGACATGAAGCACATTGCCGCAGGCAAATACCCCCTCAACATTTGTCATAAGATTGGCATCAACCTGCGGGCCGCCTGTTGTATTGTTTAATTCCACGCCAGCCAGCTGAGATAATTCGTTTTCCGGCACAAGGCCCACAGACAGAAGCACTGTGTCACAATCTATGCGGAACTTCTTTTCAGGCACAGGAACCGAGTTTTCAATGGGAGTAACTTCAATGCCCTCCACCCTGTCATTGCCAAAAATATTAGTGGTCTGACAGGAAAGGTAAAGCGGTATATCAAAGTCATTAAGACACTGAACTATGTTACGCGTAAGCCCTGATGGAAATGGCATTATCTCAACAACAGCCTTGACCCTGCATCCTGCCCAGCTCATGCGGCGTGCCATTATAAGGCCAATATCGCCTGAGCCGATTATCACGATCTCTTTTCCCGGGATATAACCTTCGATATTTACAAGCCTCTGCGCAAGGCCGGCTGTAAAAACACCGGCAGGCCTTGAGCCGGGTATGCGTATATTACCGCGGTTTTTTTCCCTACAGCCCATTGCAAGGATGATTGCCTTGCTGTGTATACGCATAACACCTTCCTGGGACACGCATATCAATTCCTTTTCCTTAAGTGAAGTTACTGTTGTATCAAGATAAACATCTATGCGTGATCCTTTGATTTTCTCAATAAAACGTTCTGCGAATTCCGGGCCTGTAAGGTCTTCGCCAAATTCATGAATCCCAAATCCATTGTGTATACACTGCATAAGTATACCGCCAAGATGATCTTCCCTTTCGATTATTGCAGCACTAAATCCCTGCTTGTGAATTTCAAGGGCTGCTGCCATGCCCGCAGCTCCTCCGCCTATTATAACAGCATCATAGCGTAATTCTTTCATAATATTCCCTCAAGGACTTTGCTTTGCCCGCCATGCTTTGTTATTTTATCAAAGGGAAGGCCGGTTTCCCTCATAATAATCTTTATGATCTTATAAGTGCAGAAACCGCCCTGACACCTTCCCATCTGCGCGCGTGTAAAATATTTTATGCCGTCAAGAGTATGATGCCCAAGCCGGATTGCAGTAATTATCTCTGCCTCGCTTATGTTTTCGCATCTGCACACGACATTGCCCCAGGCAGGGTCTTTGGAAATAAGCTCGTCAAGATCATTGGGTGACAGCAAGCGTGAGTATTGTCTTTTTTCTATAAAGGGATCCCAGCCTGGCTTTTCAATAAGCTCAAGCCGTGAGTTTTTTAATATATCCTTAACATATTCCCCGATGGCCGGTGATGCTGTAAGTCCGGGAGACTGAATACCCGCAACCTGTATAAAGGCAGGGGCTTTTTTTGAAGCATCAATAAAAAAATCATCGTTATTTTCAAGACAGGGGCGAAGGCCCGCAAAACTTGCAATCACATCATAGCGGCTGATAAAAGGGATCATGTGCTTACCGGACTCCAATATCTGATCAAGCCTTTGTGCAGTAGTCGAGAAATCAGTCTTGTCATCCTGATCATCTGCTGTGGGACCCACAAGAACCGTGCCTTCAACAGTTGGAATTACAAGCATGCCTTTGGATAAAGAGGACGGAACCGGAAACACAACACGCCTGGGCTGGGCTCTTGTCGCCCTGTCCATAAGAAAATACTCACCCTTCCTGGGCTTGATTGTAAAATCTTCTGCTCCAAACATACGCGAAACATCATCAGCATAAAGCCCTGCGGCATTAACCGCATAACGGGCTTTTATGTGCTTTGATTCTTCAGAATTACTTGCACTTGAGTTAATGGTCCAAAAGCCTTCATTAAAGCTGGCGCTTTTTACTTCAAAATCAGTATAAATATCCACGCCATTTTTCTTTGCAGATTCAGCCATGCTAAAAACAAAGAGGTAGGGTTCGATAATACCGCCGCCAGGCACAAAAAGCCCGCCGCAAACATCCCAGTTTAGTTTTGGCTCGATCTCAAGGATTCTGTCCCTTGAACAAAGCTCTATGCCAATAACATCATTTTCAATGCCCTGTCTGTAAAGGTGTTCCACGACCTTCATCTCATCATCATGTAGAGCTGCAACAATAATACCGCATCGTTTAAACGGAAAAAAAAGTTCTCTGTGCAGCTGGTCGAACATAAGGTTTCCCTGTATCTCAAGGCGGGCTTTAAGGTGCTTTTTATTGTGATGAAACCCGCCGTGAATGATCCCGGAGTTGGCCTTGGAAGTGCCGAATGAAATATCTGCAGCCTTTTCAAGCACAGCAATTTTAAGCTTATAAGAAGAAAGCCTGCGGGCAATATTCACACCTGATACACCGCAGCCGATTATTGCAACATCGTATTCATTCATACATATAATTATACAGTTTATTAATTATTCCTGCTATATAAGATTTAATTTATTAGTCAATGACCGTGGACAAAAAAAACTAAAATCAGATATAATTAAATTTATCAGAATTGCAGCACAGAGGAGTTATTTATGATTAGAGGCGGCGATATTTCCAAAGGTATTTGTTTATTGCAAAACGGCCAGCCATATCTTGTAGTAGAGCGTGAGTTCCATATTCCGGGCAAGGGGACTGCTATTGCCAGGGTAAAAATGAAGAGCATTAAGGACGGGAGCGTATTAAGCCTTACAATCCCCACTCAACAGGAAGTTGAAGATGCGCATGTTGATTTTAATAATTGCCAGTATCAATACGCAGACCAGAGCAATTATCATTTTATGGATAATGACACTTTTGAACAGTACGAGATCCCAATATCAAGCCACGAGAATGCAAAGTTCTATCTTAAAGAAGGGGATTCCTATGACCTTACATTCTGGGAAGGCCAGGTAATTGATATCAAGATTCCATATAAAGTTGTTTTTACTGTTGCTGAATCAGAAAATTATGTAAAAGGTGATACAGTCTCAGGTGCAACAAAACCCATAGTAACTGAAACAGGTTTAACAGTGCGTGTCCCCCTGTTCATAAAGCAGGGCGAAAAGATACGTGTAAATACAGAAACAAATGAATACGTTGAGCGTGTAAATGATTAGGCTGTCAGAGCCTTATATCAAAGCGTATCAAAACAGGGATGTAATATATAAATACCGCGGACAGGCTTTTAATTTTTCGCTTTCGCACGGGCTTTTCAGTTCTGCGGGAATTGATTCTGGCTCTCATCTTTTATTAAAAGTTTTTTCCAATTATATTGACGAATGTATTAAAAACAGGGAACTGCTGCCGCATAAAATTCTTGATGCAGGTTCGGGCATTGGTGTACTTGGGGTCTGCGCTGCTGCTGCGTTATCTGACATTGCCGGGTATGAATCAGGCAGGCAGAAATTAAGGTTTCAGGACAGGGATGAACTTGCAAGGCTTTTTTCTAACCACAATGCGCTAAAAAACAATATCCCCCAGGACATTTTTTCCGCACATACAGAACCTCTTTTGGCTGGTGATAAAAACAGTTCCTGGGACTTAATCCTTTCAAACATTCCTGCAAAAGCAGGGCTTCCAGTGCTCGAAGATTTTGTCAAGCGTTCTGCAAATCTTTTAAGCGATAAGGGCCGGGCTTTTATTGTTGTGGTAAATCCCCTGGCTGTTTTTTTTGAATCACAGCTGCGATCACAGGATAACAATGCTGTTTTATTATTATGCGAAAAAGGGCCGGGCCATACTGTATTTGTATATAAACGTGATCTGGAAATGTCCGGGCAGGCGTTGCCAGTTATTTCAAAAGAAAGTTTTTTTATTGATTGCCCTGCATATATAAGAAACAAAAGTAAATTTGAGATTGAAAAAATATCATATAATATGCACACTGTTCACGGAGCATCTGGATTTGACAATCCCGGAGCAGACATTTTATTAGCAGCTAAACTGACAAACAGGCTTGGAGAAAAAATCTTATTTAGTAAAGATGAATTTAATATTCTAATATGGTCTGAGGATCAGGGGCATTTCCCTGTATGGCTAATGGCATTTATAAATGATTCATATGTCCAAAAGGACATTTTAAATGCTCAAAACGACAGTTTATATGCCCAAAATGACATACGCTTTGTTCTGGCTGGACGAAATATACTTGGCCTTGCTATGGCAAAATATAATATTGCTTCAAACTCAGATTTAAGTTCGCAAAATCCTGATTCAATACAAATAATCAGCGCTGCTGATATATTTCTTGATAAAGAACACTTGCTGGAAAAATGTAAAAACACAGGCTTTTCTCTTATAGCCTATTTTCCAGAATCAGTTCCAGGGACAAAAAGACATGAAGACAGCTGGGAGAGCTTTAAAAGTCTTCTTGAGTCAGAAGGGATAGTTATTATTTCAATGAATTCATCAGAAGCTGAAACATTTGACAGAAAAAAACCTGAAGCTTTTATGCGCCTGGGAGATATAAAGCGAAAAGGGTTTAGGGCTTCAGCTTATTTAAAAAAAAATTAAACATACTATGCCTTGTAATGCAGGCGTGTTTCTTTATATCATTAAGGTAGGAGTAATGTAATGTCAGACAAAAGCGGGATGCCAAAATATCCCTTCCAAACAATTGAACCCAAATGGCAAAAATACTGGGAGCAGAACAAGACATTTAAGGTTGAAGAAGACCTGTCTTTTCCAAAGGACAAGCGCCAATATGTTCTTGATATGTTCCCCTACCCTTCTGCACAGGGCCTTCATGTAGGCCACCCGGAAGGCTATACTGCAACTGACATTTACTGCCGTTATCTGCGCATGAACGGTTTTAATGTGCTTCATCCCATGGGCTTTGACTCATTCGGGCTGCCGGCTGAAAATTACGCGCTCAAGACAGGCACGCATCCAGCTGTTTCTACAGCAGCAAATATCGACATGTTCCGCACCCAGATCAAAGCCATTGGTTTTTCCTATGACTGGGACAGGGAAGTGATCACATCAGATCCGGATTATTATAAATGGACACAATGGATATTCCTCAAGCTTTTTGAAAAAGGCCTTGCCTACGAAGCTGACAGCCCAATTAACTGGTGTCCTTCGTGTAAGACAGGACTGGCAAACGAAGAAGTAAAAGAAGGAAACTGCGACAGGTGCGGAACAAAGGTCAGCCGTAAACGCATACGCCAGTGGATCCTGAAAATTACAGAATACGCAGAAAGGCTTTTGGCTGACATAGACACGCTTGACTGGCCTGAACCTGTAAAGCTCATGCAAAGAAACTGGATAGGCCGCTCTGAAGGTGCCAATGTCGTATTCAAAGTTGACGGGCATGATGAAAACATCGAAGTTTATACAACAAGGCCTGACACTCTTTTTGGCGCAACCTATATGGTTCTGTCCCCTGAACATCCTCTTACAGAAAGCATAACAACTGCAGCGCAGGAGAAGCATGTAAAAGCCTATATCGATGAGGCTTCCAAAAAAAGCGATCTTGAACGCACTGATCTTGCAAAAACAAAGACAGGTGTTTTTACAGGTGCTTATGCAATAAATCCTGTAAACGATGAAAAAATCCCGATATGGATTGCTGATTATGTTTTGATCTCCTATGGAACCGGAGCCATCATGGCAGTCCCAAGCCATGATGAAAGGGACTGGGAGTTTGCAAAAACATTTGGGCTGCCAATAAGACAGGTTGTTATTGCAGAAAAGCCTGAATCAGGCAGGGATTATTCAGCAGAGCCAAAAGAATGTACAACAGCTGACGGTTTTTCTGTAAACTCAGGCCTTATTACAGGGCTTGCTACAGCTGAAGCAAAGGAAAAGATTACAACATGGCTTGAAGGAAAAGGCCTTGGCAAAAAAGCCATAAACTATAAACTCAGGGACTGGGTATTCTCAAGGCAGCGTTACTGGGGCGAACCAATTCCAGTTGTACATTGCGATGTATGCGGCATTGTGCCTATACCGGAAAGCGATTTGCCCATAAAACTGCCGGAAGTAAAATCCTATGTTCCAACAGGCACAGGTGAATCTCCTCTTGCTGCTGCAGAGGAATGGGTAAACACAATATGTCCCAAATGCAAGGGAAAGGCAAAAAGGGAAACAAACACAATGCCGCAATGGGCAGGCTCGTGCTGGTATTATCTGCGCTACCTTGATCCCAATAATGAAAATGTTTTTGCAGCCAATGACAAGATCGATTACTGGGGACAGGTGGACTGCTATGTTGGAGGCGTAGAACATGCAGTGCTTCATCTTTTGTATTCACGTTTCTGGCACAAGGTGCTGTTTGACCTTGGTTTTGTAAAAACATCAGAACCATTCCAGCGCCTTATAAACCAGGGCATGATACTTGGCGAGGACAACCAGAAGATGAGCAAGAGCCGAGGGAATGTAATCAATCCTGATGACATTATAAACAAGTACGGTGCAGACTCTTTAAGGTTATACGAAATGTTTATGGGACCTCTTGAAATGACAAAGCCATGGATGACAGCCGGTCTTGTTGGTGTAAGCCGCTTTCTTGAAAAAGCCTGGGCAGTGAGCGAAAAGTGCATTGCGGGCAACTCAGCTTCTGCGCCAAATGAAATGGACGAGGCGATAATTAAACTGCTTCACAAGACAATAAAAAAAGTGAGCGAAGATACAAAAACATTTAACTTCAACACTGCCATAAGCGCGATGATGATCTATATAAATGAACTTGGCCGGCTCAAGGAGTTTCCGCACAGCCTTTGGGAACCCTTTGTACAGCTTTTAAGTGTTTATGCGCCGCATCTGGGAGAAGAGCTCTGGGAAAAACTCGGGAATAAAACTTCTGTGTCAAAATCACAATGGCCGTCCTGGGATGAAGAGCTTTGCAAAGACACAGAAGTTTTGATAATGGTTCAGGTGAACAGCAAAAACCGCGACAAGTTTACAGCAGCGCCCGGCATGTCAAAGCAAGAACTTGAAAAAACAGCTCTGGCAATGAGCGGTGCGCAGAAATGGCTTGAAGGAAAAACCCCGAAGAAAATAATCGTAGTTCCGGACAAGCTTGTTAATTTTGTAATTTAAAACCAAGGCGGTTTTTGCTTTATGAACAGAAAGGGTATCTGTGTTGCAGGCTATATGGTCGTAGATAATGTTTACACCATAAATGCATTGCCCAAAAGCGGAGAACTCGTAACCATAAAGGACAATATAAGGCGAACAACAGGCGGAGCTCTGTGCAATGTAACAGGAAACCTGGCAATCATAGATAAGTCCCTGCCGCTTATTGCTTTGGGGCGAGTAGGCAATGATGAAGAAGGCGAATATATACTTGAAACATTAAGAGTCTTCCCGAATGTTGACCTGTCCATGATCAAAAAACATGGGAAGACTGCTTTTACAGCTGTAATGGAAGAGGAATTATCCAGGGAACGCAGTTTTTTTAGTTACAGGGGCGCAAATACAGGTTTTTGTGAAGATGATATAGATTGGTCAAGGATTACAAGCACTTTTATGCATATAGGATATATACTGCTTCTTGACAGCCTTGATGAAGAAGACCCTGAATACGGAACAAAGATGGCGAGACTTCTCTGCCATGCAAAAGAGAGAGGTATAAAAACATCGATTGATGTTGTAAGTGAAAAGGGAAACCGTTTCAAACGCCTTGTGCCGCCGGCCCTGAAGTATACGGATTATTGCATAATCAATGAAGTCGAAGCAGAACAGATTACAGGCATTACTCTCCGCAAAAAAAACAACAGCCTTGTCAAAAAAAATATTCCAAAGGCGCTAAAAATAATTAAAGATTATGGTGTGTCAGAATGGGCAGTAATTCATAGCCCAGAAGGGGGATACGGTCTTGATAATCAGGGCAATTACTGCGAATCACCTGCCATACCCTTGTTGCCAAATGCAATAAAGGGAAAGGTTGGAGCCGGGGATGCGTTTTGTGCAGGAACAATCTATATTGCGTCGCAACAAGGAAGCCTTGAGCAAGGTCTTGAACTTGGAAATGCAGCTGCGGCAGCTTCACTCCTTATGCCCGGAGCTGTTGAAGGAATGAAGAGCTATAAAGAACTGAAAAAGCTAAGAGCTTTTTATGAATAAAATGCGCGTAGTAATATACGGCGCCGGAAACATAGGCCGCGGTTTTTTGGCCCGTCTTATACATGAATCAGGTTTTGAGATCACATTTATTGATATAACAGCATCGCTCGTAGAAGCCCTTAATATTGAAAAAGAATATCCTGTAAGACTGCTTTTCCCTGCAGGCCAGAAGGATATAATAATAAATAATTTTATTGCAATTAACGGTGGAGATACAAAAGCTGTTATAAAAGCAATTGCTGATGCTGCTCTTGTATTTACAGCTGTAGGCACAAGAGAATTGCAGGCAATTGCACCTTTAATTGCCAAAGGAATTGTCAAAAATTTATCCAGGGAAGCTAAACCCCTTGATATAATAATATGCGAAAACCTTATTGACGCGGATCAAGTGCTGGAAAAATTGATAGAGAAAGAATTAAGCTGCTGTAAAATTAATCCTAAAGCAATGGAATTGTTCAGGCAAAAAACAGGTTTAATAAAAGCTACGATTGCCTGCATGGTACCAATTCAAACAGATATAATGAAGCATGGAAACCCCTTAAGAATATGTACAGAAGATTACAGCATACTGCCTGTTGAGAAAAAAGCCTTTAAGGGAGAGATCCCGAATATAAAAGGCATGGAAGCCCATGACAATTTTGATTTCTATATCGAAAGAAAATTTTTTATTCATAATATGGGACACAGTACCTGCGCATACCTTGGTTTATATTATGGACATAAATTTATTTTTGAAAGTATAAAAGATGAAAATATATTATTAATATGCGAAAATGCCATGCTGGAAAGCGCTGTTATGCTTGCGCAAAAATACAAAGTCCCCATAAAAGACATATACCTGCATGTTCAGGATTTAATAAAACGCTTTTCAAACAAAGCTCTTATGGACACCTGTCAAAGAGTGGGAGCAGATACAACAAGAAAGCTTGGCCCCCACGATCGTTTTATGGCTGCAATCCGCTGCTGCGAAGAGATAAATGTCAAGCCTTTTTATATTACAAAAGGCGCAGCAGCGGCCTTGTACCATCATATCAGGGAAAACAAGCTTGCGCAGACAGAAAACGCAGCTGGAAAAATACTTGAGGAAATATCAGGACTTGGGAAAAATTCAGAAAGCCATAAGCTGATTATTTCTGAATACTCTGTTCTTTTAAAAAAAACTATAAACGGGTAAGACGTGTAATCCCTGCAAGGTTAAACGGCCATCTGCTTGTGCCAAGGCCAGCAGCGCCGCTCATATAAAAATTAACATCACTTGAATAATTGACTGTGGCCCCGCGGTTCAATATGTCAATTATCTGCGTTATTGTATTTACAGAAGTAATGTTTAAATCCACAGGAATAATTACACTGGAATTGGGTCTAATCTGCGGGACACTGTTTACAACTCCCCTTACCCATTCAGAACCATTTACAGAAAGGTTGTAAGTAAAATCACTGATGTTCATCGGGAAACTGTTTCTGTTTTCAATTTCCCAGTTTACAATAAATTCCAGGTTTTGAAGCGCCATGTTTCGTATATTGATTCCGCGCAGGGAAGGTGTCGGCGGATGCAGTATTGGAATGGATGCTGGAAATTGAAATGAACTTACAGCGCCTTCAGGTAGATCAAACGGAAGAATAGTATCGAGCCTCATTATTGAACGCAGCTCTGGCGCATTTCCCAGGCTTCCTACAGCAGAAATTATATCAGTATAACGCAGGGCGGCAATAAAATTAACAGGGGTTTGGGAATTAGCGCTTAATTCGCCGCCCTGGTTTATTCTGCCGCTTATTACAGGAGTGCCGTTTACCTCATATTGCCAGTTATACTCAGGTATGGGTATGGGGAAATTATTGGGGTTTTCGATATTTATTACCCAGTTCTGCTCAATACTGGTAAAGTCCATTCTTCCTGTTCCAAATGTAGGAGAACTGAGTCTTGGAATCTGTAATAGGGGCAGGTTACCGTCAAACTCCAGGTTATATGTCAGATCATTTATTACAGGAAGTGGAAACCTGATGTCAAGCGCAATTTTATATCCAACCTCAGGGCTGCCGAACAATGATACAAAGCTGTTAAAAAGCCCGGCATACGAAACACTTATGGGAAGATCCACGGTTACGGTTCTCCGGCTCCTTAAGTTTGTACCCTCGTTTATTATGCCTCTTACAAATGAATTTTCATTTATAAACATATGCCAGTTTACTTCCGGGAAGGGTATATTAAACGAGTTGGGATTTTCGACATTAATGCGGGCAATCAAGTCCACACCATGAAGTCCAATTCCGGCAATGTTAACAGAGTTAAACGTAACATTTGGTGCCTGGACCACTGCTTCAAGGGTACCGCACGAGCTAATACCATAAGATAAAATCAAAATAAAAGCAAAGAATAAAATAAAGATAAATTTTTTCATAAATACAAGCTCCCCCTTTCGCTTAATTTATATCCATCAGCTATGGACAGACTTTATTATATCAAAACCGCAATATGGAATCAATGCAGGAGGAATCTTTACAGAACCATCCTTTTGCTGAAAATTTTCCAGTATTGCGATTATAGCCCGTGAGACTGCGATTGCAGTTCCGTTGAGCATGTGAACAAATTTATTTTTCCCGTCGTCATCTTTGTACCTTATATTAAGACGCCTTGCCTGATAATCCGTACAGTTGGATGTGGATGTAATCTCCCCCCAGTCCCCGCCATCCGGTGCAGGCTGGTTTGTACGGCCCGGCATCCAGGCTTCAAGGTCATATTTGCGGTAGGCAGGAGCGCCAAGATCGCCTGTACAAGTATCAACAACACGGAAAGGAATATCAAGTGTTGAAAAAATTTCTTCTTCGACAGAGCGCAGCTCTTCATGGAACTTGTCAGAGTCTTCGGGAAGGCAAAATATAAACATCTCAAGTTTTGTAAACTGATGCACCCTGTAAAGACCTTTTGAAAACTGGCCTGCTGCTCCTGCCTCCCGCCGGAAGCAGTGCGAAAGCCCTGCCATGCGGTATGGAAGTTTTTCTTTGGCAAGTATTGTATTGGAGAAATAGCCGCCAAGGGTGATCTCGGCAGTGCCTACAAGGCAGGCATCTTCTCCCTCCAGGGTATAGACATTTGATTCTGCGCCGCGCGGGTTAAAGCCTATGCCTTCAAGGATTTCTGTTCTTGCTATATCAGGTGTTATAAACGGTGTAAAACCCTTCTTGTGCAAAATATCTAGCGCATAACGCACAAGCGCCAATTCGAGAAAAACCCCTTCATTCTTTAAATAATAAAACTTTGTGCCAGACACCTTTGTTCCTGCTTCAAAATCAATAATATCGAGTGATTGCCCAAGCTTTACATGATCTTCAGGAATAAAATCGAATTTGGGAATCGTGCCAACACGCTTTAACTCAGTATTATCCTTGTCCTCTTTGCCTATGGGAGCATCAGGGTGAGCCATATTGGGAATGAGCTTTGCGTTTGCATCAAGTTCTGTTTCTGTTTTGGAAAGTTCCTCTTCTGCTGCGCTGATATTTTCTTTAAGGACTTTGCCTTCATCAATAAGCTTTTGTCTTTCTGCCTGGTCAAGCTTGCCTTTCATGGCAGCGGCATTGGCGTTCCTTGTCTGCTGAAGACTCTGGAGCTTTGTCACAAGTTCAGCCCTCTGCCTGAAAAGGCGTACAACTGCGTCAGCATCAGCTTTCATAAAGCGGTTTGTTATGTTTTTCTTTACAGAATCAAGGTTTTCTGCAATAAAATGATAATCAAGCATACTATTTGATATACTATCATATTTAATAACAATAAAACAAGTATTATTTAGTAAATTTGCTCAATATACTTTTAATTCACCATTAATAAAAGGCTTTGGCTCTGTTTCTCCATGTAGAATTATCAGCAATTCACCCTCCTCTCCTATGCCATCAAGACTACCAAAGACCAATTCACCGGAATCTGCCTCTCCCTGGACAAACTTTACCTGCTCTCCCTGCCTGTAAAGCCGCTTTTCAAGCTGTTTTTGCCACGAAAGCTCTGATTTTTTTGGTTTTTGACTGGAAAATTCACTCGAAAATTCTTTGTATAGAAACAAAAGTATCTTTTCAAGGAGCTGAACGCGCGCATCTTTGGCGAAAAAAAATGAAGGAACTTCATTGTCTGGAAACTTGTCTTTGAAAATCGAAAAAAGACTACCAGCTTTGTATTGTAAATCTTTTGGAAAATGTTTTTGAAATATATTAATCCCTATGCCAATAAAAACCCTGGCACAGCCCTGTTCTTTATTGGGAATTGCAGGCAAAACTTCTGTCTCTGCAAGAATGCCGGATATTTTTTTTGAAAAAAGCATAAGGTCATTGGGCCATTTAATTTTGATCAAATCTTTAAAAGCAGGAACAAGTTCCTCTATGGCTTTAGCTGCTGCAAGCCCTGTTTTTAGGGTTAGGGCTTTGGGTATGGTATTAAAATCAGGGTATTCAAGAAAGAGTGTGAACATAAGGCTCTCCCCTTTTTTGGTTTTCCAGGGACGCTTATTGCGGCCGCGCCCTGATTTCTGGAAATCCGCAAATATAACAGAGCCAGACATTGTACTGCCCGCGTCTAACTCACGGCCCGCAACTAGATTGCGGCCCGCTACTAGCTTGCGGCACTCATCCATGGTACTGGAAACTGTTTTTTTAAAAAAAACAGGCGAGCCAAAGGGGTTTTGAAGATCGATTTGCTTCATCTATTTACCTTATATAATAATATCATGCTTGCTTTGATTACTTCAGTATGTTAATTTTTAAATATGAAGATTGTATGCCTTGATCTTGAAGGCGTGCTTGTTCCGGAAATATGGATTGAATTTTCCAAAGCAACAGGGATTCCGGAATTAAAGCGCACCACAAGGGATGAACCTGACTATGACAAGCTTATGAGGTTCAGGCTGGATATCCTGAAAAAAAACTCTTTAAAACTAAAGGATATACAAAGCGTTATAAGCAATATGGATCCCCTGCCCGGTGCTCTGGAGTTTTGTGACGATATACGGAAAAAAACCCAGCTTGTTATTCTTTCTGATACATACGAAGAATTCGCAAGGCCTCTAATGCAAAAACTTGCATGGCCGACTCTTTTCTGCAACAGCCTTGAACTTGCGGATAACGGAGAAATAACAGGTTACAGACTGCGTCAGCAAGAAGGGAAAAAACATGCGGTTCTTGCATTTAAAAATCTTAATATGAGGGTTTTTGCCGCAGGAGATTCATTTAATGACCTTGAAATGATCAAGGCAGCTGATGAAGGCTGTCTTTTCCGGCCGCCGGAAAATATACGGAACGAATACAAGCAATTTCCTAGCGTAGACACTTACGAAGATTTTTTGAAAAGGATCGATGCTTTTTTAGGTAATTAATCTTTTTAAAACCCTGTCATTGCTGCGCCAGTCTTTGCCGGTTTTAACACGCAAATCAAGATCAACTTTCCAGTCAAAGATTCTGTTAAGGTCTTTAAGGGCTGAAAGGCGTATGGCTTTGATCATCTCGCCGCCCTTGCCCACGATCATGCCTTTTTGTGATTCACGCTCTGTAATAATAAAAGCCCTGACCCACAAAACCTGTTTGCCTTGACCTGTCTGCTTTAACTCAGTATCTTCAACCTGAACATAGATTGAATGCGGAAGTTCTTCCCTTAAACGGTGTATTGCTTTTTCTCTGATGATCTCTGATATACGAAACGATAATTCCTGATCCGTGTAAACCTCATCAAGATACATGGGGTCACCGGCTGGAGCTGCGTCAAAAAGGGAAGAAAGCAGGCTGTCGATTCCGCTGTTCTCAAGCGAAGAGATTTCAAAGCAGCGCGATAAAGGCAGATCCGGAAGATGCTCTTTTAAAAAGCTCATTGTCCTTTGAGAATCTGATGAAGCATGGTCTTTCTTATTTATAGCTGCAAATAATTTATTGTTAAGGGGCAAAAGCCGTTCTGCAATAGCTGCCTCTTCAGGGCCGGGAGAGCGGGACGAATCAAGCATATAAAGCACAAGCTCTGAATCCATTAATGCGCGCTCGGAAACTTCAACAAGTTTTTTGTTGAGCTTTTTTTCAGAAGTATGCCTTCCCGGTGTATCTATAAACACAAGCTGGCCTTGCTCGCTTGTGTATATGCCGCGTATGGCATTGCGTGTTGTCTGCGGTACCTTGCTGACTATGGCAACTTTTGCATCACACACAAGGTTAATGAATGTTGATTTTCCAGCAGAAGGCCGTCCAACAACAGCGACAAAGGCAGCCTTTTTTTGCGCACTCACTTATATACCTATCTGATAACCATGACCTGGCGTATCTCGTCAATGTCCGGCGCAACAATTCTTATAAAATACATACCGCGTGCAACAGCGCGGCCTCCCCTGTTGGTACCATCCCAGGCAGCCCTGTATTCACCAGGCCCTCTGTAACCCCTGTAAAGCTGACTAACCATTGTACCGTCAAGTGTAAAGACCTGTATTGTTACCTGGCCGCCTCTTACAAGCCTGTACTCAACATAAACAGATTCTCCGGCAGAAGGATTAATAACATTATTAAGCACAGTTACGCCGCCTCGCTGACGCGTAACATCATGTATATCAAAACTGAAAGGACGCACAAGCCTGTACCAGTTGGCAGGAACATTATCCTGGGGCCTTATATCAAGGCGGCCTACAAAAAGATCTGTTGGGAAGTTAACATAATTGCTGCTTGGGTCAATCAAGCGGAAAAAGAATTCCATGGTTCGGCCGCTTGCAATACCGTCTGATTGGGTAAAATTATATGTATAAAGTCTGTTGCCGGAGCCGCTTATGTTTGGAGTGGTTTTAAAAATCAAAGACGGTGATTCATTTACATAATAAAAATACGGCGCCAGATTAATAAAAGGCGGATAATCCTCTACCCTAAGTCTTGGTGCAGGCGGACGAGTCCTTGGTGCAGGCACCCACAGACCGTTTCTTTCATTTGTAAACCCGCTTGAGGTAATTGAACCGCTGCGGAAAAGCAAAGGTACATTATATGTAAAGACCATTTCCACATTAAGTCCAGCCAGAGGATCAACAGAACCATGCATATTTGCCTGTAATATAAAATCCCGTGCTTCAAGGAATCTTGTTCCATTGAACTCCCAGATAATGCCTGAGTCTTCCGGAGTCTGCCTGAAGAAGGTGTCCATACCTACATCCGGGAAAACCTGTCCTGGAACTATGGGCGTGCTATATCTCGCAAAAACAGGCCAGACAAAGTATTGGTTTAAACGGTTTGCGCGCGGCGGCACAGAGATAAGCATGTCTGTAGCGCGGTGGCTTACACGATTATAGTTTGAAGCAGAATCAAATTCACCTGTTCCCATTTCATAAGATGAATTGCGGCCGCCGCTTGCTGCAAGTGGTATAACTATATTGGAACCTGGATTTGGCGGATTTCCCTGCACAGTTATATAAGCCCGGAAATTACCTAATGAATCTTGATCATAATTATAATCAACAGGGTATCTGGGGCTGGGGTATAAATATGCAAATGAACCTCTGACATTAACATCCATAAGGTCTTCAGCTGGAACAGCCATGTCATTAAAAGCAAGTTCTATTCTAATATCAGCAGCAGCCAGTTCTGCTGTTGTTAAAGGCCTTGAAACGCGTATTACTAATTCCCTGTTTCCATTAATAAATGTATGGCTTACATATAAATTGCTTGATATATCATTAACAGAATAAACAATAATACTCCCGACTAAATCCACAGGTTCAGAGAACTGGACAAATATTTCCCGGCGATCCGAATCTGCATTGGCAAGAGCAAGTGTATGTGTAATTCTTGGAGGCGCAGTATCTGTTGCCAAACCTTCATCCATATCAGGAGCGCCAGCTGTTCTAGGCCTTGGATTTCCAATAACCGTAGTCCCTGTAATGGCATCCATAAGGGTTGTGTTATGTTCGATATTCCACCAAATGTCATGGCCTGTATCTGCATAGGGTTTTTCTTCAAGGTATACAAATATTGATGTAGAATCATCATCGCCTATGCTTATAAAATTAGCAACCATGCGGTAACCTAAAACCGTGTACATCTCGTTAGTAGTCCTGTTATGCACCCTTACTTCAAAATTACCAAAATCATTGTTAAGAGAAAAAGCTGACTGCAAGCGCAGCCTGTCTATTCTGCCATTATGATTTGTATCCTCTGTAAACCCGTAAAAGAAACTGTTAAAAACAAACCATTCAACATTATAAAAATTTCTTCGAATGCCGCCAACTACTTCTTCATTATACCAATACCCAATGCTAACACCATTGTCTGTGGCTGGAAAAGATGTACCTGGATCATTTTGATGCGGAAGAACACGCACATAGGGAAAAGCATTGATCCTCCAATCACGGTCTTCCATGGGGATGGGAACAGGTATTCTGGTATTGGAATAACTGTAAATTATATTGGCATGATTTAAATCAATAATATTATTTTGAGCTTGATTGAGTTTAAAATACCAGAAAAACCTTGTTGGGTATGTAGGCGGTCTCCATTGTGTTGGTGGAGAATAATGAGCATATAGTTCTGTAAGCAGCTGAGCATCAGTCATACCTAGATTATTATTATACCGTGTAAGTGTAATAAAATTGCTTTCATCATTACCTATATTTCTCATTAATCTGGGGAATATTTCAAGCAAACGGTGTACCATATGTCCATGGATGTTAATATTTCCGTTCTGCGGGAAAGTGGAGAACCTGAGCTCAGCACCGTTTTCATGACAAGCCAGTACCCACCACTCGGTATGGCCAATAATATTATAAATACTGTTACTTGGCATAGGATAATCAATGTGAGTATCTATGGCATTCCCAAATTCTACAATTGATCTATTGTAATTAAATGTGCCGTTTTGCTGCCATGTAATCTCTGTCTGTCCTGGCACAGGAAAGAGAAAAATATTTCCTGCAGAAGCAGAAAAACTTCCGGCATTTAAAACAGCACTGGCTTCAATGGTCAAATCACCACGTATATAGAGATTGTCTATTATAGAAGCATTCCCTGTTATGATTAAATTGCCAATGCTGACATTCGGAAGGATTACTGATCTGGTAGTACCTATGGGATTTGAACTATTTAGGTCAGTAGGATTATGCAAAGCCTGGGGCAATGAATATAATGTTGATGAAGCTGCCTGGCGGGTGCGCAAATTACCAGTACCAGACATAATCAATGTTAGATCAGCAAGATTGGCAATATTTAAAGGCCCTGTTGTTGCAAGCCCTGAACCAAATGTCTTGTTTATGGTAACATGCCGGGAGGCTTCTATTGTAACATTGGGATTGGTTCCAATAATGTTAATATTGGAGACGCTATCTGTTGCATGAGCTGTATTGCCATCAGCAGCAGTACCATGGTTATAAAAATCCCTGGTTGTAATTTTTGCACCATCATACATATCAACACTGCCATTCATTCTTGCAAAACCGCGATCCCAGTCAAAGCCAGCTTCTATAGATGAAGGTGCTGATATACTGCCAACAAACCAGGAACCTCCAGCAGCTGCACTTTGATTTGTATTTAATTCAGAATCATCTTGCAGAGTTAACTTAACATTATTTAAAGTATTTGTTTGATGTACTATTACATTATTTGCCAACAATACTGTATTTCCATTCCAGATAATCACATCACTTAATTCTGCATTAGATGGATTAACAATATTAAGCAAGTGGCTAGTTCCTGAGCTGCCCCGGAACCTTACTGTATTGTCATAGTGTGTAAAATTACCAAAATGCACATCAGCATAAAAATCAATAAATGCATCAACTGTACTGCTGGTACTTCCTGTCAAATCTCCTGGAGCGCCATTATAATTGCCTCCAAAAGACATTATAGGATTAGGAGGAACTGCTGATGGCACTGACACAACAGGTGAAGCAGTAATGCTGCCATTGTTGTATGTAACACCGCTTATAATAATTGTCCCCGCAGTTCCGCCAGGCTGAATATCACCGCCTGGTATTCCTGTACCTGCAGCAAATACAGTAAAATCACCGCTGTTCGTAATATTTATCGCGCCATTAATGGTTTGAAGCAGGGCATTTACTGTTAATGCGTTTCCAATAAAAGTAAAGCCGCCAGTATAATTTTGATCGCCGAAAAATCTTGTGGTTCCGGTTGAGGTTGGGGTATTTTGAGTGAAGCTTGCAGCCCATATTTCGCCGTTATTATCAACAGTGCCAAATGTGGCGTTAGTGGCACTGTCTATTGTTATGTTTCCAAGACGAATGCCTGTACCAACAGGTTCAGCGCCAATAGAAGTTGCATTTATATTGCCAGTGCCTGCTGTAAGGATGAGGTTATCAGCAGCAGCAGTTGTTCCGGTTATGGGAGAACTGAAATTGATATTACCCACACCAGTACCGGAATCAAGATTAATTGCTGTCCCATTGATCCGTACAGGGCCTGCAAAACTAATAATATTATTTGCTGTGAATATATTTGCTGAAAGAATATTATTTGTATTTACAGTATTTGTATTTTGACTTAACCCGCCATTAGCAGATATATTAGCTCCTGCAATCTGGGTAAAGGTTCCGCTGTTATTTATAGCAACTGTTCCAGATGCAGTTACAGCATTGTCAGGGGCAGCATTATGATTAAAGATTAGATTATTACCTGTAAAACTAAAATTAATTGAATAATCCTGCGCATTGTTAAAAGTAGTGGTTCCAGTACCATTCTGCTGGGTAAAATTTGCAGCTGTAACAGTATTGGCAAAGCTTAAGTTTGCGGCGCTACTTACAATTATATTACCAAGGCGTATAGCAGTAGTTCCTACTGCACCTGTTACTGTAATATCTCCTGTTCCAGCAGTAAGACTAAGGTTATTGGCTGTAGCAGCGGTTCCGGTTATGGTAGAACTGAAAAGAATATCACCAGCACCAGCTCCTGAACTGAGCGTTGCTGCACCGTTGATTTGCACAGGGCTAGCAAAACTAATATTATTATTGGCTGTGGTTATATTTGCTGAAAGAATACTGGTTCCTGTTCCAGTTTGACTAAATCCATCATTGGCAAATATATTGGCGCCTGTGTTCTGGGTAAAGGTTCCGCTGTTATTGACAATAACTTGTCCAAGCGGCAGAGCAGCTGTTCCCAATGTGCCGGAAAGAGTTATGGCTGCTGTAGAATTTAAAGTCAGATTCCACGGGCCTGTTGTTCCTGCTGTTCCTCTTGAAACACTGCTTAGAGAAATGCCGTTTGCTGTAATCTCAAGACTTCCTCGCTGAATTAAAAATGTAGGTGTAATAGAAAAAGCTAAATTTGTTATTGTAATGTTTGTAGTGCCAGCAGTCTCATGGAAACTATGAATATTGCCTGATGATGGTAAAATTAAATGAGGATCAGTACCGCTAATAGTTCCTGAGTAAATGTATTCATTATAAAACCTGATATATCCTGTTGGATTTATAGTTATGGTTCGATTATTATAAGCATCATCTACATTTGCAAGATAAATATTTCTAAAACCTGTTATACTAAAGCTGCCGCCGCTCATAAAATTGGAATGAATTATTACAACATTTGTAGTTGGCAGATCTGTCAGACCAGCAATAGAGTCTGTATGATATATAAGATCAACAACACCATGGCGCGGCCCAATAGAAGGAGCAGGTGATATAGTACCTGTTAAATCTATTGCATCATCCACTAAAAAAGTAATGCTTCCGCCAGTAGCAGTAATATTTCCTGCTCCATCAATTTCACCAGCTTCTATTAAAATATCAGCACCTGGCAAGGTAATACTACCAATTATACTAACTCTTCCGCAGAGATCCGTTGGTCCGCCAGGAGCACCAACAGGAAAACCAGAAATAATTTCAAGCTGTGAACTTATTCCGGTAATGACGCTGCTGATAGTGATACTGTTGCCTACCGCTGTGCTGGTATTATTGGTTTCAAGCCTGACTTGTGCAGCAGTAATGTTACCACTTACAGTTATTGGCTCGCTGTTAATTATACTTACATTGCCTGTCCCGGCAATTATCACATTGGTACTAAGGGATACACTGTTTATAAAAGT
>Ga0099364_10002843_pt1 | contig 27340 bp, 21 predicted proteins | sample TergutTh196P3_FD_73070 | JGI IMG/M metagenome (GOLD analysis project Ga0099364, IMG submission 73070) | Microcerotermes parvus P3 segment gut microbial communities from Pointe-Noire, Republic of the Congo - Th196 P3 | ecosystem: Host-associated > Arthropoda: Insects > Digestive system > Gut ... | reverse complement strand
GTAACATCGACAACTTCATCAGCATGGTTTACCTTGAATGCTCAGTCCTCTCCATACCTGCCTTCTCTTAACGCTCACTACCATTCCACCCACTCAATTCGGCGATGAACCCCTTTAGCTCTGGCATTTGCAAGAGCCCTTTTTGCCGCTCCATGCGCTAAAGCTCTCATTTGTGTTATCAACAGCGGCACTCCACCTCGCATTGCCATATCAGTCCAAGTCTTTTTGGCGGTTTGTCTAACAACTGCCGCTTGACTCATCAACATAATTTTGCTTATGACCGCACCTAACTCGTTATTTGCATCACTACCAGCAGGACTTAGCGCTCTTGCGAATACTTCGCTTGAAATAATCAACTCTTCGGCATCGTTTTTCACATCAAATCCATAAAATATTGCGACTGACTGAACGGCACGAAAAAATAGAAATGTACTCAACACTAAGTTGAATGGCAATCCCGCAAACCCAAAAAATCCGGTTGCGCCTCCCTCTGCAAAAGCCACGAAAATATCTTTGGTCTTGTATGAGGAAACCAGCTTTGATATATTGTAGCTCCGCGCAAAACATATATCACTAAACTCCAAAATATCGTTGTCGAAAGTTACCTTATCGACTTTTTGTACAATCCCCTTTTCGCTTATAGAAAATTTTGAAGCTTGTTCTTCGACAACCTTAAAGCCTGTTCCGACTAACATCATCGCTTGCTTGTACAGTTCTTGAGAAGAAATGGTTGATGATATATCTTTTCCAATGACCTTTAGTTTTTCTGGGACTACTTCTCCTACTTTAGTTCCTGCTTTTCTTATAGCACGAGTTGCTTTGCCAGGCTCAATCAGCTTGTTGTAGCGGTTTGTCAAGGCATCAAGCAATGCAGCTTCTTTCTTATCCATTATAGGTTCTGGGATATGCAAGTTACGTCTTTGGTTCATTATCATCACCCCTGCAACGGATTATATCTTGAAAACATCTGTCCATGACAGGACTATTATACCACGTCAACCCCTTTCGCCGCAAGCGCTTCAAAACCGTAGTTATCCGACAAACCATTACATCGGAACATACCCTAACAAATGTTATTACGATAAGGAAATCAACTTGAAAAGTTCCGATGAAAAAGCCCGGAAGCATCTTGCATATGGCTGATGTTTCCGGGCTAATAGTGAAAGTTCCGATAATATTTTTTCACAATACAAACTATCGCAGCCCCGTCAACCGCTTTAGCGTATCTTCATCAGACACGGTGAAGCGTTCCATAGACAATTCTGCATGAAGCGTATTTTCCGCTGTAGTTGCAGCCGCGATGGCTCTTCTCTTGTGCTCTGTATCGGCGTGCGCATAAACTTGAGTAGTTTCAATATTTGCGTGACCAAGCCATTGCGAAACGAGCGTCAAATCCATGCCTTGCTGATAAAGGTGCATCGCCCTGCTGTGTCGAAACAGGTGAGGGTGAACATTTTCCGGGACTTCGGGACAACATTTATGCGCTTTAACGCCATGATCCTTTAACAAATATCTAATGCGTCTGTCGGATAATGGACTACGCTGACCGCGAATTTCTGAGTAAAACAGCGGCGACTGTGAGCATAGCGGCTCATTCTCGTGAAATATCGAAAGATATTTTTGCAAATGCTGCACAGTTTTTTCCATAAGCGGAACAGAACGTATTTTCCTTCCCTTACCGCGAAGCGTAATAACCGGCGTTTTGCCAAATCGCAAGTCGCATATCTTGATGTCAATCATCTCCCCAATGCGCGCCCCGGTGTCGTACATCAGAATAATGAAGACCCTGTCCCGAAAGCCTTTCGGGATATCTGCGTTGGTCTGCTCAACAATCGCTGTAACGGCCGCCATGCTCATGTGTTCAATGGCAACAGCCTTGTCGGGCTTTTTAATAGGGATGTTCTTCATATCACCCAAGACGAAAGCTGTTGTCACATCCCTGTCCGCCGCATATGCAAAAAATGCCCTGACAGCCGCAAGCCGGTTATTGCGGGTAACTATTCCGCATCCGCGCTCGTTTTCAAGGTAATCCAGATAAGCGGCAATCATTTCACCAGTCAACATCTCAAATGTTACGTCTTGCAGCGGAACGCTTTTCTGCATTTTCACAAAATCTACAAGCAGTTCCAATGCCTCGCGATATGAACGGATTGTATTATGGCTGAGTTTCCTTTGGCTGGGCAGATATACTTTCAAGTAATTGTGTATCAAACCAAATAGCGTACTGCCACCTAATTTTTTCATTGCGTCACCTCCGGGAGCATCGCATTAAACATACTCCAGTCAATTGAGGGCGACTTTGTAAGGTTTTCAGGCAAGATATGGATGTAGTACGCCGTTTCCGAAAAGTTGTTGTGTCCCATATATGCCCGCAGATACGGCAGCATCACCATTAAATCCTGCCCCTCGTCAAGCCATCGGTTCAAGCAAGCCGATGCGAACCGATGCCGCAAATCATAGACACGGATTTTGCGCGGAACAGGATTTTGCGGCGTACAGGTAGCCGCACTCCATGCACGGTTGAGTACCGCATGAATTTTTGCGCCGCTGATAGCGTCCCCATCACACGCCGGAAAGAGAAATGGACTGCCGCTTGCGAAAATATTTCGGCGCAAAGTGTATTGTTGACATAGCGCAAGCATATTATCGCTCATCACAACTATACGTTCTTTGTTCTTCTTTGTGTTTGTGATGAGGATTTCACCATTGTTGAGATTTGCATTTTCTACCAGCAGTGCCCGCCCTTCGTTCGGCCGCAGACCGCAAGTGTATATCAGGCGAAACAACACAGGCGCAATATCATGAAGAAACGGCTCATTATTGTTTTGCGGCAAACTGTCAATCTCTGAAAAAAGCGAAGATAATTCATCGTCTGACAAAAGATATGGTGCAAATACTGTCTTGCAAGGGGCGAACTTGTCCGGCAGGATGTAGGCTTCTTCGTCAACGGCGTTAAGATATTTTCCAAATTGCCGGATTATACTTGCCGCGCCGGTTAAGCCGCCGCGCGAAATCGTTTCGCTGTCAACCCACGCATGGACAATTTCGCGTGTCAGCTCCGTTGCTCCCGGAAAATTGCCCGAACAGAACACATCAAACTTTTCTAAGCTGTGCAGATACGTATTTCGCTTGTACCCACGCGCGGTGCGGAAATCAAGCATCGCTTCAATTTTATGCGCAAAGCCGCTGACAAAACCACTCATAAAGCAACACCCCCAATCGGGGCGATTCCATCGAATGGCAAGGCGCACAGCTTGAGATGCTCGCTGTCAACGGCGATATATTTCTTTGCCGAGTCCATATTAGTGTGGCCTAGAATCTGTGCAACCGTAGTCACAGGAGTACCCGCATTGACAAGCGATGTGCCAAGCGACCGCCGCAGGACATGGAACTGCTTCCCATAATCAAGGCCGGCCGCTTTGCAACAGTCGCAAAATATCTCTCCGATTGTCACAGCCGATTTGAACGGCTCATGCGGCGCAAGCATCCGAACAAAAATATGCTCTGCTCCGGTATCCGGTCTAGCGTTAAGGATGTAATCCTTGAGCGCTTCACCAGTCTTTTTTGTCAACGGCAGCACTACGGTTTGGGCTGTTTTTTGCTGCAGGATTTTTATCTCGCCGTTTATCCAGTCAATGTCAGAGAGCTTTAGGTTCGCTACATCGCAGGCGCGAAGCCCTAACACCGATCCGAGCAAAATGATAGCAAGGGCGCGCTTACCGCCAATTGTTTTGTTGTCGATGCCGTTAATCATTTTGACGATTTCTTCCCGTGACATCACCGGGCGCATCTTGATTTCGCGGTTGACCTTGAAAGATAACAGCGCTTGATATGACGAGGCCGACAGTCCCGCATTGTAAAGATACGCATACAGTTTAGAAAGATGCAGCTTTACGTTGTGGATAGAGTTCATCGACATTTTTGCTGTGCAGTCGAGAAGGAACTTTTGAATTTGTTCCGCACCGGCTTTGCGCAAATCCGAATAGCCGTGTTCATCGAGCCACGCAAAATACATATGTGTGACCCAACGGGCATCATTACGGGTATTCGGGTGCATATCGGTTAAAAGATAGCCATTGGCAATCTGCTCGTATTCGGGCGTTAATGCTTGCCGCGCGCCGCGCTGTGGGTTTGGCAGCTTAACCTCACCTGTTTGCGCAAAATGGAGAAAGCGTTCAGTTTCGCGGTGGATGGTGTAATAGTGTTCTTTAGTTATATCACCGCTGTATAGGCGTTCTGTGGTTTGGTGAAAGAAATCTGCAATGATACCGACATCAACATATTTTTTGCCTTGCCGCTCATGTCTGAGAACAATCGTATTAGCGCGTTGGAGCAACCGTAACCGCGTTGCATAACCTAAACCATACTTCGTTATCTTTGCTTCGTATTCTTTCATCAGGTCGGGTAGAAGCATTTGTTGTCTTGATTTCATAGGGATTCCCTCCGGTAAATATTAGTCAGGGCATTGGAACGCACCCCGCCATTCTATTTTACCGTTAAATTAGGTATCCCTATTAAAAAATATTATCGGAACTTTCACTATTAGCCCGGAAACATCAGCCATATGCAAGATGCTTCCGGGATTTTTCATCGGAACTTTTCAAGTTGATTTCCTTATCGTAATAACATTTGTTAGGGTATGTTCCGATGTAATGGTTTGTCGGATAACCACTATTGAAACGCGCTATATGGACGTTTGGCGACGGGCGTGGAATTATTACTTAAATTATTCAACATCGGTTATAATGCCTTTGAAATCTTTATGGTATCTCATATCAATTTCACCGACTTTACTCCCATTGCCATCAGTCACATTCCAGACACTATCTGACATCGTTTCAGTCGCGAAGTATTCAGGGTTTTTCATGTATTCATGAAGTTCAAGTTTTCCTGCCCATCCTTCTCTGACATCGTACCATCTATGGTTGATTTCTACCCGATTTGGTTTAATTCCCATCGTTATCTCCCCCTATTTGCTTAACCTATTTTTCTCTCAATGAAATTGATTTACTTAACGCTCAATCTTGTAATCACCGCGTTGATATGCTTCGTAGTTTGCACAGTTTTTATAGTTGCTGTCTAAACAATAAGATTGCTGTTCGCCTTCAGTTTTGTAACACTGTGAATCCGAAGGGGAAACTTTACATCTCTTATTTTCGTTATCCCAAAATGGACACATAAAATTCACCTCCTTGTTAAGATATATCCGCCATAATATCTGCGTCATTAACAAACCGTTAAAAGTAATTGCTTAAGTATAATTTATCTCAACAACACTTTGAACTGAATTATGACTTACCGATGTACTAAAATTAGTGTTGTAGATTTTTAAATATGATTGCTGTGCAACCAGCATCATTTCGTTCTCATTATTTTCGCTCAACAATTTAACCATAATGTTGCGTTCGCCAAGCCTAAGTTTCTGACAAATTATTTTTGATAACCCATCATAATCGTTCGCCAGTAAATTGTTTGAATAAAAATAATTATTATCGCAGGAAACGCAAACCGGAACGTTACTCTCATAAGCATGGTCTTTCTTGATGTCATCATCACAAAGATTAAAATAATCGTATCGCTTTATTTTGTCGGTTAGTGTCATGTTAAAAGTTATATCTAAGTGATACGGCTTATAATCAATGTTGACTATATTCCAAGCATGAGGAAGTTCTAATGCGTTTAGTTGCGGAACACTTGCTTTGCCGCTTACGACAAGGGTATCAAGACCAATATAATCTCCAACGAGCTTTACGAACTTAGAAATGCCTTCGCAAACGGCTTTTTTATTTAGCACAATACCAAGTGGAGAATAGGAATGAACATTAAATGAATGGTCGTATTCAAGGTTATCTAAACAGTAATCGTGAATAAAGTATTCCTTTTCTATATCGCTCTTGTTTTTTGCTGAATCAAAAGCAATTAAAAAACTTTTGATTTTATCTACATTCTCTTCAATAAACTTGATTGGATATTTATAAACAGGCTGTAGCAGGCAATTCTTTCTTTTTGAATCACTCATTACAGTATAGCTTGATATATAAAATATTATCGGGTTGTCTAACAAAACAGCATCAAAAGCAAATCCGATTTCGTTCATGGATTTTAACGGAAGCTCTATTTTGTTAGATAGAGCGTAGAATCCTGATAAAATTGCCTTATAAGCGACTCTTTGTATGGGGTTTAAGCGCTTGTAGTAATAATTAAAGGGCATGAACAATTCACTCCTCCCTCAATTTTGCAGAATTAAGCAGGCTGTTTTCGCCTTAACTTTTTCCGCAATCCAAGCAATTGGTTCTATATATGCTTGTCGGTTCGTATGCAGTAGGCTCACTTACCGTTGCGGGATGTCCCATTACATTCACAGGAAAAACTTTATATTTTTGAACGTAGCTTCGATGCTATAACAATGCTTACTAAATCTAATTTGTCGCACAGATATTCAAGGCATATGGCATCATATGTGATAGGTTCGTCACTATTACACCCTCGTCATACAAAAGCCGTGCATTAGTCATATTATTATCGTTTGCGCCAGTTGCTACTACCTGCCGTACTCTGTCTGCGCTGCTAAAGCCGTATAAACACCACACACTCCTGATAATGAAAAATATATTAAAGCTATGGCAAAAAAACTGATATGAGGCTATCTCCTCGGGCGTTCCTAAAACTACATATGAAATTCAATTCCTTTGTAGTTGCTTACATTTCTTGAGAAACGTCTTCCTCTTGTTCTATTTCCTGCTCATGAACTTGGTCAGGTGCTTCATGTTTATGTGAACGATTTTCACTCGGGCATTCAATTTGATAATAATTTGGATTGTTCATTCGGTCATTGAACTCTTCTTGTGACAAACCTTCCTCTTCAGCTTGGGCCACTTCACGCCTATGTTCATGACCAAACTTATGACCCAAATCATACTTGCCCTCGATAGGCTTTCCGGTATTAGCATCAAGAAATTTTCCGTCTTTATATAAGCCATTATCTTTTGCACGTTGCTCGACTTCAGCGCGAATATCTTTTCTTATATAAGGTCTATTTAACGGCATATCTTAGACCTCACCTTCGAACTCATAATCGGAAGAAACGCAGAACGTATCGTTTTCGTTCATGCGCTCTAATGCTGTACCTACCGCTGAATTCAAATAGGGTGAGATGCTCTTATCAATGTCGATTATCGTTTGAACATCATAAATAGCGATATTATCTGGATTGTCTGTATAATCCTGTGTTTCGTCGCCGCAGAAAAAACGCCAACCGCTGTCACCATCGGTTGCCTCTTCGCGGTACATAAATCTAACTTTGCGTTTGCCGTCCACAAGCATTTTTGTTGCTAAAACATAGCCAAAATTTTTCATTGAGATACCTCCTGAATTAAGTTGAATTTCAAATGCTTTTCTATAACACTTTTGCTGAACGTTGCATCTGTTTCTCGTATCAGCCACAGCATTGGTTCAATCACTCCCCACGGTTCGTAGGATTGTCCCTCTTCGGCTTCATGCCCCATTGCACTAATAGGGTAGAATTGTGCATTCGTAAATTCGCTGTCAATTAAATTGAGTGCGGTGGTGAAGCCGTGATCATTTAAAAATGAACGGCAGATTTCGTCGCGTGTGTTTTCCAAATTTTTAAAGCCAGCAGAATTATTGTTATACGCCGACTTGATTTTAGGCAATCCTATTTCTTTTTTAAATAAATCGGATTTTGATATTAATACAGCAATTGGTATGTCTGACAATTTCTTTGCCTTAGAACCCTTTAAGTTTCGAAATTCTCTAATAAAATTGGCAAGAGCTTCAAACGAAACAGTGGGCGATATAGTAGGGTCGAGGACGAATAAAACCGATTCGCAATATTTAAACTGTTGCTGTTGCATATTATTGTTCAAGCTGTCAAATGCTTCGCCAGCAATATCATAAATCGTTAATTGGTACGATTCTTGTTTACTGAGTTTATGAACAACGCTGTACATACTTGCATTTACTTCTAATGTCGAAGAGCTTATGCCGACATTAAACCAATGCTCTAATTCATCAAATCTGTCTTTTGGATGCCTTTCGTAGCTCAACGAGCTTCGTCTAAGTTTTTCTATATATAGATGCCAAAATGCCGCAAGAAAAGTTGTTTTGCCACAGCTTACGCCGCCAACGAGCTGAATGCCAATTTGACGGGCATCGCTGGCTGCTAAATCAGACGCACAGTAAGGGCAGTTGGTCTCTAATTTGTGACGACCGTTTGCAAATGTCGCCGGTATTTTTTCGCCACATATACATCTTCTTCTAAGAACGCCATAAGTGCCGGGCGTCAGTCTATGTTGCTGCGTCCCACAATTAGAACACAAAAAAAGTGGAACAACAGATATTCTTTTGCAATTCCCACAACGACTGTGTATTGATTTAATTGCTAAAATGATACGATCAACCAACCATAGCATTGTAAAGAACACATAAAAGAAACACATACCCGCAAAAACAACACATGATAATGTAATAGAAAAGATCGTGACTAAAATAATGCTAATCGCAAAACCTACTACTGCAACAATAGCAAAAACGACCGCTAAAACAACTCCTAAGCCTATAATAACTGCATACATGATAACAGATGCTATTGCAGTTACAACGCAAAGCACAACGATAGCAACAATTACACCGAACAGTCCAGAATCTATCCAAATGCTAATTAAAATTGCTAAAAATGCTATTACAACTGAAGTAATTGCAGCAGGTGTAAAGAATTTGTCAGAAAACAAAAAGGAAAATATATTACTAAGTGTTCGTCCCAATATTTTGAAAGAATCTTTCGCAATCATACCAATTTGATGGTAGCCGGGACCAAAAAACCAACTTTTATTTGCTCCATCAATTTTGTTTCTTCCGCGGTCAACGTAAGTTGTATGAGGGTTTTTGTGAAGAATCATGGAGCTAAAAAAACAATACAAAGAAAGCACCAGTCCACTTATAAGCAGAACGCCAGTTGTAATTGCGATTATCTGGTTGCTGGTAACCAAATATATAATGTCGTAAACAAAGGCAATATCCAATTTGTTAAACCCCTATCATATTAAAATTCATATACTTTTCGATAACCTTTTCGCTAAACGATTCATCAATCTCCTGTATAAGCCACAACATCGGTTCGACTACCCCCCAAGGTTCATATTTTTGCCCCATCTTGGCTTCGTGTCCTATTGCGCTAACAGGATAAAATTGCACATTTGCGAATTCGCTGTCAATCAGGTTAAGAGCTTTAACGAAATTGTGAGTCTTTAAATATTGGCGACAGATTTCATTGCGTGCGTTTTCGTAACTACCATAATTTTGGGATTTCATGTTAAACTCCGATTTAATTCTTGGCAAGCCAATTTCACGCTTGTATAAATCAGATTTTGAAATCACCACTGCAATAGGAATATCCGATATTTTAATTGCTTTTGAACCCTTTAAGTTTCTAAATTCTCTGATAAAATTAGCAAGAGTTTCTGTAGAAACATCAGGTGAAACCGTTGGGTCTATAACGAATATTATTGCCTCGCAATACTTGAACTGCTGTTGCTGAGTATTGTTGGTAAGATTATTGAAAGCCTCACCTGCAATATCATACACAGTCAACTGATATGAATTCATATCGCTTAGTTTGTGAACGATGCTATACATACTCGCGTTGACTTCCAATGTCGATGAACTCAGCCCAATGTCAAACCAATGCTCTAATTCGTCAAAAGCATCGACCGGGAACTTTTCATATTTTAGTGAAGAACGCTTAATTTGTTCTAAGTACAAATGCCAGAAAGCAGCAAGATATGTTGTTTTTCCGCAACTCACACCGCCGACAAGCTGAATTCCGATTTGCTTCGCGGCGCTTGCTGCGAGGTCGTGGTTGCAAAACGGGCAGTTGGCCTTTAACTTCGAGCGTCCATTCATAAATGACACTGGTAATTTTGTTCCGCACGAACATTTTCTATTGAAAATTCCAAATTTACCCGGAGTTAGTTTTTGGTGTTCTGTGCTGCAACCCGGACAGACAAAATTCGGAACAATGGATATTCTTTTACAATTGCCGCAACGACTCTGAACTGACTTTATTGCTAATGTCAGCCTGTCTGTACTCCATAGCAAGAAGAACAGCACATAGAAAACTAACATTGCTGAAAATATTACTACTGCTAATGAAGCGGAAAATACGGTGACTAAAAGAAATCCAAAAACAAAAAGAAAGCATACAGCTACTATATAAAAAATCCAAACAAAAAGACTTTTGAACTTAGAAAAGAAACCATACCCCCCTGTATGGTCATCTTTAAAATCCGTAAGATTTTCTGTATGGCCTTTCATTTCGCTGAAAGCATCTTTTGCTACACAACCAATTTGATGATACCCTGGTCCGAAAAAATAATTCCGCTTAACCCCTGCGGGGACATGGTGTGTTTCACTGTATGTTGAATATGGATTTATGTTTTCTGATAATGATTTGAAAAAGCTGTAAATCGACATAATAACTGCATACCCAAGACCAATAACAAGTGCCGCCATCCCCAAAACGCCCGAAATAGGGGCAATCACATACACAATTAATAAGTATAACAAATAAATAATAATTATAGCGGCTATAATATAAAACATGGTTATTCTCCTTTGTTTTAAGCTTGTTTTGTAGTCTCAGCGGTTGCAGTTTCTTCGTCTTTTTTGGATTGTTGGTTTTTCTTTGGAATACCATTGCTATGCCAGTTTTCTGAGTTTGCCTTGTTGTTTCCGTTAGTTCTTTCTAAAACGCTTAAAATGTCATCTGCCGTAATTTTATCACCCTTGCGTAATATTTCTTTACATTCTTTTCTTTTAACCGCATCCACTTTAGGCTCGTTAACTTCAATATCAAAATGCCGAAATGATACTGTTGCCGTTTTTCCATCGCTCTCTTTCAACGAAAATTCTAACAGAGCTTTTTCTGAGTGAATTAACAAACCGAATTTCTCTGGATTGTGTTTATGTATCGCTATGTCATATTCACAACGCGGTATGCATTCTTCAGACAATACATTTTTACTCTTGTCTTTTATGCTATATGCCCAATATAAAATCTCCGCATCAAGCATTTCGGCATCTAGTGCTAACGGGCTACACCTTCTGTTGACAAACAAGACTCCAAGGTATTCATCATTCATCCAATATGTCCACAATCCATTGAATATCTCGATGTCTTTTCGCTTCCGTATAAACTCAAGCAACGCATATAAAGAATACGGAAGTATGCATACGCCAAGTGCAGCAAATCCATAAACAGCGAAAGTGAAAAAACGTTCCATGTTATCGCCAAGTATCCTCTCGCCGACATCGGCAAAGTAACCAGCGATGTCGATGGCAGTAAAAAACATGGATGTAAGAACACCTAAACCCATGAATATGGCGATAATCGTATTTTTCAACTTTTCTTTGTTCATCTGTTTACCTCAACGCTTATCATTTTTCTTTGTATCTTTTTCCTTGGACTTACCACCGCCGAAAAGTCTTCCAAGGAAGCTGTTTGCTTTTCTTGATGCAAGCTCTTCTAATACAGCGTCTTCGATGTTTTGGAAGTAGGTTTTTGTCTTAGAATCTTTCAACAAACCGCTTAATGCCGCAAAATCTTTTTCATTCGGTTTGGCATCGAGTAAGTTCCTAAAAACCGCATTTTGCAAAGATGAGTGGTGTTGATTTTGCATGATAAAATGGATAAGCGGATAGAACTTTGTGTTAGTCCGCTTCATTGTTGCTTTCACAATAACTGCGATGTAAAGCTCCATATAGGATTTCGGTAGTCTTGCAAGAAATTCTAAAAGAATTAAACGTTCGTCGGTATCGCCTGCGTTGATATTTATGATACAGTCAACAAAACCACGAACATAATCATCGGTTTCTGTTGACGGCACTTTACTGTCGCTTGCCCACTTTAGCAATTTTATCCTATCATTCGGTTGCTGTTTATCCCATTGCTGGAAAATAGAAAGCACATACAAATTCGCAGAGTTTTTACATACATCAGTATCGTTATCACTTTGTTTAAGCAATGTTTGAGCAAGCTGCAAAGCCCCTTTATCTGTAGGAGCAATTTTCATATCGATGCCTCTGTACACTGTTCTTACAAGAAAATCATCACTCAAGGCATCGGCAAACTCTCTTTCCTCAATCAGTTTCAAAAATTGTCCGCACTCCTGCAAAGACCTCAGCCCATTAAGGCGTTGTCTAACTGTTGATTCTATCAAACTATTCAAGCCAATCGATTTTAGTTGTTGGCAGAACTTCTTTAAAGAATCATCAGAGCGTATGATTGTGCTGTTCGGCATATCAAGAAAATTCGACATGATGTATTCTGAGAAAGTAATTTCTTTTTCCTTATATCTGATCGCAATGTTGATGAGAACTTCTTGCAAATCATGTGCTTGTTGTGCAACAAGTTGCTGGAAGGCCGTTTTGTCTTTGTATTTGTAACATACCCACAGGCATAACGTTAAAACATAATCATCTACACGTCCGTATGTCATGACTATGCATTCGTTGTAAATAGTAAATAAGAAAACCGCCTCTGTTGGTTTAAATTTGCTTTGTATGTTTTGGGCATTGGTCTTGACTGTCTCAAGGTCTGCAATGACGGGAACAATTTTGTCTGCGAAACGCTTGGCGGTTATCGAACGCCAATAACTTTCTGCGTTTTTACCGCTAAATAGGCAATGGATAAATGAATCACAGACCGCTTGCATAAGCGTTTCGCGAGCAGCGGGTTTTACGGTTATTAGCCAGTCGATTACATCCAGCGCACTACTCGTATCATTTTGCAAATAAGACAAAACGTTGCTATAAACTTGCGTATATATGTCCGTAAAGTATTGTGTGCCGGACATATTCAAGTTTTTCAATCCATTCAGCGCGGCGGCAACATTTCTTGTATTTGCTCCCGATAAGTCATTAAGTGCATTGTAAATGCTGAACAGATCATAAATTTTATCGCTCGGTTTTTCAATGTTTAATGATTGCATAAATTCACGACAAAAGCGCCTATGTTCATCATTAAAACTTGTAATCAACTTAAAGTAACCTTGAGAAACATCAGCACTATAATCAATCGACTTCGCATTACCATCGAGCAGAATAAATGGCGAATTCGGTACAGGACGCGCTGCACCTATATTCGCCTTGTCGCGTTCATCTACGCCGATAATCATCGCGCGCCAGCGTTGTTTTTGGTTTGGGTCCTGAAGATTGATTTGAGGTTGAAATGCTCCCGTTGCTTGATTTATGGTGTATCTATTAGTGTTGACAAATTTGTCCATTCTCGTTGCAAATGAAACTGACGCAGATATTTTGGGAGAAAACGCACACTGCATTGCAGCAATCCATAATTCTATTTTTTGCGAATCTTCATCACGAATTATAAGGTACTTCCTCTCTTCGGGAGCTTTCGAATACTGCTCAATCAAAAAAGCAACAGCTTTTGCTAACGCATCTTTGCGTCCATCGGAAATAAATTTACCGACATCGTTGAATCCGATCTTGGGCGTATTGCCGCTTATATCAGAATGAGGATTCAGCACATCCTGTTCCTGTTCGTAATAATATGCCTCCGTTTTTGTTTTGGCGTTCCATATACTATCGTTGCCAAAAGTTTCAAAAGGATAAAATTCTTTGAAGTTCCCAACAAAGGCATGATTAATAAAGTTTCCGGGACGGTGCGAATAATCACCTTTTGCATTTTTATCAAAAAGCACAGGATAGAAGTTCACGAGAAAACTTTTACCGCTGTCCGGCACATAGTAAAGATATGCGTCATCCATAAAAGTTGGGTCGGTATACGATTGTTTTGTCTGAACTGCGTTAGCGAAGAAGGGTAGGTCAACCACACCTTCCGCCATCACTTCTGGTGTGCAAGAATAAACCTTGTAGCCATCGCTTGCAATTTTTGCACCTTTCTTTAAGATGTCTATACCTTTTCGACAGCGCGTATAAATTAATTCATAAAACATAGTAACGAACCTCCTATTTAGTTGTTTTATAGAACTTCTCGCAGGTTTTTACACCTGTTGGAAAAAATCCATTCAACAGCTTCGAAGTATGCGAACTGTACTTGTTGTCTATCATAATTTAAGTTTCTTCACGTTTAGTGCAGTTAATCAACAAAATCAGCTTTTTTAAATAACCACAATATTGGGTCAAGCACACGATGAGGGCTGATATTGTTATTCAATGTATAAGCATCGATTGGCGGATTACCGAAGCTCGAAACGCCAAAGAAGTAAAACTCAGAAAAATGAGAATCAACAGCGTCAATAAAATCGTGCTCTAGTATATCTTCTAACCAACCGCGAATCTCTTGATCTGCTTCTCGAATCGCTGTCAAATTGATATTACCACTTTCAATACTTGGAGTTGGTAGTTTGACAGTGGCGTTATCTGCAAAAGAAGGATGCTCTAAAACGATGTCAAATTTAGATAAAACAACGGCTACCGGAATGTCTAGCTTTTTTCCACTTTTGATGCCACGTCTATTCTTTATGAAATCAGCAACCCTGTTCACGACATCAGTTGCATTTTTGTATTCGCTCTCTTTTCCAGCCAATGAATTAATTTTTACCTCATCTGATACAAAGTTTCCTTTTCTGACGTTTTCTAAGAGAAGTGGGTCAAGTACAAGGATAATAGATTCTGATGCTTCGATATAATTCCCGATAACAGCAGTAGTGTCCATATTTTCAATTTCCTCGCCCGCTCCGTCAAAAATTGTAAATGTATACGTTGGTACAGTATCTCCTTTACGTTTGCTTAAATTTTTCACACACCATATTTGAGGCGTGTAAATGCCTTGCGCTGTGCCTTCTGGAAGGCGAGCTTCTTCGTAAATTGATTTGTAGTTTTCATTTTGATGTTCGCTTGTTTCTTTGTTCTGCGCTGATAAGGCCAAACGTAATCCTGATGAACGCCCTAGTTCATGAAGCATAACCGTGATGTAGTTTGTTTTACCTGATGCGGCTACACCAATTATGCTAAATGGAAGACTTTTAGTTTCCAACGCAGTTTTCGGAATTTCATTTGCGCATTTAGGGCATTTGCGTAATGTTGCATAACCGCCACAGGTATTGCTGCCTTTACATTTAACCGGTTCCTTTTTAAACATCCCTGGCTTGGAAACCGATTGACAGCTTGGGCAAACATATTGTACTTCGCCTATATTATATTTGTTTAGACAAAAAGGACACATAAACTTTGCCATAGAAAAGCTACCTCTCGTATTTAAATTTTTCCTGTAAATCCATTAGCCCAACGAACTGCGAATTTTTCATTTTCGTTTGTCGTTTCAACAAAAAGAAACAACTTGCGGTTTTTCGTGATTTTTGATGCTTTCTCTGACGGGATTTCGTATTCTACTTGTATTCCTTCTTGTAATGTATCGAACTCCAATCTCTCATATGTAGTTATTTGGTCGGCATTTGTGTCGGCGGAAGAGAGTAAATTTCGATCATTAACGCTGGCGCACAAGATCATTTTGGGTTGTGTTAATATCGGGCAGTTGGGTTTAATTTCAATGTAGAGTTTATTCTTGCCGAAAAACGACTTTGTAACTTTCCAAAAGATATTAGCGTTTATAGGACGCCCAAGTCGTACTTTATGCGGAGTCGAAATCACATTCTTACCGTCTACCAAATATACCGTATATATAGTAATGTAGTAGGCATCTTCGTTATTCGCCGTAAATGTATGAACCATTTCTCCGTTTCGTATGTAATCGGCGGCATCTGTTTTTATTATATCGGCGGCGATTTTAACTTCGTCTACACCGACCCACGGGACTTTATCTCCTACTGCTTTTTTTGTTCGTACAGCATATAAAAATGTTTTTGCGTGGCTTGGAATATTCCCTGATAGTTTAATTCTTAATGTTATCGTCGTTTTTGTTCCGTTTGTCTTAGCGACTGTCTTCTCCTCGAATTTTGTTGCACTTTTATCAATCTCGCACGAAGTAAATGTATTAACTTGAACGTTGTTTTGACTTACAAGCCAATCGCCACCAGACAATGCAGCTACCTCAATAGTATAAAAACCATTTTGCGGCAACTCTATTTCGCAGAAGCCTTTATCAGATTTTAAAGACCGCAAAACATTTTTGTTCGCTAATATGCGAATATCTATATCTTTGCGGCTTATTTCATAAGAGACCTTATAACGATTGTCTTTTATCGGCGCTATAGATATGTTAAAATGGTTAATTTTCATTGTAGGCGTAATGTTGAAACTTACACCATCGCTCGGCGAAACATTGAGATAATTGGCCTGTAGTTTATAAATATAATTACTGCCATATTCAACATTTTTGTCTTCATAGCTGTTATGCGCACTGCTTGTTAAAATGTTTGTCCCTTTAGGACAGGTGCGTGTTATTGTGACTCCTGTGCAATTTTTTGGAGCATTCCATGTAATGTGTACCAATTTGTCCTGTTGCTCGTAGTTGACTCCTGCAACATCAGCAAGCAACAATATCGTTTTGCTTGCGGGAGTTGAAAACACTCCTCTTCTCTCTGCAAAAACTGAATAACTATATTGCGTCCCCGGCTGTAATGTTTTATCTTTGAATGTCGTATCGGTTGTGCTATGTATAATAATATCTCCGTCTAATTCATTCTTGGGAGCTATATTGCCAGATTTACGTACAATTCTATAATTAATGCTACGCTCGCCCGTTCTTGTCCAACTGATAGTCGCATTGCTATCACTCACGTTCAATGTAACAGAAATGTTTTGTATGGCTATCGGTGTTTGCGAATTTAGGAAGTCGAGAGCAGGTTTGAAGTCAACACATTCTTCAACTATGTCAAGACAAACATCAGCACATTTAGAAACTGATTGTTTTTTTGCCTGTTCAAACAGCGTTTGAACCTTTGTCAATTGCGTATTGATTTGCCGCTCTTGTTCGACTATGTTAATTCCTGAAAAACTGTTGATTATCCCCGGAACAGTCTCTTTTGCTGTATGAAACTTTTTTTGCGCGATTAATGTACGTAACTTTTCGATAGGGGTTTTGTAGGCTCTTTCTTTTGTCTCAATACGGCTTTGTAATTCGCTCGTTTTTGTCTTTTCACTTGGATCTGCTGTTTTTGCTTTTGCTAACATCTGGAAAGCCAAATCGAAATCGCAACGGCGAAGTGCATCTTCTGCTGTCGCCATATGCTTACCAAACATAGCGACACTGGCAAAAACAAAATGGCATTCTGAACATTTTTCAAGCGATGCGAGAATTGTTTTTCCGCAGTTTGGGTTAGTGCATCTTTTATATAGCGCTTTAGCGCATGACGAACATTTGTTTATATATTGCGCTTCCTGAAGGTCGATAAATTTATTAAAGTTTTGGCAAGAGCATTGAACAAGAATATAAACTTCCGGCGGATAATAAGGGTCATTCTTCAGTCCCGCTTCAATATTATAAATCGCTAATGCTTCCCCTTCACCACCGAAAACTTCGGCGATTGTTCTAATGCGCGCATCAGCGAACTTGGGGTCTTTTAAGTTCGTTGTATTTTTTAGCTTTGCGAATAAATCGGTTAATTTAGAACTTTTGTAGCGCAAGTAGATTTCATACGCACGTTGATTATTTTCACTATTAAATACATATGATTTGCCAAATCCAGCTATATCTGCACATAGTTTACCTAAGTTGTCGTTGCGCATCGAAAGGTTTTTAGAATGTCTGTCAAGTATCGCCTTGAGTTCAGTACAAGATTTACTGCGATACTCAAGAGCGTGTTCAAAGTCTTTTTCTAAATATGCAACGAAATCGTATAAATCTTTTATTCTTGACAAATCCGGCGCGTTAGGCTCTTGGTCGCTTGATTTTTGCAAGACTAAGAACCATTTATAGGCCTTCTCGGCGTTTGTCGGAAATTTCGGGTATGCTTTTATAGGGTCTACATCTAAAATTTCAAACCCTGCTTCTTTATACACCTTTGTAACGTTAGCCTTAGAAAGCCTGAATTTTTTAGCTTGTGCAGTTATTCCGCTTTCTGCAATTTTACACACGCCATCCTTAATAGTAGTTACAGCTATATCTTTTAAGTTTTCAATCTCTGTTGCTAATTTTTCTTCTGCTAACTCTTGATAAGCAATCGTCAGTTCGGAAGCCGAATCAAACACCAAGCGCAAAAAAGCATCCAAACTTTGAATCTTGGCGTTTATTTCGTCCCTATCCAATTGCTGTGTTGCGCTACCAAGCTCTGTGCCTAATTTTTTCTTTGCTTCTTCTATTGCTTTCTTGACTTTGCCCTTTCCCTTTTCAGGAGGGTCAAACGACAAGCCGGTTAATTCAAATAAATTAAATTGTTTCACTTGACTTCCCTCCTTTTATCGTCTTCGGCGCATCTCTCGCACAAAAATCCAAATCAACCAAAATCCACCTGTGATTGCGACCATAAAAGCATCGAACAAAAATGATAAACAACCATACTTTCGCATTGTATCAGCCTCCTCGAAGTTGTGGATTAATCCCATGTTTCAACTTCGCGCTCTTCGCTGTTTGAATTCGCTACATTTTCAGAAGTATTAGCTGGAGGCAAAGATTCTACAACTGTTATACCGCCGGTACGAGAGTATTGAAATTTCATAACTGTAACATCCCCACGCACGGCATTATCATACTTGAAACTTACAATGTCACCGAAAATATCACACTCAACTTCAAAGCCAACTGAGGTGCTTTCACGTTGTTTGTACTGGCGTACAAAAAGATGATATAAACCCTCAAGCATTGTAGATTCATTGCCATAAAATATATTTTCAACCGCACTGCGCGTACAAGAACTTTCCCCTGCATTCATATCGACATCAAGAAGTCCGCCCGAAGGAGATGGCCCCTTGTTTGAAAATTGTATTTCGTTACCACACGGTTCAATCATATGGAAATCAAGGTCATCGTGATTAGACCATGCTAAACGACAACAAATATCACCTTCAATACTTCCGCCAGCTTTCTGTACTCGTTCTTTAATGTATCCACTGGTGGGGACTAAGTTCACACCACCCCAATTTGACATTAAGCCTTTCGCCCCAGCGTTTTGATTTGCAGAATTTGCATCCACGGGCAATCCGTAAATCGACATATCAACAGGAACAGAATCCCTACGCATCGGAAGATTCACATTATCGTCTTCTTGTCGTGCTTCAACGTGTATAATCCCATTGTGGTCGTAACTATATTGAACGCGAATAAGTGTTTTATTGCGTTGTTTGGAAATGTGTCTGATGCTAGAAACTACATACCTGAAAGGAATTTGATTCTCCAATGGTTTATCATTATCGCCTTGAAGGACAAATATTTCCATTTCGGTGTCGCCATTTGCATTTGTTCTTTGCGTGAACGCCTTTGCAAATTTTACTGGACGCGGATGATTCGCTGGAATGATTACATCGTTGAAAAAATATTTGCCATCAGGACTCACAGCGATAATCCCCATTGCATGAGCAGTCGTTTCACATAGATTCATTAATCCGATACCGCTCAATTTTTTAGCTGGTTGCACAGTTGCATTAGTAGATATTCCCAATTTAGACCTATCAGTGACTTTTTTACCGTCTTTAACGATGGCAGTTAGCTTTGTATATGACTCTACCTCTTTTGATGACTGAACAGCCGCACCTAATGCAACTGCTTCATCGGGATTAATATGGGATATTGGCTTTTTGCCAAACATATCTGTAAGATATGCCGAAACTTGCGGCATACGAGTAGAGCCGCCAACAAGAAGAACATCGGTTACACTGCTTTTATTTACTCCGGCTTCATCTAATATGGCTTGACAAAGCGCGCCGGTTCTGTCAATTAAATCCCGAGTACCACTCTCGAACTCTTCACGTGTGATTGTAACTGTAGCTTGTCCGTGATTTGGAAATGATGTGGTGACTTTCACTGTATGCATTACTGATAACTGTTTTTTTACACCTTCAGTTAAACCACGAATAATCAGTTTGGTCTCCGAGTCACCATCGGATTCAATGCCTACTTCGTCAGCAAATCTGTCAATAAGCATTGATTCTATTCGATTATCCCAATCGCGTCCGCCGAGTTCGTGATTGCCGCGGGTAGTGATGGTGGTTAATTCGCCGTCTTTTCCCATGCGTGTTAGTGTAACGTCAAAAGTGCCACCACCTAAGTCGTAAACAAGAATATTAGCGTTTTCACGCCAATTGTTCAGACCATAAGCTATTGCAGCCGCATTCGGCTCGTCTATAATTCTTTTAACAATAATCCCGGCACGTTTAGCAGCGTTTAAAGTTGCTTCGCGTTCCGTGGAAAAGAAATAAGCGGGTACAGTTATGACGGCATCTTTGATGGATTCGCCTAATTCTGCTTCTGCACTTTCTCTAAGGTGATTCAACAAAAGAGCCGACAAATCTTCGGCGGTATATTCCTTACCGTCAATATAGCAATAAGGCTCAGACTTACCCATATTTCGTTTAAATGTAGCGATACAATTCGGTTCGCCAGCATTGAATGCACTCTCCGCTTCGCTACCAAACACAGGCTTGCCGTTTATGAATTGAATCACGGATGGCGTGATTTTGCCCCCTTCGCGGTTCGGCACAATTTTCGGTAAGTTCGTTTGCTTGTCGATAATTGCAACAGATGAAAATGTTGTGCCTAAATCTATGCCTACAGAAACCGCCATATTGAATGCACTCCTCGCTTATATTTGTCCACTCGTTTGGATTTCAGCTAATCTTTTTGTAGCCTCTTGAACTTCTGTATCTGAATACGCAGTATCAAAAGCTATTTCAGTTTCAAAAATTTGGTTGGTTGCAGGGTTTCGCGCTTTTACTTCCAATCCCCTACCGCTACACCGCATCGTTACTTCAATAGGTGAACCCACAGGAGCATGAGGCGGTAGTTCAACTTCGAGTTTGCCTAGACTTTTAACTTTCAACATAGGGTCTGTATATTGTTCTTCGTCATTTTCGTTTATGCAAGGTGTGACAAGAGTATTAACGCGGTCAATAGACACGTTTTCAAATATACTAAGGTCAACGAGAGTTTGATTGTCTACCATTGTGCCGTATGTCTTAGTGGATTCCGAAGGGGAATCATCACCGATAAACAATAGGTTGTCAATAGCATATCTTCCATCTGAAAAAATGGCTGGACCAAACGACCGCGAAAGTTTATCGCTAACGACGCCATCTCCTGAAAAAATGTCGGGAACATCTATTAGCAACTCATCGGCTTTCTCTTTAGAGATACGCGGTTGCTCATTGCCGAAGGAGTCACCAGAAACAATCACGGTTTCATCATCAGTGCTTATGATTTCACCATCTTCTGCAATAAGCCTTTTGATTTGTTCGTTGAATTCAACGGCTGCCGCAAGTGCGGCACCCTTGGCTACAGCCAAATCAGGTTGCTCAAAACGAACTTTACCGGGGAACAATGTTTCAACGGCAGTTTTTACCATAGGCATTTTAGTGGAACCACCTACGAGGAGAACGACATCCACACTAGATTCGGCGATGTTTGCACCAGAGAGTAACTGGCGAACAAAGTCTAATGTCTGTTCAATCAAATCGCGCGTGATTTCTTCAAACTTATCGCGTGTAACTTCAAGGCGGCAAGAATCCCCTGCATAATTTATTGTAAAGCTCTTGTTTGTCATGTTCGAAAGAGCTTTTTTAGTGTCCTCAACCGCTGACCTTATTTTTTGACGTAAATCGGCTTCCATTTCTTCTGCCGACACTCCGTTTTCGTCATCGTACAATTCGCAAATGTAGTCGAATAACCTATTGTCCCAATCAATACCACCCAAACGGTCATTTCCATCTGAGTTGATAACATCAATGGTTGCTTTCCCTGAATCGTCTACAGCGAAGTCAAAAAGTGTTACATCGAAAGTTCCGCCGCCCAAATCGTAAACCATAATTTTACGGTTTTCTTTAAATTCGCGGCAACAATAGTTAAGAGCAGCAGCAGTAGGTTCGTTTACTATGTTTAAAACATTAAGTCCAGCGATAACCCCGGCTTGACGCGTTGCGTTTCGCTCTTCAATTCCAAAATAGGCAGGGCAGGTAATAACCACATCTTTGACATCGTAACCTTGCTCATCTGAATATTCCTTCATTCTCTTGAGAATAAGTGACGAAATGGTAATCGGGTCATATTGAACACCATCAAAGTCCCATTTCTGGGCGTCACTTTTGCCGATTTGTCTCTTCACATATTGAACAACACGGTCTGGCTCTATTTCAATTTGATTTTTCGATTCTTTCCCTATTACAGGATTTCCTCCTTCTGGGAAATAAACGGCAGATGCAAGTAAAGGTATCGAATCGGCAAAGTTTTCGATTACCTCCGGCATTCCGTTGCCATCAAGTGTTGCGATTGCCGAGTACGTAGTACCCAAGTCGATTCCATAAACCTTATTCATTTTCGTTGACCTCCTGTTTGGTTTCTAAATTCTCTGATTTTTATGCGAGAACGTATATTTTTACGTTCTCATGAACGTAAGTCCGTCCGTCTTTGTTAAAACCTGTATTTTTGCTTTCGACAATAGTGTCATGTAATTCAGGATTAACGGTTGGAATTTGCTCAACTATTCGGCAATGCTTGACATTGCGTTTGTCGCCTATATCGCTTTTTTGTTTAGAGACATCGTTGCTCTCAAGCAACTGCAATATATCAAGAAACATATATTTAATTTTCTTTTTTGCTTTTTCGTCTGCTACTTCATTTATGAGGGCTTCATATTCGCTGTATATTTTGGCGATTTCAGATAGAACATCATCGAAGATGCGCCCTTTTTCGATTTCTCTGTATCGTTCCAACTCCGACTGCATAGATGATATTCTATTAGCAATTTCGGTGTGATAGAGTCTGTGCAATCCATGAAGCTCCGTTGCAATTTTCGACGATGAATTTCGCATATTATCAACCGCCTCGGAAAGTGCTAACAAAGCATTATTCTCGTGGTTAACATCATCCGAATCATCGGCATTATCTTTTTCCTTAATGGCAACGGTACTCGAATTTTCCTCGGTAATTACAATTGCATCATTATGATTCTCTTGTGTTGCAAGGGAATCCTCAGTATTATCAACGCTTATTGTTTCGTTGGTCAAGGCTGAGGCATCGACCACTTTTTCTTCTGGATTTTCGGGCATTTGGGTGTTTGTTTTTTCTTCCATTTTACACAAGTCCTTTCTTTGTTTATATTTCGGCAAACAAAATACCTTGTTTACCATTAATGCAGGCTAACGAATTTGGTAGCATACTTATAGTTTCTGCTCTTACACGCGGTTCGTCCGACTCATCAACAGAAATACCGCGTGTATTACTTCCCATTAAAAAGGAGCTTGTTTGCGAAATGTTTGTCCTAATTCTAATTTTGTGGTATTTGCCTAAATGCTCTGACCATTTTTGACTCGATGTTCCCGATTTATGAGAAAATAAAACTATCGTGTTGACCGGCCCTGTCATTTCTGCAAATAAATTTTCACCACTATTTCCTCTACTATACAAAGAGGATACGAAATCGCTATGACTTATGGCATATACTCTATCGCGCAACAAATCGCTCACTTTATTAAATTTTGAAAGTGGTATGCCATCAATTAATATCACAAACTTCTGTCCAAGTGATTGAATGAACATAAGATGGTTCAATATCAAGGACATGATGTAATCGTTGTTCCCCGTACCAACATCGATTGCAATCACTCCATTAATTTTCAACATTTTTTTAATATTGCTCGTATTCGGTGTCGCTCTACCAAAGACGTTATCAGCTTGCCTGTTGAGTTTATTTAGGAAAGTACGAACGGAATCTATTTCCGTAGAACCAGCCATATAATCTCTGCTAATGTTGTCAAACTCCTCATTTGTAACAGCTTCCGAAGATTTTAACGCATTAAGCTCGTCCATCAATCTGACCAACGGATATGCAGCAAGGTTTTGAAAAGTTACCTTTCCCTCTACTCGCAGCAGCATTTCTAACAACGAACGGAGTAATGCTTCGGCAGATGGGCTTGCGCTATCATCGGGCATTGATTCATATAATAAATAGGCAACATCATCTACTGGTAATGCACGAAAAGCATCGTAATATTTTTGTCCACGGGCTATAAATTCATAAGCGATGCTGTTATCAACAATCATATTTTCCAGCTCACGATTGCCACTATGTAACGCAATCACAGGGATATTAGCCTGTTGCGATTTTCTCACAAACGGCATCGTTGCTGTTACACGTTCGCTTTGATTCCCCCCGGATATAATAACATTTTCCGGTAATCCAGACTCGCCCCATATATAATCTAAAGCAGGAGTATTACTGCTTGCTTGGTAATCATAAATATCATTTTCTGTGCTATCATTCGATGTAAGCAATAATTGTGTTTTGTCTAAATGCGGTAATGCAAGCACAGCGCGACTTTTGAAATTCGCATCATATGTTTCTTGGTAAATCCGCTGAATATCTTTTTTTGTTCTTGCATTGTTAATCAAATTTGTAACAACATTTGCAGTTAATATTGCGCTTCCAAACCACCCCATGCTATCACCTCCAATAGAATTAAAACACAAAATGAAGTCGCATCTTTTACGTTATTATGTGAATAGGTCGAACTTGTATTTAAACGGCGGTGTTGAAGGTAATCCGACAACGGCTTCCCCAACTTTCAGCGATAACAAATCCCAATCCTCTACCGTGAAGCCCTCACGCTTTTCATAATGATATTGGCTATTTGCAACTTGATAACTTTCCAGCACCATGTTGTGTCCAAACAAGTGACGTACATATTCCCTTGTTGGATAATCGTTCGATTGAAAGGCGTAGACCGATGAAAATCCCGCAACAATGTTTCGCGCTTTCGCTTCGTTATCATAGTTGGCGTTCAACTGGTCTATGCTTTGTAATCCCGCCAGTATTTTTACGCCAAGACTACGCCCGAAATTAATACCATCTTCCAAGTGTCTTAGATTTGGCAGAAGTTTCAATTCATCCACAATAAAGTATACATTTCCTTGCGTTGCAGTCCTCCCCAATGCTTCTTTGAGTGCGAGGTCAAAAAGCAATGTATATATCGGTGAAAGAACATCGCCGATTGATAAATCATATTCAATAAAAGCCGTTTTGCCGCTTTTGCCGCGAATAAACTTTCTCATTGAAAAATTACCAACATCAGCGAACACGCCTGTTAAAATATCTCTCGTCACCGAATACATTTCTGATAAAACACCCTGCGCTTGTGAGCCAGACCTTCCGCCTATATAAGACGCAACGGCTATAAGGTCACGATGGTTTTCGAGTAATTCACGCAAAGCATTAACATCTGTTGAATCGATGTAATTTTTCAAATCTTTGTTGCAAAATTCTACTCCGTCCCTCATTAGCGCTATGATAATTGAAGAAAGTAAATCCCTTGCTGCATTGGGAAAAAAGGGATTGCTGTTATTTTTTTCGGTTCTTTCTGCAAATAATGATTTGCATATTTCTTGTGCATTTTGAACAGTCGATACTCTATCTCTACCATCAGCAACGATTTCTTCGTAAACACTCCATTTTTCGGAAGCGTTTCGGTATTGCGCTGAATTACCAATAACGACATCGCCTGCGGTATAAAACTTTTTATGGAAATCGCCCTTGCTATCAAATATAAGCATAACATCGTCTCTGCTTAATTTCTTTTTCAGTTGGCTGACAAAATGATAAAATAGATTTGTTTTACCGCTGCCAGTACCGCCAACCAAAAGAATGTGCTTACTCAAAACTTCATCACTGATAGCAAAAGGTTTGTTTGCTCCATTATACTTGCCGGGAATATGTATCGGCGCATTCGGTATATCCAAAGGAGGCACATGATCTTCTAGTAAACCTCCATATGCAACTTTTCGTGTTTGCATCATATAGCTTCGCCTCCTTATTTCTTAGTGTGCGGTGAACTCTTTTTATTAACTTAACACTCAATTGTGCAGTTTCTCCATCGGGTTATGTGGAAACCAGTAATCCGCCATACTGAAGTAATGTGCGGAACTTAGTTTTCTTTGTCACGAGTTCACATCAATTTTGTTGACCAATTCTTTCACTTGTTTCCAATGTAACCTAATCTCGATAGTGTTACACAACGATTTATCTTTATATTATGCGAAAAATGGCAGGGATAACAAGCCACAATTTAATGATTGAAATACATAAAAGCAAATACAACCCTAAACCAATAAGAAAAAATTAAGCCCATGTAACATATTCGAGAGAATGTTGCATGGGCCTATTATTTTGAGGGAGGATTTATCAATGGCCACTACACAACCCATCCGTAACAAACACCAAGTCCGTGAACTCGCCGACTACTATCTCAGCAAAGGCCAACTCCGTAACCATGTCCTAGTCGTCCTCGGCGTACATACGGCTTTGAGGATCAGCGACCTTTTGCGTTTGCGTTGGGAAGATGTCTACGATTTTGAGAAACGCCGTGTCCGTGCAACAATAAACGTAACCGAGAAGAAAACCAAGAAAAACAAGATAATCGCACTCAACAAGTCCGTTATAAGCTCTTTAACCTTGCTCGCATCAGAGAATGCCCAACGTGGACGCTTTATCATCGAGAACGCTCAGACCGGCAAGGCTATCAGCCGCATCCAAGCATATCGGCTCATTCGTGCCGCCGCCGAAGCTCTTCAATTTGAAAACCGGGTGTCCTGCCACTCACTCCGCAAGACATTTGGCTACCATGCGTGGAAAAGCGGCGTTTCCCCGGCTGTCATCATGGAAATATACAACCATAGTTCCTTAGCTGTCACGCGCCGTTATTTAGGCGTTACGCAGGATGAGAAAAACGCGGTTTACCTCGGCCTAGATTTTACGTCGATAGGGCAGACGGCGTAAAACGCAAAATGCCCTCCAAAATACCAAGATATATCCAGATACACCAAAAAAATACACATATTTAATTATACTCAAGTAGCGTTGCCTTGTCAACCGCTCAACAAGCGCGAATCACGACCTCCGCACGAACGGTAAAGCGAAGCACACCGGCCATGGAAGGACATTTTAACATTAGAGTTCTAAAATTCTGCTGAAATATTTTAGAGGATTGCAGCAAATCATAAAACGTTTTTTCTTGAGACTTACATTATTACGTCCCACATCCAGTAGCTTGAGTACATTTAGGGCCAATTTCCGCATGATGTTCAAGTTGTAAGCCACATGCTTGTTAAGCGTATGATCGGAGTCCTCCCGAAATGTGACGTCTAAATGCCAATGGTAGCTTTCCACCATCCAATGCCCCCTAATGGCTCTTGCGATTTCTTTGACATTAACCGGCAAGCTACTAATAAAATAGCGTGTCTCCG
>Ga0099364_10002842_pt1 | contig 27344 bp, 23 predicted proteins | sample TergutTh196P3_FD_73070 | JGI IMG/M metagenome (GOLD analysis project Ga0099364, IMG submission 73070) | Microcerotermes parvus P3 segment gut microbial communities from Pointe-Noire, Republic of the Congo - Th196 P3 | ecosystem: Host-associated > Arthropoda: Insects > Digestive system > Gut ... | reverse complement strand
TGAATCTCTTTTTCGCATTTTACTCCTACCTCTATAGTAATTAGTAATTAGTAATTAGTAATTAGTAATTAGTAATTAGTAATTTTCTATTAATTATCAGGTGGGCATACATAAGTAATCCCCTCCAATCTATTTATCAGTGTCATATCTGGATTTATTCCAGGCAATTCTTTACCTGGTTCGAGAGTAGTGATGACAGTCCGACCGAGAATATGTCTACCCTCTTTATTGTTTTCGTCGATTGTCCTCATACCCCAGATTGTGTGAAAGACGATTGGTTCACCTTGGACATGTCCAAGATAGAGCATAATATGTCCTGGTGTCCTCACCAATGTAGTAAAGGGGACTGCTATATCGACTAATTCTCTTTTCTTTTCATTTTTGTCTTGTATGTGTCGCATATCGTGAAATCTGCCAAATTCATAAGCCTGTGCTCTACCATTTCGAGGTAATAAAACTCCAAACCCTATAAAAAGGTCTAAAAGGCTTTGAGAGCAATCACGATTGAAATACAAGCCACCCCAACCGTAGATTTGTCCCATCATTTCAGAGCTGAGTATAGCTATATTTCTTGCAGTGAGTGGTAATGGTATCTCTAAAGCGATTGGTTTATTTTGTATATATTTAGGCACTTTTAATGGTGATAAATAACTATCATTAAACTCATCTCTTTGAAAATGAAAAACCTCAAAACTATCTTCAAGCTCTCTTATCACAGAGAATACAGTTCCGATATCGGCGTGAGCGACATAGCTATTTTGGATGTTGTATAAAGGTAGTTTATCTTTGAGGACTGCTATTTGAGGTGCATTTAAAATTTGATTTATAGTATCTTCATTTACATAGGCAAAGAAATTTCTCGGCACCCAGCCACTACAAATATGGGAGTCTATCAAAGCCCAATTTTGAGTTTCATGATAAATAAAAATGGGAGTTCCGATAGGGATAGTCGAGTTTTGCCAATAATCAAAAGGGTAGCCTTCTCCAGCAAGCTCAAAATCAAGGAAATAAGGTTTTAAAGTGGGCATCACTCTGATATAAGAGTAATTTAACATGATGCCTTTTTTCATAGTATTAAAGCCTTTGTCAAGGTCTGCGAGGTCTCTCATTTCTTCTGCAAAATCAAGATTTCTATGAAGTTTGTTTTCTCCGATACCAGCATCATTAAAAAGACTCTCTATTTGATTTTGATAGTATTGATGCGTGCTTATGACCTTTTCTGATTCGTAGCTTAAGCTATCCACCCAGACTCCAAAAAAGCGACCTACAAAATCAATATACATCTCAAATTGTTTGTTCATTGGAACCAAAAGAGAGTCTGGATTGATTAAATCGGCATAATAAAGAGGGTCTTGAGGGTAATTATAAAGGTCGTCTACCATACCCGCTACGACTGAAAAATCCCCCCGCTCATACTTCACGGGTAGGGCAAGATTGCCTATCTTTACACAAGAAGTGAAAAAGATAAATAAAACTAAATGATAAAGCAGTAATGAAAATGCAGAAATATTTCTGCATTCTGCTTTCTTATTATTCATTTCATAATTGCCTTTTGTTTTCCTATTTTTCATTTCATTCTCTCTGTGTTATCTGTCATCTATAAATAGATTTGTAGGGAACGCATTTATAGGCTTCGTTTTGTCCTTGAAACTATTATTACGGAACGGATAAATGCGTTCCCTACAAATCAAGTTACATCTATTTTTGGGAGGGCAAAAAAGAAAGTAGTCCCTACTCCAATCTCTGATTCGAGCCAAATCCTGCCATTTAGTGTTGTTATAATCTTTTTTATGATAGACAAGCCTACTCCTGTGCTTTCAAACTCATCTTTTGGTTGTAGTGTCTGAAAAAGCTGAAAAATCTTTTCATGGTATTTAGAGTCGATACCAGCACCATTGTCTTTTACCCAAAATTTATGCTCAAGAAGAAGTTCCTCATATCCAATTTCAATGATTCCCTCATCTTTATTAGAGAATTTGACAGAATTACTAATGAAGTTTTGAAATATTTGCTGTATATAAACTGGGGAGGTCATAATAGTAGGTAAATTGTCGGGTATAATAATTTTTATATTGTCTGGAACATGGAGTAAATCAAGAGTAGATTTTAAAAGGTCATTTAGGTCTGTTTCCTCAAGCACGACCTCTATCTTGCCTATTTTTGAGTATCTCAATATACTTTCTATCAAATCATGCATCCGAGAAACTCTATTTGAGAGCAGTTTTAGTATATTTCTGCCTTCTTCATCAAATTTGTCTGTATAATCCTCTGCGAGCCAGTCGACGAGGTTGTGCAAAGCTCTCAAAGGTGCTTTCAAGTCATGTGAGATGATAAAGGTATAAGTCTTTAGCTCCTCATTTGCTTTTTCTAAATCATCGGAGTATTTTTTTAATTCTTTTACAGAGGCTTTCAATTGATTCTCACTATCTTGGAGAGCTTTCTCCATTTGCTTCCTCTGTGAAATGTCACGGATAAAAATCAAAAGGATATTATTATCTTTTATTTGAGTAAATTGAGTGTGAACCTCCGCAGGAAAGATGTCATTATTTTTCTTTATACAGCTGATTTCTACAAAGCCATCTATCATCGATTTATTAAAAAAATCGAGAACAAACTCCTCTACATGAGTAATGATGTCCTTTTTGTCATTCTTTAAACCTAAATCTATTAAATTATTGATAGATACATTACGAAACTCCTCTGTATTGTAACCAAACATCATCAGAGCCGACTCATTGTGTTCTAAAATCTGACCATCCTTATTTACGAGAAAAATGGAGTCTTGAACCGTATTATAAAGCTTTCTATACTTTTCTTCATTGTCTTGAATCTCAAACTCCATCAGCTTACGGACAGTAATTTCTTCCATGTTCACTATGACATTTTCAGGCTCTACAAAGGCATAGCTGATATTGTAATACTTGTTCTCACCTGTGTCATTTAGTAAATATTTGACTTCCTTTTTGATAGTTTGTTTTAGATTGTAACACCGCTCCATATCAAAGATTATCTCTGGATTGTTGGCAAGTAATTTACTCGCTGCTATACCAAGTAGATGTTGAACTTTTCCCTCTGTTTCTTGAAAAACAATATCATTGAAATCGACGAGGATAAAGTCACTGATAGTCTTTTTCCAAGTATAAGTAGGGAAAGGCATACCTTTGTATTGTTTTCGAGATTTCTCTTCAGAAAGCTGAAGTTGTTCGTGGACAAAATCATCATCAGTCAAATATTTGCCACTGAGATAATAAATGTCTTGTATATCATCTTTATATATTGTCCATAAGATTGTATAATTTTTGAAGTCTGTAGATATAAAGTCAGATTGCAGACATCTTATCTGCTTGTTATTTCCTCCATTGCAGTCAGGTTGTCTGTGTTCCCAGTTTTCATCCACCTCTTCCCCACCTTTTGATATGGAAAACAAATATTTTTTTAAGTCCTCAAGACTAGAGCTTTCAAAATAAAAAAAGAGATTATTAAATTGTTTATTTATCTTTTCATCAAAAAATTTATCAAATGCTGTGTTTTTACTAAGTATATTTCCCATGCTGTCAATGACTACCATAATATTTTCTGAAATATCAAGAAATTTTGAATAGTCAATTTCGAGAGCTGCTTTTTTCTTTCTTTTAAACATAATTTGTAATTCTTAATTTTTAATAAAAACTGGATTTGTCAGTGCTATATATCCATTTGTAGTCAATAAATACAAAAGTATAAAGGTATTTTTTTTTAAATCTATTTCTAATTCTGTTTTATCTAAATCGAGCTTTATTTTGTTTAGTTTTTGTCTTTTGATATCACCTATTATCATCTTAAGCCTTATATTTTTTTCAACTAATCGGTCATTGCGAGGTTTATCACTTGGAAATCCAGACGAAGCAATCTCGGATATGGGTGGATACATGAGAGCAAATTCATATCTCAAGACTGCTTTATTTGACTTGGAATGCAGACATCCTGTTTGAAATGATTGATTTTGCAGACAAGATGTCTGCGTTCCCAGTAATGAAATCCTATCCCCGATATTATACTCCCTTTCATCATAAAAAACAGTAAAACTCAAAAAAGCACCATTACTTACGACTATCCTTTTATTTTGGATACCCTCAATGGGAGTATTTTCTTTATACTGATAGGCGGTGAAAAACTGACCAAACAGCTGCTGTTTTTTACACATAAGCTTTACAAAAGGCACATTTATCTGCTTCATAAATTGAAAATTTCCATGAGCATCGTTACCTGCTAAGATATAATACTCTTTTCCTGTCAAAAGTAGCTGAAAATACTTATTTATCTGTTCTATATTTTCATAGATACTTTGTCCATTAATCATTTGGACATACCTACTATTTTGCAGGCAAGATGCCTGCGTTCCCAGCATTTCAAAATCCTTTTCTGACCAATTACCTCTATTCAGGGTTAATTTCTGTAAAAAAGGAACTTTTTCAAAGGGGTGTGCTGCTATGAAAAGTGGTGCGATTTTTCCCCCCCCTACCCCCCCCATAAATGTGGGGGGAGAAACTCCCCCCACATTTATGGGGGGAGATATTCCCCCCACATTTATGGGGGGGGTAGGGGGGGGGATTTCTCTAATATTAACATCAGGTCTATTCTGAAACCACTTCTCCGCACTATCACCTTTACCCTCTATGAAATCAGGATGATTTACTACCAAAAGATGAACATTTTGCCCCTGACTATTGCCGATAGATACCTCCTCACCAAACACTATCTTCATTTTATCATCAGAAAGAGTTAAGCACTCTGTTTTCATCTTTGACCATTTTTCTAACTCTGGGTCATTCCTTGTGTAGTCATCCTCTCTATCATCGAGATCATAAGAATGGTCTGTAACAAAAAACCAGTCCATACCCATAGAATATGCTATTTTCTTTGTCATTTCAAGTGGAGCACCAAACTCCACCTGATCTGAAGTATAAGAGCTATGATAATGTGTATCGCCTATATACCAGCCTTTTGGATAAAGGCTTTCTTGGTTTGATATAAATACTTGAAAATTGTGAGGTGTAGAGCCATGATAATTGTCATTTATATATCTCTTGTTATTTACCTTGAACTCTATATTGAAAGAAATTTTGCTGTTTATCCAAGTATCCTCAATATCAAGGTAAAATTCAAAAAATTGCAGAGGTTTATTACAAAAGATAATTTCACTGGGAACGCAGGCATCCTGCCTGCAATGTTTTTTTATTTGCAGGCAAGATGCCTGCGTTCCCAGTAGTCTTATTTCTGACACAGAAACAGGGTATTTATCAGCATCCTTAACCAAAAGAAATATAGGTATCTTTTTATCTGTTCTCTTTATCAATACACTTCTTGGCATGTCAAATAATACCTCTGCCTCTCTCTTAAAATAGAAAGGCAGTAGGTATTTTAATCGGTAATGCGTCTCAGCGTAAAGTACAGGGAAATACATAAGAATTAAGAATTAAAACTAATCCTCATTGCAAAACCAAATTAATTATTGTGATTAATTTCTGCATTCTGCATTCTTATTTCTGCATTTACCTATGGTAGCCAAGCATCTACAATCACATCTTTTGAGTCGTCAAAAACCCTAAATCTTTTGTCCCTCAAGTCATACCAATATCCTTTTTCTGTCTGTCCTAGCTGAGAAGTGGTAGCGACTATTGCTGTGTCATTAACAGCAAAATGAAAAGTTGAAGTGTCAAGGTCTCTCATGTATTGTGTAGAGAAATCTCTAAGCTGAGATAAATCAAAGGCATAAGTCTCCCAGCCACTATTTAGCCTAAAATACTCATTGGCAAGGATTATCTTTTCCATTTCCATTAGGCTATTGCGAACTATTGCCTCATGCCGTCTTGTCTGTTGAAGAGGCAACATGATAGTCAAGGCTACACCGACTATCATAATAATCATTAAGAGATCAATAACAGAAAACTTGCCATGAGGCTTTTTTTCTGCTTTTGTAGTAGAATTTTTGTCTGTCATTTATCCTCCGAATAGTTTTTTTCTTTTGGACATTTTTTTTTAAGTAGGTAATTTTGTCAATCAAAATGTCAATTTGAGTTAAAAGTTATTAAAATGCCTTGTTTTGACAGAATATTTTCTGCCTGATTAAATTAGTAATAACTAATTACTAATTATACTTACTTCAAAAGCACCATTCTCCTAACTCCCGTAAACTCCTCTGTTTTCATTCGATAAAAATATATTCCACTTGAGACATCACGACCATTTTCATCTGTCCCATTCCAATCGACACTATGATAGCCTGCTCCAAAATGCTCATTGAGGACATTTTTTACTCTCTGACCGCGGATATTGAAAATGTCAATCGAGACGATTGACTCTACAGCTAGGTCAAAGGATATAGTTGTGATAGGATTGAAAGGATTGGGAAAATTTCCATGTAAATTGGTTTTGATAGGTAAATCAAGCTCTTCACCTTCATTACCTGTTGCTTCAAAGAAAAAGCCCATATTGGATACAGAATATGCTGTATCTGACCAAGTTGGATAGGAGTTTTCAGGGTGTGCTATTGGATTGTGACCTTCTGAGAATATTGTCCTAATACTTGTATAACCTCTACTAATTTGAGTATTCACAAAAGGATTCCACATATCAAAATATTCTCCGTAGCCCATGACTATCAAGTTTCCACCATCATATTCAAAAGGAGTGTCGAGCTTGATTATTATATCATAAATTCCAGAACCTGTCAAAGGTAGCTTTCCACGCCATACAAGAGTGAAATCATTGTAAGGGTGCCAATCATTTGAATCCCAAAAGGCTTCTCTGTCAGAAATAGCCATAAAAATACTGTAATCTCTATCTACTGTGAAATTTCCTTCCGTTCTGACAGTCAGCATAATATCAATGATTTTCCCTTGCTGTGTGAACTCGTTTTCGTGATAGATAGTCTGCGATAAACTTGATTCAAAAGCAAGGTTTACTACTCCAGGAAAAGCATAAAGATTACTACTCGGATTGCCTATATAGTCCATATCTTTAGGTTTTTTGATAATTTGGTTTGAGATATTTATTGCTGATTGATTGTTGTTTGAGTAAACAGCTCTCACTATGTATCTATAAAAAGTCAAATCTGGTAAATCCTTAACAGTGTGGTCTGCAAACTCTAACTCTGTGTGATTTGTAGCAAGTGTAGTCCATAAAGCTGGATTGTTTATAGTTTCTCTTGTCGCTCTATAGACATTGTAGCTTTCAAAGGAGCGACTAGTAGTGTCAATCTCCGATTGGCTTAAATCCTTTATCAAAGGATTTGCCACAGGCAGATGTCCATCTATTACTGCAGAAAGACTATATATAGGCTCAATACTCATCCCATTATAGTCATAACTGATAGGTGAAAGACTCACCACCTGACCATTGATGGTTGCTTTTCCTTTGATTGACCAATTGTAGGTCAGCGTCGGATTTTGGTCATAAAGAGTAGTCCAGCTTCCTCTACTATACATGACATTTCCATAGTTGTGAACCATAGCCAGCTCATCAGTCATAAAGGGATAGCCTTGAGTAGAGGCTCTGATGCCTATCCACATTTCCTTATCTGTAGGTATTGCGACAGGTGTATCAAGCTCTATTTCATTCCAAACATGATATTCAAGAAAATAAACAGGAACAGATTGGACATAAACTAAATCACCTGGTTCTAAAGGCTCAACAGAACCACCAGTATAGACATGGATATCGAGACTGACGACTGTGGAATTGCTATCAAGTCCAAAACCGACAGCATCAAGCATTGCACCAGCTACTCCGAGACCTTCGAGCTGCTCTACACTAAATCTATTAATCATTATCCAATCATTGTTAGCCGTGCCTACACCACGATACAAATCTGACCCTGCATGACTAAACCAATTTTCATTAGGGACTGGTGGTTTTGGTGGTGCCCAAGACAATTTTACATAATCATCGACCTCTTCAGCAAAAAGAAACCTGACAGGATAGGTGTTTTCGTAAATCATGATGTCGCCAAGATTAACATCAGCTGATGCTACTTCAAAAGGATGTTGCAACTCATTGTAACCTTCTTTATTTCCTACCAAAACATACTCATGTAGACCAAAGACCTGTATAAAGCTAAATTCACCTTGAGCATTGGTATCTGTAGCACCATAAGGAGCATATCCTGTGAGATAAACTCTTACTCCCGATAAAGGTTGACTTGTATCTGAGGAGATTAGCTTACCTGAAACTGTATAGGTGGGTAAAGGAGTCAGAGTAAAGTTTTGGACGGTGTTTTGACCTACTATGATAGACACATCAGCAAAATCGTCATAATATCCTATCATTGACACTTTTAATCTGATACTACCAGGCAAAAGAAACTGCACTGAATACTGCCCTAAATGATTTGTATAAACACTAATGCTTGTGTTTTCTATCTCTACAAGAGCTCCCTCTATTGGAACTCCATCATAACTTACCACTCCAGAAAGGTCTCCAGAATTGCTAATGGTAAATAAAAGAACAGTATTCGATATTACATTTGTCATACCAGGATTATAATTCTCAAGGTTGTTGACATCTATTATACTTTCACTAGAAGCATATATTGACCGATACTGACCACCTGTAGAGGATTGCAGCCAATTGTCGTTGTAAAAGGGGGTATTGTTTAGCCATTCTTTATAAACCATGATTGCCAGATTGCCACCTACATAAGTAAAAGGCTCTATAACAAAATCTACATTATAAATACCTTGAGAGGAAAGAGAAATATTTCCGTCAAAAACCTGAGTCATATCGCTGGTAGGGATAAAGTCAAGGTCATCAAAACCGTTTTTATTTGTATGAGCGAGATATATCTGCACTGGGACATTCTCTTGAATACTACCAGAGCCAGAAAAAGTAAATCTCAATTCGGTCAGGATACCCGCATCGGGTAGCTCGCTATCCAGACATATCATCTGCAACACGGAGCTTGGACTTTGAACATCGATTGGCATACTCCCACCCCACCAATTATTGGTTAAATTTCCAATATAAGCTACTATGACACCCTCACCGAGAACTGTGATAGCAAAGGGGGAAGTTTGATTGTTTGCTGGGTTTTCATCTGCTTCCCAGATTATTTCGCCATAGATTTGACTATTTCCCTCTGTTACTGGTGTCCAGCTCAGAGGAAAAGAATGCGTTTGACCAACAGGTAAACTAACTCCTGTAGCAGTAGCAAGCACAGTTTCACCTTGTTTTAGAGCCACTGTATAGCCTTCTGCAGTGTTTAATCCATCGTTGCGGATTGTGAAAGTATGAGTAGTAGGTAATCCCGCTGGAATATACATATCACCTTGTAGAGACAAGGCTGCAAGGTCGTTTGACATCATCTGATAGATGCGAATATCATCTATCGCTACTTGGTCTTCGTTGTATGAGTCGTGATGCCTAAATGCGATATAAATTGTCTGTCCACCATACTCTGAAATGTCTACCTGTCTTTGTATCCAGCCATTATCGATATGACTTTCTGTAAAAACAGAGACAAAAGCTCCTATCGTGGGTGTCGTGGTAGAAATCATCACAGAATAGGTGTCTGGATAATAACTACTGATAAAGACATAATACTCTATAAATAGAGTTCCAATGGGCAATGTCAATGCTGGTGTAATCAGGTAGTTATCTGGGTTAAGAGGGATAGACTCATAAGGATCCCAAGAGCGAGAGCTTATGCTATAGCTACCCGTATTGCCAAACCCTACATTGAGTTCCCAATCATGTCCATCGCCATCCTCGTCAAACATTGTCCAGCCCGACGGGGGGAATGCTCCACCCTCAAATCCTTCGAAAAGTATCGTGCTGAGAGCTGACAGCTCTTGAAAAGAACTGCACACTACTACCATTGTCAAAAATAACAATAAGAGCCTTTTAGGCATACTTATAAAAATCAATTTCCTCATCTTTTATCTCCTTGATTTATTCTTTTTTTTGTCAAAAATCTTGTTCTGCGAATTTTGTCAATTTATTCTCTAAGAGGATAGGCATCCAACATCTATCCTAAGTTTCCATCACCACTTCGCAGTTTTTTTTGTAAAAGGCGATGCTGTATTTGTAAATTTTTGTGTAACCCTCATTATGTAAATTGTGGATGTAGGCTTTTTCGTTTATTTGCTCAAGTCCTTTATGGGCTTCCTCTTTTAAATCCCCTCCAAACTCATTCATCATGCTGAGAGCTTTCAGATGTTTAAATTCTAAAACCACAACATATTTGTCTTTATCGTGTGGTTTTATGAGGCAATCTGACCTACCTTTGCCAGATTCTGGGTTGGAATATACTACATAGTCTCGAGAAACTGCAAGCAGAATACCAAAAATAAACATGTGATAGCTGTTTTCTGCTTTAAAATCATGGCAGCTGGGGTTATTTAAAAGCTCATCATTGAGGATTGTCTGGACTCCTATAGCATCACCTTTTAAAAGGCATTCTACGAACTCTTTTATGTTTTCTGCAATCGTAGTTTGTTTCTTTTCTAACCATGATTTAGCATTACGAGAAAAAGTGTTAATGATTTCCATATTTACTAGTTCAGCCTGAAATTTTTCTGATTTAGCACCATTACAAGGTTTTATATAGCCAGCACTAAGAAATAAAGACCAAAATGTATTAGAGCTTTCATACTCGATAGGATATGTAAAAGCTTCTTCAAAGCTCATTGATATAGGTTTACCTGTCAAAAGTCCTGCTAAATCATCCTTTAGCTTGTCATCTCCTTTTGAGAATACTTCCTTTAAAACATTTGTGTCCCCTGTATTTACCCAGTAATTTTCAAAAACCTGTCTCTTTAGATAATAGGTAATACTCCATGGATTATACATATCTTGCCCACCAAATCTATAACCGTCATACCATTTTTTGACTTCTGGGTATAAATCCTTTATCCCAAACATCTCACAAGATTCTTTTACTTCATCCTCTGTAAAACCGAAACAAGTTGAAAAATCTTTATCCATAATTCCAGAAATCATGGGATTGTTAAAACTACTAAATAGACTTTCTCGTGCTATTCTCAAGACTCCTGTCAAAACACCGAATTCTAAGAAATCGTTGGTTTTAAATATATTACCCAAAAAGCCTCTCATAAAATCTATCATCTCTTTGTAATAATCATTTCTGACAGAACAATCGATAGGTGCATCGTATTCGTCAAGTAAAATAATAACCCGCTTATTGTGATAAGTGTAGAGACAATCTGATAAAAATCTCAGAGAATATTCTAGATCACTAAAGGTTGGTTTTCTTGATAAAATACTATAAAAAAGTTCTTTTTGTGTTTCATCTAGTAAATCGCTTTCATATAGATATTTATGCTGCCTATAAAGAAATGAAATTAGAGTATTCATGCTCATAATTGCATTATCAAAATTGTTTCCGCTAATATTTTTTAAGGTCAAAAAAATCACAGGATATTTGTTTTGATGCTTTTCTATTATGTCCTGGTGTTCCTCGATTTTCAGTCCTTTAAAAAATGCTTTACTATCTCTTGTAATGTCAAAAAAAGACCTTAGCATATCCAAATTCATCGTCTTTCCAAACCGTCTCGGTCGAGTAATAAGAGTTACATCACCTCGGTTTTCAAGAAGTTCTTTAATAAAAAGGGTCTTATCTATGTAAAAATAACTTCCCTCAATTATCTTTTCAAATGATTCTGCACCTATTAAAATCTGTTTTTTCATGAGATATTACCACCTTCACTTTTAATATAAAAACCAATTTAAATAAAGAGGTTGTATTGTCAAACTATTTTTTTTACAGAATATTAAGAATCCATTTTCTCTCAAAAATTCGGACTCAGGAGTCTCAAAACTATCATGACCTGATTTTGTGTAACATTAAAAATCATATTCACCATCTGTGCGAAATAAGGCCAGTAATACATCATGATATAAAAGCCAATTATGATATTGATTATCAAGAGGACAGCAAAGACATCCGCCTCTTGGACGAGTCGATTCATGATGCCAACTACAATCCTGACAAAAAAGACAATGATGATGATAGGTGCTGCTAAACGGATACCAAGAACAAATATGTTTGACACTATGTTTACCATCTGAGGCACTACTTGGTGGTCATAATCCATGATTGTAACTGGTATCAAAAAAAAGGTATCAAACATCACCCTCACAAAAAAATGATGTCCATTGATAGCAAGTATCAGCAAAATAGCTATGATATGAAATAGCTCAGGTAATGCCTCTGTCTGTTCTGAAGTCGTTGGGTCTATCACTGTCGACATAGTCAAACCTACCATTTGAGAGGCTTGCTGACCTGCAAATTTCACTATTTCTACAAAAAAGCCTGCAAACATACCGATACAGAGTCCGAGAAATACTTCCTTTGCTACCAAAAACATCAGCATAGTAAATTCGACAGGGAAATCAGCTGGATAAGGTATCAGCCTGACCAAGAGCATTGCCATCGCTAAAGCCAAAAATACTCTTAAACGGGTATCTACTGAAGTATACGAAAAAAAAGGCAATACAGACAGCAATGTTAAAAATCTGACAAAGACTAAAAGAAAAAGCTCAAGCTGAGCAAGTGTAAATCCTATGGCTTCAAACATATTATAATTTATAATTTATAATTTACAATTTATAATTTATAATTTTTAAGTATCCGATAATGATATGCTCAAATAGATTACTCATCTCAGATTTACAAGGATATTCATCAAATAGTTAAAATACTCGATAAATTTATTTATCATCCAGGGTATAGTAATCAAAAGGACTATCATTGTCGCTAGTATCTTTGGGATAAAGGTTAGGGTCATTTCTTTGATTTGGATGATAGATTGGAGGATAGAGAGTAATACACCAAGTATCAATCCTGTCAATAGTATTGGTGCTGAAAGTATCATCGTAAAATACAATGTCTGAGTGGCTATTTCTACTATTAATTCCTGGGACATAAAGGTTCCCCTTAAAAATTAAAACTTCTAACAAGAGATTGAACTACAAGATACCAGCCATCAACAAGGATAAAGAGCAATATCTTTAAAGGTGCTGAAATCATTGCAGGTGGCAACATCATCATCCCCATAGACATCAAGATACTTGCAGTAATCATATCTATCATCAAAAATGGTAAATAAATCAAAAAGCCCATCTCAAAAGCTATCCGTATCTCACTTATTGCAAATGCTGAAACTATTACTGCGAGAGGTATATCGTCTGCATTATTTGGTCTGGGCAAGCGACTACTATTGAGCATCAAAGCAAGGTCTCTTTCTCTTGTCTGATTAAGCATAAAATCTCTCAGAGGTTTGATGCCCTCCTCAAAAAACTCTTCATGTGTATAAACTCCTTGTAAATAGGGCTGAAGAGCGTTGTCATTTATACTACGAAAGATAGGTGCCATGATAAAAAAGGTCAAAAAGAGAGCCAGAGAGACAAGTATTTGATTGCTTGGTTCTGAACCTGTCCCAATTGCCTTTCTGACAAAAGACAATACTATCGATATACGAGTAAAACTCGTCATCAAGATTAAAATCGATGGTGCTATTGCAAGTATCGTCAATAGGAAGAGTATCTGTAAAGTATTTGAGACATCAGCAGGTGAGGTTGCCTCATCGACTCCTATTGTGATACGAGGAACAAACTGAGCATTTAGCTCTACAAAAGAGAAAATAGCTAAAAACACAAAAATCAATAAAATGACTTTTGAGTTTTTTTGAAAAAATCTTAACATATATTATCCTTATTCTCTATAACTTGATTCAGTAGGGAACGAATTTATCAGTTCCGCTTGTAGGGAACGCATTTATCCGTTCCGCCGTAGTGCCGAACTCCGTTCTGCTATATATATTATCATTTCTTAGTCCAAAATCCCCTAAACACATCTGAAAACTTTTTTTGGTCTCGAGTTTTGTCTGTCAGACTTGCTATGACCTCTTCATCTTCTATCTTATCTATCAAAGAGACTGAGTTGTTACTAAAACCTACAATATAGACCTTTTTGCCAAAAGAAACTACACTCAGACCTTGTTTTGCTGAAAAATACAGATTTTCATGTATTTTGAGACTTGAAAGCTCGCTCTTGTTTTTGTATTTTGCACTTAATTTTTTGAAATAAAATAGAGAAAGATACAGTAAAACCGACAGAAATAAAAGCATCCCTATCATCTGTATCATCATCAAACCAAAGGATGGTGGCACTGGTGTCAAAATGAGTTCATCAGCGGGATGGACTGCCAAGCTATCAAGCTCTGTTGCTGTCAAAATACCATTGAAAATAAGGAAAATTAGTAAAAATAGTCTTATACTTTTGAGTATCACAAAAAAATCTCCAACCTAATACTGTTTGGACAGAATATATTCAGTCGAAACTAAAATCTGATGTTTGGACAGAAAATATTCTGTCGAAACAAACCTCAATTATTCAGGTCCCAGCGTCCTTATCCTTTCCTCCCTTGAAATCAAGTTCACAATACGGATAGCATAGTTTTCGTCTACAACCATCACTTCACCTGTGGCAAATTTCTTACCATTAATCTTTAGGTCAACGAGGTCGCCAGCGAGTTTATTTAGTTCCACAACAGAGCCTTGACCTAGATCAAGTATCTCCTTGATCCTCATATCTTTACATCCAAGCTCAACAGTAACAGGCAAATCAATATGCAGTAAAATATCAATATTTACACCTTTTGCACCAGAGGGACGAACCTCTTCAATCTCAGTAAAGGTAGCTCTTGAGGCTGCTATTGGTTCTTGCTCTACTTTTGGAGCTGCTTTGGGACTTGATGTTTTTGAGGGTGCACTTTTTTGAGCTGGAGCTTGTTTGGCTGGACTAAATAAAGTATCGAGTGTAGTAATGGAAGTAGGGTCAAAGAGCATGTAGAAAAATGACTCTATACCGAGTAGTTCAAAGGACAATTCAGCCATTTTACTTTCTTGCAAAAACTCCTTGTGGATTTCCATGTCTGTGAGTGAAATTTCAGATACAAAGCCTGATGCTGTGATACCCTCTGCATGTAGCTCTGTCGTGATGGAGCCTAATACTTGATTGAGCATTTCCTGGACACCATCGTGATGCTCCTCAGGGACATATTCTACCTCGCCTGTACCGAGCATCATCAAGTCGGCAAGCGATGCTATAGTCTGTTTTGAAGTGATGATTTGCACTTGAAAATCGCTATTTCCCGTAAAATTTATGGTTATTATGACACAAGGAACTGATACACTCGTTTCAATCATCTGTAAATCAAAATCTGTGTAATTTTTCGTTACAAAGGTTATTGGTTGATTAGTGATAGTCCCAATTATACCGCTGGCATTGGTATTAAAAAATTCTAAAAACTTATCTAAGGATTTTACGCCTGTCATATTATATCTCCTTCTTCATCTATCATGTTATCTATTCGGACTGCTTTTTTCTTTCCTTTTTTACCTGGTGAAACCACAAATTTTTTGTGTTCTTGGACGCGTGCTATGAGTGAGTCGGTAATTTTGGTTTCCAAAAGCAGAAGTTCATTTTCTTTTAGGTCCAAAAAATCTTTTACAGATATATAAGATTTTCCGAGGTCTACGGTAAATCTTACTTCTGTGTGCTCTACAGCTCTATACAGATTTTTTGTATCTTCTTCACTTGGTTCTTTTTTCAAAAGAGCCATATAGTTTTGACTATTTATTTTCTTTAGGATAGGCTCAAGCATAAAATAGGGAAAACAGAGGATGATATTAAACTCAAAAGTCCTAGCTGAAACAGGAAAAGTCAATACTATCATAGTCTCAGAGGCAGGTGCCACAGTAACAAGCTGGGGATTTGTCTCAAAATTTACGATATGAGCGTCAAGGACATCGATTTGTTGCCATGCCTCTTTTAGGTATTCGAGTATTCGCTCAGCTACATTTGTCATGACCGACCTTTCTATGATTGTAGGTGATTGCTCTGTCTTGTTGATGATGTTACCTGTGCCGCCAAAGAGTCTATCTATAATAAAAAAAGTAAAGCGTGGGTCGGTTTCGAGTATAGCATGACCATCAAGCTTGTCTATCCTGAATACATACATATAGGTAAAGCTCGCTGCTGACATAGTAAATTCAAAATAGGTTACTTGGTCTATATTGGGAACTTTTACATCAATCATAGTTCTGAGCTGATTTGATAGATATGTAGAGAGCAAGCGTGAAAAATTGTCATGGATATTTCTCAAGATTTTTAGCTGTTCTTTAGAAACCCTATCAGGATGTCGAAAGTCATAAATACGAGCTTCTTTATTTTTTTGGATTTCAAACATTGAAGCATCGACATTTTTCTCGCCTTCCAAAAGGGCATCTATTTCTGCTTGACTTAAAAGTTTACTCATTATTTAATTCCTCTTTATTATTAAGATTTTAGTTTAGCTCATTCAATATAACTTAGCTTATGCAATAAGCCACTACAATAACATTTTGCCTAATGCCTACTGCCTAATGCCTATTGCCTATGTGCCTACTGTCTACTGCCTACTGCCTATTGCCTATTGTATCACAAACTGCTCAAAAAAGACATCGGTTATTCTACCTTCTACGAGTAGATTGTTTATCACCCGAATTATGTCATCTCTAAAGACATCACGATTGTCCAAATCTCTTAGGTCCTCAAGACTTATTCGTGAAAAATAAGTCGTAATCCTATCTCGAAACATTGGTGCTTTGTTACTCAATTCACCTGGTAGCCTTCTATCGACGAGCCTGTATTCAAACAAAACCGTAGTGATTAGAAACCTTTGGTCTGTTCCTCTCGGATTCACGATGATATCGCCCACATTAAAGATAGCAAAATCTCTCGTGTAGTCTCTCGCACCGCCATAATTAAGCTCCGAAAAGCTTCTATCTGAGCCTCTTGGCTCTTCTTGATGTCGAGGTGGTGGCACCTCTGTCTGTGTTAAACCTTGCAAACTCGATTCCTCTTCTCTTTCACTAGTATTCATCCAAAAATAAAAATAGATACCACCTGCTATTATTAGTTGGACAAGTATGATGATTATGATTACAAGGATATTGATTTTTCCTATATTATTTCTCATTAATTTCCTCCTGGCATCAATGAACTTCTTATTTCATCTCTAAGTGTAACAAAAATTTCTACTCTTCTGTTTATAGCTCGACCTTGAGGAGTAGCATTGTCGGCTATTGGCTGGTATTCACCGTGTCCTATCAGTTGAAATCTCGATGGATTGACTCCATTTTCGGCAAATTTCTGCGATATTGCAAGAGCACGAGCAAAGGACAGCTCCCAGTTTGATGGGAATCGGACAGAACTGATAGGTATATTGTCTGTATGTCCCTCTATCCTTATATTAAAGGACACTGTATTAAGTATTCTCGCTATAGCTGAAAGTATTTCGTCTGCTTCTGGCTTTACTATTGCCTGACCAGAATCAAAGAGAAAATTGTCACTGATAGTAAAATGCAAAAACTCACTCGACTGATGCATTTTGATATCCTCTCCTATACCACCGCTACGAATAAGCTCTTGAACTTCTTGAATAGTTTGCTCGATTTCTTGTTCTGCTCTCGCAGTTCCTATCTGAACAAGTGGCATACGGGTGATAGGGACAGCAGTTCCTGTGGCACTCATTATGCCGAGGGCACCTTTTAATGAGTTCATAGCCAAAGTAAATTTTATCTGTTCGATAGTAGCCATAGACATTAAAAGAACAAAAAAAGTGAGCAACAGTGTGGACATATCACAAAATGTAGCCATCCAAGCTGGTGAGCCAGGTGGTGGGCATTCGGGACATTTTTTCTTTCTTGCCATATCTATGCACTCGCTTTTCTATTTTTTGGTGGGACAAAGGTTTCCAGCTTCTCTCTCGTTACCCTTGGGTTATCCCCTGAATGTATTGACAGGACACCAAAGAGGACCATATTCATTAAAAGGACTTCTTCTTTTGACCTTCTATCTAGCTTATTAGCCATAGGAATTGCTATCATATTAGCTATAATGGAGCCGTAGAGAGTTGTAATCAAAGCCACTGCCATACCAGTACCTATTGCAGAGGGGTCATCAAGCTCTTTGAGCATCATAATGAGACCTACAAGAGTTCCTATCATTCCCCAGGCGGGTGTCATTGAACCTAATATTTCCCAAAATGATTTTCCTGTCTTGTGTCTTTCTTCGACATTTTCTATTTCTGTTCCCATGACTGTTTCAATTACTTCTGGTTCATTTCCGTCGACGGCGAGTTGTAGTGCTTTTTTGAGAAAGATATCATCTATGCGTGGCATTTCTCGCTCAAGTGCAAGGATACCCTCTCTACGAGCTTTTTCTCCAAGATCGACCATGCTGTTGATTATCTGCCCCTGGTCTCGGGTTTTGGCAAAAAAAGCGTTTTTTGTAACAGAAAACATTCCTAATACATCAGATAATGTAAATGATGTCATAGTTGCACCCAAAGCTCCACCTACAACAATGAGAACTGATTGCACATCGATAAATGCACCTATATCACTCCTCAGTGCCATAAAGAGACATATAGCTGCAATTAATAGACCTAATACAGTTGATATATCCATTATTTACCTCACCCCTTGTGTAATACTTCCCAATTTCTCAGGGCTTTACCTTTGTATTCGATAATCTTTTCTATCACTACTTCTGCAGTTTCTTTGACTATCACCTTTTTGCCTGTAGTCAGACTGATTATTGTGTCTGGTGTAGACTCGATAAACTCCATTAAATCAGAGTTTATAAAGAACTCCTGACCGTTTATCTTGGTCAATTTTACCATAAAATATCCTCCGAAAATCTCATTTTGTTACCTAAATATTAAAATAGGTTAAAATGTCAACCATTTTCTTAAATTCATATTATAAGAATTTTTTTCTGCTCTTTTTTGATATATCTCTATTAAAAAGCAATTTCTGTGCCATAACCTTATTATTTCAGTAGGGAACGCATTTATCCGTTCCGTTTCTGTAGGGAACGCATTTATCCGTTCCGAAAATTTTTTTATGGTTTAAAACGGAACGCATAAATGCGTTCCCTACTGAAGCCAAGAGCTTTCATTAAAAATTAAAAATATAAATTTTAAATTGTAAATTGTAAATTATTTAATCCACCCTTAGAGCCTTTACCGGGTCAAGCTTACTAGCTTTTATCGCAGGGTAGATACCAAAAAACAACCCCACAAAGACAGAAATAGTCAAAGCCATAACAACAGTAGTGATATCAAGTAATGTCGGCATTTTCAAAAAACCACCTACGACATCAAGTATACCCATTGCTGCAAAAACACCTACCACTCCACCCGAAAATGTAATGACCACTGCTTGAACAAGAAACTGCAAAAAAATGTCAATCTGTCTTGCACCTACAGTCAATCTGATACCTATTTCTCTTGTTCTTTCTTTGATAGAGGCGAGTAGGATGTTCATAATGACGATACCACCTACGAGCAGAGAGATAGAGCTGACAAAATAGAAAATGATTTGAAACATGATGTTCATTTCCATTTCTTGAGCATCCATCGCATTGCTATTAACTTGGAAAACAGGCTCACCTCTTCTAATATCAAGCATTAGATTGTTTAGTAGAGGCACCATTTCGAGAGCTTGCTTTTCATCAAAGGCTCTTATAGAAATCATATCGAGCTGTTCATTGTGTCCCATCTTATTAATCATAGTGCTGAGCGGGATGATTGACACTCTATTGAGGTATTCAAGAGGATTTTGCGGTCCAAAGACCATATCGCCCATGTCCATAAATCTATACTCCATGATACCTATTACGAGTAGTCTACGACCTTCGAGAGTAACATATTGCCCAATAGGATTTCGAGGTCCAAAAAGTTCCTCTCGCATTGTAGTTCCGATTACTACTACATCGTTTGATTCCTTATAATCAATTTGCTGCAAAAATCTACCCTCTTGGACTGTCCATTCAGAGATGATTTGTGCATCTGGCAATGTCCCCCAGAGTAATGTGTGAGTAGCATTAGGTCCATTTGAGATAGGTCTCCCCCACCTTTCTATCCTTGTTGAAATTGCTTCTACTTCAGGGATATTATCAACGATAAACTCAAAATCTCTCATAGTAAACCAAGTAGCTTGATTCAAAACATTTGTATCACGCCAATTTCTTTGGAGAGAAATAGCTCGCATACCACCACTTTCATTTATCCAGGCAAGCGACTGCTCCTGCATACCTTTGACAATAGATAAAATAACTATGATGGACATAGTTCCGAGAACGATACCAATGATGGTAATAAGATTTCTGAGTTTTCTGACCCAAAAGTCAATGATACCGAGCTTTACACCCTCAAAGAGTGAGATTGCCATCTGCTACTTCTCCGTCTTTAATATAAATGATTCTCTGTGCTATCTTGGCTATCTGCGTGTCATGTGTTACGAGGATGATTGTGTTTCCAGCATTGTGAAGCTCTTTAAAGATAGCGAGGACATCGTTACCTGATTGTGAGTCAAGATTTCCAGTAGGTTCGTCTGCAAGTATGATAGTAGGTCTTGTTACTACAGCTCTTGCAATTGCTACCCTCTGCCTTTGACCCCCAGAAAGTTCTGAAGGTTTATGTGCCATTCTGTCGCCGAGTCCGACATTTTCAAGTATTTGTTTTGCTTTTTTTGTCCTTTCTGCTGCTTTTATCCCACTATACATCAAGGGTAATTCTACATTTTTCAAAACATTAAGGTGAGGTAGTAGATTAAATGTTTGAAAGACGAAACCTACTTTTTCGTTTCTTATCCTTGCGAGTTGATTTTTGTGCATGAGGCTCACCTCAGTAGCGTCAATAAAGTATTTTCCTTTTGTAGGTGTGTCAAGACAGCCGAGTATGTGCATCAAAGTCGACTTGCCACTACCAGACGGACCCATGATAGCGACAAACTCACCTGCAAAGATTTCTATGTCTATATTTTTTAAGGCTACAACCTTTATTTTTCCCATGTCATAGACCTTTTCGAGGTCGCTTGTTCTGATGATTGCTTCTTTTATGTTTGCCTCCAGTTTTAAGTAGTGGGTAGTGAGCTATCCCCTATCCCCTATCCCCTATCCCCTATCCCCTATTCCCTATCCACTCTTATTCCTTTTCTTCATCATATTCTCATAGATTTCCATTGCTACGGAAATAGTAATATCATCAAAATCCTCTACCAGATTTTCCAGTTCATCTTTAGAATGCACTATTTTGTGTTTTAAGACAAACTCCACAAAATCATAAATCTCTCCTGACTCACCATTTCTATTGTAGATAGCATCTTTAAAATGTTTCAGAGCATTAGGTAGGTGTCCAAGCAGCTCTGATGCTCTTCCTAGTAGTCTATGAATTTGAGGAAATTCTGCTGCATCAGAAAGGACTTTCATATACTCTGTGTAAGAAGCTATATAGTTTTTTTCTTGAGAATAGGCAAGACCTTTTAAATAGTGAATTGTGCTGTTTTTTCCAAAGACAGTTTCGGCTTCATTTATGTATCGAAAGGCTTCTTTGGTCTTTCCAAACATCAAGAGCAATTCAGCGAGATATTTGAAGGCACAAATCATTTTCACAGGATGTTTTGTTAGTGCTTTCAGTATTTTCACAGCCTCATCTGGTTTTTGCATATTTCTATAAGCTATAGCTTTATTATAAAGAGCCTCTGGATAATCCTCTTTTATCTTGTCATAATGAAAGATTGCGAGCTTTGGCTCATGAAGCTCAAGATAAATATTTCCTATTTTAAACCTAGCGAGAGAGTGATCTTCGTCAAGTTTCAACACTTTTTGGTAGTATTCCAGAGTTTTTTTAAAGGCATCTCTTTGATAGTAAATATCCGCCAATTCTAGATAAAGGTCTATTTCTTCTGGATTTTCTTTTAAAGCATCTTCAAGGATTTTGACTGCATGCAGCCAATTTGTCTTGATATAAAATCTTGCTTGATAAAGAATGTTATTTATATTCTCCATAAATTAGTCGTTCCATTGTTTTTTTTATTTCTTCTGCGTCAGTAGAGGCAAATATAATCTTTCTTGCTTTGCTACCACCGACAAAACCTTTTGTATAATAAGCAAAATGAGCTCGCATTGGTATCAAAGCACGAGGATCTTGATAATGCTCTAATACTTTGTCGATATGCTCGAAAATAGTCGTGAGATATGAGTTGTGAGTTGTGAGGGACTCGTTCTGCCCCCCCCCGTAGTGCCGAACTCCGTTCGGCTTATTGGGGGGATTTTCTTGTAACTTGTAACTTGTAACTTGCAACTTCTCTTTTGATTTGTAATCCGAAAATATCCACGGTTTCCCAAGAGCACCCCTACCTATCATCACACTATCACAGCCTGTCTCATTATACATCCTCTTTACATCATCTGCTGACTGGATGTCCCCATTGCCTATCACTGGGATGCTCACTGCTTCTTTCACTTGTCTGATGATGTCCCAATCACTGAGTCCAGTAAAAAATTGACTTCTTGTCCGAGGATGCACTATGATTGCCGAAGCACCCGTAGACTCGCACATTTGAGCAAAAGGAACAGCATTTATATTGTCAAAATCCCAACCCGCTCGTATCTTTACAGTCAGAGGAATATTCACATCGTTGAGGACTTTGACGACCTCACGCACTATTTCTTCTGCAAGCTCTGGTTTTAGCATCAAGGCACTTCCTGCATATCTTTTTACTACTTTTTTCACTGGACACCCCATATTTATATCAAAAAAGTCTGGCTTGAGCTTTGACAAGAGAAAGGCTGCTCTTGACATTACCATTGGATTGTCTCCAAAAAGCTGTATTCCAAAAGGTCTCTCTTCCTCAGTAAAAGCTACTTCATGAGCAAATCTTGCAAAGTTTTTCTTTACTCCATCTGCACTGACCATCTCACTTACCAAAACATCAGCTCCACATTTTTTGGCGATATAACGAAAAGGAGCATCTGTGTATCCTGCAAGCGGTGCAAGCCAAAGTTTTTTATCTGTCAATTTTACCATTGTCAATTATCCATTATCCACTCTCATTTTATACATAAAAATACCCGCAGCTGTTGCCACATTGAGTGATTGCATACCACCATACATTGGTATACAAACTCTTTCATGCTTCTGTTCAGAGAGGTATTTTGCAACTCCAAAAGCTTCAGAGCCAAGGACAAGAATAAAAGGTTTATCAGGAAACTTAAAAAGATTAAGTGATGTTCCATTATCCTCTGAAATGTTACTGATAAATAGTTCCTCTTTTCTTGTTTTTATCCAAGTATTGTCTACTTTTAAAGTTGGAACATCAAAAACAGCTCCCATTGAGGCTCGAACGACTTTATCATTTGATAAATCACAACAATCCTCATCAATGATTATTCCATCAATATCAAATGCAGAGGCTGTCCTGTAAATAACTCCTAAATTGCCAGGATCCTTTATGGCATTCAAATATAATAATTTATTAAAATTTATAATAGGTTTTGTCCGAAAAGTTATTTCGGCAAATACACCCTGACTTCTCTTGGTTTCTGACAATTGTTCTGCTTGACTCATTGACAAAAAATAAACAGAGAAGTTTGGATTCTCGGCTATATCCTTAAACTGATTTACATTATCTAAATTGATATATACTGCTTTAATCTCTAACCCAAAAATTAATACTTGTTTTATCAATCTATATCCTTCGATTATGATGTCAAAGCTGTCCAAATTTTCTTCTCTATACCTTTTTTTGTTCAGCTTACATATCCTTTTGAAATTTTCTTTACTAATATTTTCTATCATAAAAATGTCTTTTTTTTTAAATACCTTTTTTAGTCAAGCAAAATTTCAGATTTTAAAATTGCTTTTTTAACACTTAGTCTTTTCACGCCTTGAAAAAGATATATAAAAGAGATATTTAAATAAGTTAAATTTTTTTGTTCTGTGTTGTCCCTTTTTAAGTCTCTTTGATATTGCTTTAGTTGTAAAATATAAAACACAAAAAATTTGTATTTTTAAAAAGTTACCCTCCCTTTAGCTTTCTTATTATAACCCCCTTATTTTTATATAATTTAAATAGGGTACCTACAGGAGGCATACAGGAAGGGTCAAGGGAGCGTTTGTATGTTGTATAAAAAATGAGGAGTTATGGAAATCATAAAATAGACTTATCCACTATGATCCACAGGTTATCCACACAGTTATCCACGATTTTTTTTTCTGCATTTTGATATTTTGCTAACTGCTTTTTTAAGGGTGCCATCTACCTTTGTGAAAGGAGAGTGGTAAGAGTACCTTCGAGGTACTCTTACCATCATTATATGTAGCTCCTTTGAAACCTGTTGTGAAATGAATTAAGAATAAGGGATACTGTCTTTTCGGAGTAGACTCACAAATTTGATTCAAATAAAAATCTTGACAATTTTAATTATGTTAAAAAATTTGTAAAAAAATAAATTTTTAAAGTGTGAATTTTATAGATTGAAATTTCTAATGAGGTAAAATAATGAAAGAAAGAATGAAACCGTTATTATCAATCGAAAAGATGAAATCTCTTTCAGTAGAAGCCAAAGCGAGCATTTTAGCTATGACTACTTTGGCAGGTTCTGGGCATCCGGGTGGTTCAATGTCGTCCCTTGATTTACTGATGGCTTTGTATCATTTTGCCGATATAGACCCAAAGGATCCTTTAAAACAAGATAGAGATAGAGTGATAGTCAGTCACGGGCATATTTCACCTGCTGTCTATTCTGTTCTTGCTCTACGCGGATATTTTAACCTTTACGATGCGATACTTCAATTTCGTCTTGTCGGAAGTCCCTTTGAAGGTCATGTAGCTATAGAAGTCCCAGGTGTAGAGTGGGCTACAGGAAATCTGGGACAAGGTTTGTCTGCTGCCTGTGGATTTGCTCTTGAAAGTAAACTAAAATCAATCAACAATAGGATTTATTGCTTGATGGGTGATGGGGAGCAGCAAAAAGGTCAGCTTGGTGAGGCACGAAGGTTTGCTATCAAATACGGATTGAACAATATCACAGCTATTGTGGATTTGAATAGACTTCAGATTTGTGGTAATATCTCTGAAGTAATGCCCCAAAATATAAAGGCAAATTATGAGTCTGACGGCTGGGGTGTTTTACAAATAAACGGACATGACTATGACGAAATAATAGATGCTTTAAACAAAGCACAGCAAATAGATGCACCTGTCATGATACTTGCCAAAACTATCATGGGAAAAAGTGTATCCTTTATGGAAAATAAAGAAAAATATCATGGTGCTGCCTTAAATGACGAGGAGCTGATTTTCGCCTTTAGAGAGTTAGGTGTAGAGCTTTCAGAAATCGAATATAAAAACAACGGTGCTATGCACAGAGAAAAAAGGCAATCTATAAAGGAACAAAAATCATTTACAAAATTTGAGATAGAACCTCCACCTCTTGACCTTGATTTTCAAGTAAACAAAGATAAAATATATGATAAATCAATTGACAATAGGTCAGCTTGGGGAGATGCCATAGCTGATATAGCAAGATTAAATCTGGGTAGTAAAGAAAACCTCGCTGTCTTTGATTGCGATTTGATGGGTAGTGTAAAAACAGCAGATTTCCAAAAGGTATTACCAAGCCACTTTTTCCAAGCAGGCATCATGGAGCATCATACAGCAGTTTGTGCTGGAGCTTTATCAAAATATGGATTTCAGACCTTTTTTGCTGGTTTTGGAATGTTTGCCCTGACCGAAGTTTACAACCAGCTTCGTCTCAATGATATAAATAAAACCAATCTAAAAGTGATTTTGACTCATGTCGGTCTCGATGTAGGTGAGGACGGAAACACTCACCATTGCATTGATTATATCGGACTCGTAAACAATCTCTTTGGCTTTAAACTCATAGTTCCAGCTGATGCAAATCAAACATACAAGGCGATTAACTATATGGTAAACCAAAAGGGAAATTATCTACTCGCAATGGGACGCTCAAAACTCGACATCATTAAAAATGACAATGATGAAGTTTTCTTTGATAAAAACTATGAGTTTGAATACGGAAAAGCTGATATTATCTGTGAAGGAAATGATGGAAGCCTTTTTGTTACAGGCTCTCTCAATGGCACTGCTTTAAAGGTGGTAAAAAAGCTAAAAAATGAGGGGATAAATCTCAGTCTAATCAATATACCTACTCCACTCCAAATCGATGAAAATGTGATAATTAAGGCTTGTAAAACAGGTATTATTTTTACTCTTGAAGACCATAATGTAAAAACAGGTCTCGGCTCGCTGATTTCACAAAAAATAGTCGAAGTCTTAACATCTCAAAAAATCAAGCCTAATGATGTAAAACCTGTCCATCGTTTTGGGATTGAAAACTATGCACTTTCAGGCTCATCAGCTGATTTATATAAATCTATGCAGCTTGATGTAGATAGCATTGTGGAAAGAATTCGGAATTCGGAGTTCGGAGTTCGGAATTAAAATGAGAAAACATTGTAGCTCCGAACTCCGTTCGGACAGAAAAAGAAATAAAACAGAATGCAAAGTGCAGAAATATTTCCGCATTCTGCATTCTTATTTCTGCTTTCTTGACATTTCTGCATTTCTTAAAATTTCTGCATTCTGCATTCTTATTTCTGCATTCTTATTTTCTTGCTCAAACAAATTGAAAGTGCCAGAAATCAAGGTAGCTCTTGCCAGTGATTTTTTTCCTTTTGCTTATGTAGAAAATGATACTTTAAAAGGTCTGGAAATTGAACTTTTAAATCTTTTAGAAAAAAATCTCAAAGTTCCTATCATTATCTCCCAGTATAGTTTTGGTCAATTGCTTGAGACTTTTCACAATGAGGAGTATGATTTTGCTATCGGTGCTATCACTATAACAGAGCAGAGAGAGGATATTTTTGACTTTTCTATCCCCTATTATGATGCTACACAGACATTTTTGGCTGTAGAAACTGCTGATATAAACATAGAAGAGCTTTCCGATGTTACAAGATACACCATCGGAGTGATGAACAATACTACTTCAATTTTGCTCCTCGAAAATACTCTTTTGAGAGATAGAAGCCTACCTGCAAACAATTTAAGGCGATACAATAGTCTGCCTACTTTAATTTCTGCACTAAAAAACAATGAAGTCGCTTTGATTATGCTCGAAAAATCAATCGCCGATATCGCCTGTGAAATGAATAATTTCAAAATCGCTTATACTCACAATGAAACAGAGCTTTATGCCCTTGTCTTTAAACTAGGAACGCAGTCGTCTCGATTGCAACAAAATGACATAAAAAATCATCTAAATAGAGCTTTACAAGAAGTCTTACAATCAAAGGAATGGATTGAGGCAAAGAGAGTTGTGAGTATTGAGTTGTGAGTTGTGAGTCCTGCTCAGCCCCCCCCGTGAGCTTGCGAGCGAGGGGGTATTACTCCCCCCACATTTATGGGGGGGGTAGGGGGGGGGT
>Ga0099364_10002841_pt1 | contig 27350 bp, 24 predicted proteins | sample TergutTh196P3_FD_73070 | JGI IMG/M metagenome (GOLD analysis project Ga0099364, IMG submission 73070) | Microcerotermes parvus P3 segment gut microbial communities from Pointe-Noire, Republic of the Congo - Th196 P3 | ecosystem: Host-associated > Arthropoda: Insects > Digestive system > Gut ... | reverse complement strand
AGCGGCTTATGCATCGGAAGCCGATTTGCTAAATGTAGCGCTATTAGGTATGACGGCGGCAGAGTGGAGGGCTGCCAATCCAGACGTAGACGGAAATATGCGCGACTCTGCTACATTAGAGCAGCTTGTCGTGCTATCCAATATGGAGAGTATAAATGCCCTATTAATCCGGCAGGGGCTTTCGCAAAGTGAACGGCTACTGCAACTCAACAATACGGCTATAACACAGATGAAATCTCTGGTTGATTCATCGCTTACGAAACGTCTGATTTTAAGATGATGTTTGCGTAAAAAAGCCCGTGGAATACTCCACAGGCTTAGAATAATGTGCTCGCGGTTTTCCGCGCTAATTGTCCGCTGGCCTTATCACCGGGATTTCTGTGCCATCCCTAAAGAGAAAGACTAGGGATTTATTGAGGTGTACCGTGACCGATTCAACGGTAGCCTGCCATAGTCTGCTATCAAATTCGGTCAGGATACTGCCTGTCTGACGGAGTTCATCAAGGTATCGGCGGATTTTTTCTTTTCGGGCGCCCTGTTCAAAAATCTCGTCCTTGATATCCATGACCAACTTTTCTGTCGCCCTGCACTCATCGCTCATCTCGCGAAACCGGCGCTCGTATTCTTCCTGATTTTGCACCTGCCTGGTGTTTTTTTCCACATAGCGGCGCATGCGCCCGGAAGCGGTGTCGCAAGTATCCTGTGCTTCCAACAGCTTTAGCTCTAATGCCGTGGTGTCAGCCAATAGGGGCAGCATCTCCTCGAATTGGGTGATGTAGCGGCTTTTGTCGCCCAAAATTTGATTGAATGCCGCTACAAAGGCGGTTTGTATTTCCTCTTCCCGGATATGTGGCGTGCAGCATCGCACATCATTTGCATATTTGCGGTTGCAGCGCCAGCCGGTGTTGCGATGCTTACTGGTGGAATGCCAGACTTTTGAGCCATAGTAGCCACCACATTCATCGCAGATAATTTTGGCGGCAAACGGGCTGCTATTATTTATCTGCCGCCGAATCGCAGTCCGCCGTTTCGTTTCGCTTTGCACCAAATCAAAGGTCTCCCTGCTGATAATGGCCGGATGGGAATTCTCTATGTAGTATTGTGGAAGCTCGCCCTCGTTCTTTTTTACAGCTTTACTAAGAAAATCCACCGTATAGCTTTTTTGTAGCAGAGCATCACCTTTATATTTTTCATTCCGCAAGATGCTCATAACGGTGCTGACACTCCATTTTTGCTTGCCGCAAGGCGTCAGTATGCCTTGTGCCGTAAGATGCCGTGCAATGTTCCGGTAGGTCAGCCCCTCTAAAAACAGCGCATAAATCAGGCGGATGGTTTTGGCCTCTTCCTCAACAATTTTCGGGAGCCCATCCTCGCCCTTTTCATAGCCGAGAAATCGTTTATAGGGTAGATGGACCTTGCCATCCTCCATACTCTTGCGTTTGCCCCAGGTAACGTTTTCGCTGATGGAGCGGCTTTCCTCCTGCGCGAGCGAAGACATAATCGTGATGAGAAGCTCCCCTTTGCTGTCCAGCGTGTAAATGTTTTCTTTTTCAAAAAACACTTCTACGCCAACCTCTTTGAGTTTACGCACCGTGGTGAGGGTATCGACTGTGTTTCGGGCGAATCGGCTGACAGATTTTGTCAGGATGAGGTCTATTTTCCCATTCAATGCATCGGCAATCATGCGGTTAAAGTCATCACGCTTTTTGGTGCTGGTACCGCTGAGACCCTCATCGGCATATACCTCGACAAATTCCCATTCGGGATTGCCGGATATCCGCCGGGTGTAGGAGCCTACTTGTGCTTCGTAACTGGAAAGCTGTTCCTCATCGTCGGTGGATACGCGGGCGTAAGCCGCCACGCGCTTTTTCCGGTATTCCTGATTGGAATCCACGCGAAACAAATCCGCCTTTGGCTGGATGACATTAATCTTCCGGGTTTTGGTGCCCGCGCTCATTTCTCTTGGTGCCGCAGACCGGAATCGAACCGGTACGATGTTGCCATCACAGGATTTTAAGTGTCTTGTCAAACGCATTAGTTGACGTTGATTAGTAGTAGATAACGGTAGTTACCAGCGGGGAAAAACCTTGATATAATCAGGTTTTTCCCCGCTATTTTTTTGTTTTTCCGATGATTATAAAGAATACTCACATTTTAGGTTTTGCATTATTTTTTGCACAAATGAGAGACATTAGGAGAGCACAATCACCTGCCGTTGAACGATTGACAATCTTGCTAAGGCGGTGAATTATGTCTTTTAATTATAGCAATGTACAAACGGAGTTGCAAGGAAAATATCATAGTATGTTTGAGGGATACCCCGATGTATTGGATTTGCCGACCTTATGCGATATGCTCAAGGTTTCGGAAACATATGTCAGATCTCGCTTACAAAAGGGCATAATCCGAAGTTATTACTTGTACAGCAACCATGTCTATATGATTCCTAAAGTTTGGGCAATTGAATTTTTAATGAGCCCGGAATATAAAAAAGATAAGAAAATGCTAAAACATAAATTGGAGGTTTCTTTATGAATGCAATGAAAGCAAAAATAATAGCTATCGCAAACCAAAAAGGCGGTACAGCAAAGACGACTACCGCTATCAATCTTGGGATTGCCCTTGCTAATGAGGGAAAAAAGGTACTGCTTGTAGATTTTGACCCGCAGGCCAATTTAACCATGAGCTTCGGAATAAAAAGTCATGATGAATTGCCTTTATCTATGAATGATATTCTGTCTTTGGTTATGGAATCCGAAGAATTACCGGAACAAGACACATACATACAGCATGGAAACAAACTCGACATCATCCCCAGTAATATCAACTTATCTGTTTCAGAGTTAAATCTTCGAGATGAATTGGGCGGTGAAAGCACCTTGTCCTCGCTACTGGAACCGCTAAGAGAAAACTACAATTATATTATTATAGACACCAATCCCTATCTTGGATTGCTGACAATAAACGCTCTTGCGGCCTGCGATAGTGTAGTAATACCCGTAAGTCCGCAGTTATGGTCGGCTACCGGTCTGACCGATCTTATGCGAACTATCTTTAAAGTGCAAAGAAAGATAAACCCACGGATTAAAGTTGAAGGAATACTCCTTACAATGTGTGATGAGCGTACACGCCTCTTTAAAGAAGCAAGGGGCTTGACTTAACGCTCAACAGAATTCTCATAGTGATGGCGATGAAGATTCTGAATCAGAGGATATAAACGACGATGGCCGGGGGCAGTAACGCCTCCGGCCTCTCCAATTAGAACACAAGGTTATAAGTATTTCTTTTCAAACTCGGTGACAGTCATAATTTCCGGCCGTTCCAAGTCAAGACCGGCGAAATCCTTGTCGCCTGTGATAAAGATATCAACGTCAGCGATGATCGCGGACGCGAGGATGGGATAATCTTTTTTATCTCTGATTTTTGGATAAATGTCCTCGTCTATATCCTCCGGCGTATATGCCATTTCAAAGCTAAGACGCCTTAAAAATGATTCCAACACCAGTTTTCTATCCGGAAATTTAAGTTCTGCGACAGCCCGCATTTCATCAACGATACGGCTGCTTAGTACGATATTGAATTCATCGGCAATTCTGACAGCGAGCGCGGCCAAGCGACTGTTTGGAAATAGCCCCGCGGATATGAGGATATTCGTGTCAAGCATTACTGTCATGTTGGTTCTCCCACATTTGCTGACGTACTTGATTTACTGCGTCAACGACATCCTGCTCGGATTCAAGCCCTGCCTTTTCCGCCACGCCGGACATATCGCGCTGAAATTGCTCAAAAGCAATCCGGTTTGAATTCATCAGCAAAACATTACCGCCCTGCTCCATAAAAACAACCTTGTCGCCCTCTTTAAGCCCTAATTTTTTTCTGATTTCGATTGGTATTGTGACTTGCCCCTTGATTGACATTCTCGCAACATCCATAACGACGCCTCCCAACTATTCACAGGTATTGCATTTCATACATTCTTTACTTTCTTTACTCTATTATACGCCATTTCAAAAGAAATATCAACAACATAAATAATCTGCCGGGGCATTTCTGCTTCCGGCCATTTTATTGGAAGGAAGGATCTACAAATGAAGGGACCTCAATTACATAAGCATCCAAAATACAAGCTGTTAAAGCAAAATGATACGGTATCATTTTTTCATATGCAGATGCCGCGTTGGTTGTTCTGCGACCCGAAATACGCGCCTTTGTCGCTGGAGTCAAAGGTTGCGTATACTTTTTTGCTCAACCGTTTTCAATTATCAAAAATGAACGGCTGGCTAAACAGTGATGGCGAGGTATTCATTATATTTCCGCGTGAAAAACTGGCGGAAGAAATGGGTATCAGCTACCGCAAGGCGATTGCTTGCTTCAAGGAGCTGTTGTCCGCAAATTTGATATGGGAACATAGGCTCGGCCGCGGCAACGCCAATCACATATATATGGCGGCGGTAGAGTTATCGGATGAAAACGCTGCCAAGCATAGTAGCGCGCCCTTTTCCCCAAGAAGTGCCGAATCCGCAGGTCTTGGTGTCGATTCCGATAGCGAGGAAGAATCACCATACCCAAGTTCGGATGCTGCTGAACATAAACAAGAAGTGCCAAAACCGCAGGTTATTAAGTGCGAAAACGACAGTTCTGGAAGTGCGGGAATGGCATATGCAGAAATGCCGTTTTTACAGCCTAGTAATAAAGAATATATAAAAAAAGATAAAAGTAATATCGAAAAAGTCAGTCAGTCCAGTCCGGCGTGCGCACGCGGCAGTATGTACAATGCGCAAATGCCGCCTACGCTTTTTGTTATTGAAGCCGCTGACATCAGCAAGATACAGGATAAGATTATCACATTCCCGTCCGACAAAAAATATGTGGTTGACTCTGCGGAAGGCACATTAAACGATGCCACACTTGACGGCGAGCTTTACGGTATCCCTTCCTGCGTACAGGGCATGGGATTGATTTACAATAAAAGCTTTATTGAGGATTTGTTGGGCAAGCCGTTTGATCCCTCGAGCATGAATACCTATGCGGCGCTTCAATCCATTTTCGAGGAAATTTCCGCAAAGGGCATTTCTCCTGTGGCAATCAGCCCGATGGACTGGTCGCTTGCAGCGCACTATCTGAACCTGACCTATTCTCTGCACGGTCCGGAGCTTGACAAGCAGGACGCTTTCGTCGCAACTCTCAAGGACGGCTCGGCAGACCTTACGCAAGACGCTGTTTTCACTGGTGTTATGGATACCTTTGATTTGCTTATGGAATACAACTATTACAAGAGCAATCCTTTGGAAACCGTTGCCGACCAAATCGACAAGCAGGCGCAATTGATCGGAACCCGCCAAGTCGCGTTCTGGTATATGGGCAACTGGGCTACCACGCTTATCAGGCTCTTTGACGCCGAGGGCGATTACGGGTTTATTCCCGTTCCGATCAGCAATGACCCGTCAACCTTTGGCAATACACAGATTGCCGCTGTTGTCCCCACCTATTACTGCATCGACAAAACGATTTCGACGCAGGAGCAGCGCGACGCCGCAGAGGAATTCATGGAGTGGATGCTCTACAGTGACAGAGGCATGGACTTCTTTGTTATCGAAGCCGGATTTATCCCCGTGCACAGCAATGTAACGGCGGAACCCGTTGAGTCGCTGGCGAAGTCTATCATGGAATTCCAAGATAACAACAAGACCATCGGTTTTTATCCGAAACTGCCCTCCGACCACTGGTCCGCTCTTGGAGTCAGCATGCAAAAATATTTGGCTGGCGAGATAGACCGGAAAAAGCTTGGCGAAGAGATCGTGACATACTGGAGCTCTCAAAATTAGGTTTCAACAAATTTTCCTTGCCGGCAAAGATGTTTTTTTGTCGGCAAGGAAAACTAATACTTATAACGAATTTAGTTAAGCCGATTGTCTCGGCTTTTTATCAGGGGGGGCTGTGATCTATGATGAAAAGGATGAAGAATGTTCTTCTTTATTTGGGGTTTGCGGGCATATCTACATTTCTGTTTGCGGCAGTAACGATGTTCTCGTTTTTATATGGTATATTCCTTACGTTTACCGATTGGAACGGAATGTCCAGCACCTATAATTTTGTGGGGATTTCCAACTACACAAACGCCGCACGGGACAGCGAAATGTGGGCGTCTCTTTTCGTGACATTTCGATATGTTTTATTCGTTGCCGTCATAACCAATGTCGTGGCGTTTGCCATCGCATACGCGCTTACACGCGGTTTAAAGGGGCAGAACCTGTACCGCGGCGGTTTTTTTACACCGAATCTTATCGGCGGTATCATTCTCGGCGTGGTATGGAGATTTATCTTCTCGGGATTTTTTACGCGTATCGGCAGTGATTTTGGCATCCCGCTGTTTGAAAAGAACTGGTTAAGCGCGCCTAAAACCGCTTTTGCCGCTCTGGTACTGGTATCCATATGGCAAATGGCCGGGTACTTAATGATCATATACATGGCGGGCTTGATTGGCATCCCAAAAGATATTCTCGAAGCCTCAACCATTGATGGCGCGTCAGGCCTGATTAAATTCACAAAGATTACGCTCCCGTTGGTAATGCCGTCTATTACCATATGCGGATTTTTGACGATTCAAAGAACATTTATGTCGTATGACCTAAACTTCGCGCTTACAAAGGGAGGGCCGTTCGGCAGCACAAGACTCGTTGCGATGCATGTGTACAACACGGCCTTTGTATCTGAAAAATACGGCATAGGACAGGTGCAGGCGCTGATTCTGTTTGTAATCGTTACTGTGATTACGGTCACGCAAGTGTATTTCAGCAAGAAAGCTGAGGTTGAAGCATGAAAATTTTAAAAAAGACATTGTTTTATTTTGTTTTTTCAGCTATTCTATTCTTGTTCATGTTTCCTTTCATTTTGGTATTGATGAGCTCGTTCAAATCGAATATTGATATCATCAACGCCCCGCTCGCCCTGCCGAAGGAATTCGATTTTACAAATTATATCAACGCTTTTGTCGGCATGAACTATTTCAGAAGCATTTCAAATTCCCTTTACATCACAATCACAAGCATCGTTTTCACTCTGGTGACCTCGTCTATGGCGGCGCATTTGTTTGTAAGGAAGCGTTGGGCAATCAACAAGTTTATATTTTTTGCAATGGTTGCCTCGATGATTATACCGTTTCAAACAATCATGATACCCTTGATCAAAACGTTTGGCACTTTGGGACTAATGAATAACCGCAACACGTTGCTTTTTTATTATGCCGCCGCGAATACGCCTCTGGCTGTCTTTATGTACCACGGATTCATCAAAGGAATACCGTTTGAGCTTGAGGAAGCTGCACAAATAGACGGATGCACCCCCTTCGGCGTATTTTTCAAGGTCGTTCTGCCGCTTTTGAAGCCCATATCCCTTACGCTTTTTATTTTAAACGCGTTGTGGGTATGGAACGACTTCCTGTTCCCATATATCGTTTTAAAAGGAAAAGACAACGCAACCTTGCCGCTTTCCACCTTTCGGTTCGTAGAGTCCTATTTCACGGACTATTCCCTAACGACTTCCGGTATGATTCTGACAATACTTCCCATCATAATCGTCTATCTATTTATGCAAAAGCATATTGTTGAGGGCGTTGTGCAGGGCGCGATTAAATAAGAAGCATGTAGGAGGGCAACAGCGATGCTGGTAAAGGAAATTGTTGACAGGATCATCGAATACTCGGATGTTCCGTTTCAGCTCGAAAACACCTGCGATATCCTTATGGCCGGAGACTATGGCAATGATGTAAGCGGAGTTGTCACAACCTTTATGGCCACCGCCGACGTAATCCGCCGCGCGGCCGAGCTTGGCGCGAATCTGATTATCACACACGAGCCGACCTATTTCACCGGTGCGGACACGACGGAATGGCTGGACGGCGAACCTGTTTATAGAGCAAAAATGGACTTGATCGATTCTAACGGCATTTCAATCTGGCGTTATCATGACCATATGCACATGAAAAATCCGGATGCCATTTACGCGGGGCTCAATAAAAGGCTCGGATGGGAAAAATACGCCGCGCCGCCGCGCGAGGGGACGAGTCCGATTGAGTCGCTGGACAGCTTTGTGGATCATTTTACCGATTACTACGATATCCCGCCTGTAACGCTTGCGGAACTTGCCGGAGAGTTTAAACAAAAATTAGATATGGATACGATTCGCATTGTAGGCAACCCATCCATGCTTTGCAAGCGTGTAGGCATTTTGGTGGGCGGCGGCAGCTTGGGCTTTGGGCGCGAGGAAATGCCGGCGCAGATCATGCGGAAATACGATATAGACGTGATGGTTTGCGGGGATATCACCGAATGGACGTTGTGTGCTTACGTGAATGACGCGCAGCAGTTAGGCTTTGACCACGCAATGCTTGTAGTCGGCCACGAGCGAACCGAAGAATGGGGCATGGAATACATGGCTCAGTGGCTGCCGGAAGTGCTTGGCAACAACGTGCCTGTTGCTTTTGTTGATGCGAAAGAGCCTTTTATTTATCTTTAATTGAAAACTTATAGTTACAAGGTAACATTTTAGGAAAGCGGGGCTCTGGATGGCACTGTTAGAAGCTGAAATCATTATGAGTCTAAACGTCAAGTGCAGTGAAGCTTTTGAAATAGGCTGCGGCACGGAGGGCTTGTCAAGGGTCATTCCAATTATAGGCGGGCGCTTTGCAGGCAAGCTCAGCGGCGATATTATTTCTGGCGGAGCAGATTGGAACACGGAAAACTCCGAACATGCCACCCATGTTTTTGCTAAATATTTGTTGCATACCGTTGACGGCGAATATATCGGCATCCAAAACGAGGGCATGATTGATTTTCAAGACAATCAGCTTATCAGAACCTTTGTCCGTTTCAACGCAAGCAAGGACGGTAATTATGCGTGGATGAACACCGGCGTTTACGTCGGCAACCTTTCCGGCGGAGAACAACTGCACGAAGTGAGCATAAACATCTATAAGATGTATTAGGGGGAACGATTCATGGCGTTAATCAATGTCGATTTCTTTTCACAATCACTGAGCCGGATGACCAGCTTTAAGATGCTACTACCCAACGATTTGCCGGATGTATTAAAAATAGGATCAGAACGGCATTATCAGAGAGAAACGAAAACCTTGTATCTTTTGCACGGATATTCATGCCATAATATTGACTGGCTGCTCAATAGCGCAATCACCCTCTTGTCCGGAAAGTACAATCTGGCCGTTGTGTTTCCGTCGGGCGAAAACAGCTTCTATGTGGACGGGAAAGGGACAGGAAAGGCGTACGGTCAATACATCGGTGACGAATTGGTTGATTATACGAGAAAGGTGTTCGGACTGTCGGCTTGTGCGGAGGATACCTTTATCGGCGGCTTGTCCATGGGCGGATTTGGCGCGCTGCGCAACGCGTTAAGATACAACCATACCTTTGGAAAGGCATTTGCGCTGTCCTCTGCGCTCATCATACATAACATCGAAAATATGCAGGAAAATATGAAGGATGTCATTGCGGATTATGACTATTACCACGCGGTATTCGGTGATTTAACCAAGCTCGATGACAGTGACGCCAATCCTGAATATCTGGTAAAGAATATACTCAGGGGCAACGACACGATACCGGAGCTCTATATGGCTTGTGGCAAAAATGATTTTCTTATTGAAGAAAACCGCGCATTCAAGGCGTTTTTAGATGCTCAAAATGTTCCTGTTAAGTACACGGAAAGCGCTGGCGTGCATGATTGGTTATTCTGGAACGAATATTTAGAACCGTCCATTCAATGGCTATTGGGGGAATAAGACTGTATGAGTAACATGCAAGGCTCAAATAATTTGCGCTTGTGGCCTGAGTGGACAGGCGAATGGTTCGCTCCTAATCTGCCTCCTGCTATTCCGCATGGCGATATGCCGGGCGACAAGGTGCAAATCTCGCAGGAGCATATCGAAAAAAGCGGCGTGATATTTCCTTGCCTCATGCCTTTGTTATTGCAGGTGGCAGCAAAAAACCCGTACGAACGCGCGATTGTTGCGGTGTACGGCGGTTCCGGCGTCGGCAAGTCCGAGATTGCTTCGCTGTTGTCCTACTATTTGCGTGAGCTTGGGATTGGCAGCTATACGCTTTCGGGGGATAATTACCCGCATAGAATACCGCAATATAACGATGCTGAACGCCTGCGTATGTTTCGCGCACACGGCGTTCGCGGACTTGTTACAAGCGGAAGCTATAACCCGCAGATCGCCGAGACGCTTCGTGCTCTGCAAGATAACGAGCAAGACTCCGACCCCGCACTGACTGCGCAGCACGAATGGCTCGCCGAATATCAAAGCGCGGGCAGACAGGGACTCAAGGCGTATCTGGGAACGCCGACAGAGCAAAATTTTGAGGAGTTAGGCGAGGTTGTCAAATGCTTCAAAAACGGCGCGGATGAAATCTGGTTAAAGCGTATGGGACGCGGCGTGTCAGATTTATGGTATGAAAAAGCAAGCTTTAAAAGCATCCAGATTTTGGTTGTTGAGTGGACACATGGCAACAGCGATTTTTATTTTGGCGTGGATATTCCTATTCTGCTGAACAGCACACCGCAGGAAACGCAGGCGCACCGCAAAGTCCGCGCCAGAGACGGCAAGACCGACAGCGCGTTCACGACAATGGTGCTGGAGCTGGAGCAGCAGCTGTTGCAAACGCAGAGCCACAAGGCCAAGCTGATCATATCAAAGGACGGGCAAATGCTCTCACACACAGACTACCTTAAAACCATGCTTGAAAGCTAGGAGGATGTATGCAGCATCAAGAAAGCACCATTCAAGACAACGGCACAATGCTCAATGCGTATCCGGACAGTATGGGCGGCACGCTTGCCGATATTGTGCACATACTCGAAAGACCTGAATTTCAAGATGTGTTTCGCTCGTTTTATGTCTTGCCCAGCATCTTCCACACGGATTTAGACCGCGGCTTTTCTGTCATTGACTATGGCATTAACAAGGAACTCGCCGATAAAAGCAGCCTTGAGGATTTATCCAAGCTTGGCATAAATTTAAAGCTGGATTTTATATTGAATCATCTTTCGGTGCTGTCTCCACAATTTCAAGACATACTGAAAAACGGCGAAAAATCACCTTGCAAGGAGTTTTTTATTCCTTGGAACCTGTTCTGGAAAGACCACGGCGAAATGACGGCAGACGGCTACATTCAGCCTGATGCGGAACTAATAAAGGATATGTTTTTCCGCAAGCCGGGGCTGCCTATACTGATGGTGCGGATGCCGGGCGGAAAAGATGTGCCGTATTGGAATACGTTTTATCAGGAGATTGTTTATCCAAAGCTGACTGTGCAGGATTTTATGACAGTGGGCGTGCAGTATGCGCAAGCACAGGAAATGTGCAAGATTGTTAATTCCACGCTTACTAACGGGCAGAATCCGAAAGATATCGAATTTGGCAGATATTCGCAATACAAAACTCCAGTCGTTGAGGTGCTGGAAGCAAGACGGCAGTATTTAGGACAAATGGACTTAAATATTAAATCGCCGTTAGTTTGGGGGTTTTACGACGAAACATTGTCTAAGCTCGCGGAATACGGGGCTGACATCGTTCGGCTTGATGCGTTCGCATATGCTCCGAAGGAGCCGGGGAGTAAAAACTTCCTAAACGACCCTGATACTTGGGAATTACTTGTAAAAGTTCGAAACCTTGCTGACCGCTATCACTTAAAACTACTGCCGGAAATTCACGCGACATACGCCGAAAAAACATATGAGCACATCGCGCAAAAAGGATATATGACATATGATTTTTTTCTGCCGGGCTTGATTTTAGACGCATTGGAGAGCCATCAGGGTGCTTATTTGATTCAATGGGCTGAGGAGCTACAAGAAAAGAATATCCGCGTAGTAAACATGCTGGGTTGCCACGATGGCATTCCGCTGCTTGATTTAAAGGGCTTGCTGCCGGACGAGCGGATTGAGTCTTTAATCAATACTGTGGTAAATCGCGGTGGCGCGGTGAAGAACCTGCATGGGCAAAAAAACATGTATTACCAAGTGAACGCAACTTACTACAGTGCGCTTGGTGAGGACGACCGTAAAATGCTGCTCGCCCGCGCTTTGCAGCTGTTTATGCCCGGCAAGCCACAAATCTGGTATTTGGATTTATTTGCTGGTAAGAATGACTATGATGCCGTGAAAAATGCAAGTTCCGCAGCTCACAAGGAAATAAATCGAACCAATCTCTCGCTTGACGAAATTGATAAGCGGTTGCAATTACCCGTAGTACAAAAACAGTTGGAAATGCTGCGTCTGCGGAATACTTGTCCCGCATTTGGCTTTGGTTCACAGATGGAGATTCGCTCATCTTCACCGGAGAGGTTTAAATTTATTTGGCGAAATGATAATCATTCGGCAACCTTAACGGCAAATTTGAGAACATATGAACATCGTATTTTGACTGAGGCCGGAGGAGAAATTAGATCTATATTAAGGAGCGAGTAGGTATCCTTTTTTGAATACTTTGGCTGCCTGAGTGTTGCAGGAAACAAGTGTCTGGCGAATCACCACAAGAGGCATGACCTCTTTTTGAGTTTATTCAAGCAGGATAGTTAAAGCTGTAACTCCAAATCTTTTGTTCGTGCGGATCTGACTCTCTGTGATTCATCGTGCAGAAGATTATAAACCGTCCACCTGATTTTCTCGACTTCCTTTACCTCGTCTTTGAGCGAAACATATTCTTGATTAAGCTTGTTGTGTTCAGCAAAGGAAGTGAACATCAGACCAATTAACTCTCTTACTGTAGCTTTAGCAATAAGACGGAAAAGGGCACGGCTGGCTGCCGTGCCCTTTTCCGTAATTATATTGGATATGATAAAAGATAGGAGCAGAACGCAAATATGTGGAACATCGTCGGCAGAAGAACGGGAACACCTAAAAAAGCTGATACAAAAAGGGAAAGTGTCGGGATTTAGGATAAGGTACGCGCAAATTCTATCAAAATTTGATGAAATACCCTAAATAAAGAGTGGACAGAAGAGAAGATAGCGCAGGTATATAGCAGGAATCCAATCAGCGTGTCTCATATGGTAAAGCGATTTGCAGAGGAAGGGTTGGAATCAGCGCTCAGTCAAAGAGTGCAGGAGAATCGTGCCCACAAAATTGATAGTGAAGTCGAGGCAAAGGTGATGGCGCTTTTGGTAGTATATTAGGCATTATTAGAGTATTTCCATTTTAGAATTAATATGTATTTTAGCTCCCTTCCGCAAATCCACCAGAATTTTGGATCCATTATAGATTATAGTGCCAGAATAGGCGTTCTTAGCATTAATGTCCACTGAGCTTAATACCCCATTTTTCCATTCTATATCGATTATCAAGCCGCCCTTTGCGCATATTCCCGAAACATGACCGTCTCGCCATTTCTTTGGCAACGCTTTGAGTAGATAAACAGTATCTTGTTCGCTTTGAACAAAAATATTCGCAATAGCTGTAATCCCGCCAAAGTTGCCGTCGATTTGAAATGGCGGATGATTATCGAACAAATTGGGCAATGTCGAATCGGACAAGAGCCGGTTGATGTTTTCCAATGCCTTTTCCCCGTCGCCAAGCCTTGCCCAAAAATTAATTATCCATGCTCTGCTCCATCCTGTATGGCCGCCGCCAAAAGACAATCTGCGTTCCAAAGTCTTGCGCGCGGCTAATGCCATCTCGGGATTTTTTTCAGGCGATAAGCCGGATCCGGGAAATAAAGCATACAGATGAGAAATATGTCGATGCCCCGGTTCTGTTTCTTCATAATCTTCTGGCCACTCCAATATGGCGCCATGCTTTCCTATTCGCAAGGGCGGCAATTTTCCTCTTATACAATCAAGGTTATCGGCAAATTCTATGTCTTTGTTCAAAATCATACACGCGGATATGCATGAGGTAAACAGGTCAAAAAGAATCTGAGAATCCATAGAACTGCCGGAACATAATCTTGCGGATTTTCCGTTTGATGCAATATATGTGTTTTCAGGAGATACCGTTGGTGAAATAATCAACTCCCCTTTTTCATTTTCGATTAAATAATCCACGAAAAACAAACATGCATCCTTAAGCAAATAATAGTGTTCCTTTAAAAAATCCATATCGAGCGTATACTGGTAATGTTCCCAGATATGCAAGCAGAGCCAAGCAGCCCCCATGACCCAATATGTTGCGGGAACGTAGCTATCTTGAGGCGCCGTATCGCCCCATATATCCGTATTGTGATGTGCAACAAAGCCCCTTGCGCCATACATTGACCGCGCTGTTTCCTTTCCGTTTTCATACATGCGTTTGATGTGGCCGAACAGGGGCAGATGGCAATCGGACAGGTTACAGATTTCCGCGGGCCAGTAATTCATTTGCGTATTGATGTTTATTGTATATTTGCTGTCCCAAGGGGGTAGGAATTCATCACACCAGATGCCCTGTAAAGTGGCGGGCAGACAACCTGGGCGGCTGCTTGAAATAAGCAGATACCGCCCAAAACGGAAATAAAGCTCAATCAAGCCCAAATCATCCTGCCTCTTGCAGAACAAAGCCAACCGTTCGTTTGTTGGCAGGCATTCCGCGTCCTTAAGCTTATTATCAAGCGTAAAAGACATTCTTGCTTCTAAACGGGTATAGTCTTCTATATGTTCACGGCGGATATCATCGTATGTTTTTTGTTTTGCATTTTGCAGTATTTGTGCGCAACATGCGGCGGGGCCGTCCGAGCGGAAGCTTGTTTTGGTCGTAATATAAATGGTTGCTTCCTTAACATGCTTAAATACAAGGTATTCCCCAATTGTTTCCAAATTGCTGTCGGCGGCATTGCCTGTCATCATACAGCAAAAAGATATGCCATCCGGGCCGCCGTTTGTTCCGTCAAAGAAAACCGTATGCTCGCCGTCCTTTCCGGAATGTTCGCAAAAACGGTCACGGACAAGCCTTGCGTCAAAGCACATCCCCTGTGGATTCGATGTAGTCAAGCGCATTGCAATGATGTCTGACGGAGCCGATATGAAAACCTCACGTTCGTAAAGGTATCCGCCCGCTTCATAGCGTACCGTCGAAATAGCATTATCTAAGTTCAAACATCTTTTATAATTTTGTATCGTTTCAGGGATATCATGGAATGTGAGCTGTAAATCTCCAAGCGTCTGATATGTCCTCTGAAACTCCGGAGTCCCTGATAAAGAATAACGTGTTAAATTTTCAGCTTCTTCTATACTTCCGCTTTGTAATAATGCGCGTATCTTGTCAAGCCGGACAATAGAATCAGGATTGTTTCTGTTGCGATAGCCGCCCGACCATACAGATTCTTCATTCATCTGAATCCGTTCATTATTTATTCCGCCAAAAGCCATTGCGCCAAGCCGTCCATTCCCTAAAGGCAGAGCTTCCGTCCAAGCCTCTGCCGGACTCCTATACCAGATATTTGACTCCCTTGCCATAATATCACTCCAATTCATATGCTAGATAATAGTGACGACCTGTCTCATCTCCATTTGATTGTTTATTTGATAGGGAAGTAGACGTTGTAAGGTTCGTATCCGACTTTGTAAAGTGGGATAAGATCAATATCGTTATCCTGACCCACAGTACGGAAAGTATCCTTCCAACTTGTCCATTCGCGTTCGTTGTCGTTTATCAGTATTCGCTCGGGATGGGCGGCGTCCTCGGCTACAAGTGTTTTTCGGTTGCATAAGCCGGCAAGCACTATCGGTCCATATAGGAACGCCACAGTATCAGGCTTGTCGGGCAAGGGACATACGTTTATTTCCTTTCGGAATTCGAAGACAATTTCATCATTCTGCCAAGTTTTCTGTATGACAAAATAATTATCATGGATATCCGCTTGCCGCTTCTCGCCGTTTACATAGAGAGCGGCTTCGCCTTTATGCCACCATGGTACACGTACTTTGAGAGTAAACTGTGTTTTCTCAGCGCAGGAAACAGCAAGATTGACGCGAAGTAACCCCGGGTGGTTTGCGTATTTAGAAGCTGTTTCACCTATCATTTGCCTTCCAGTCATGCTTCCGACCATATAATGATCCCCGGCTAAGTTGTTGATACGTTGGATAAATTTTATTTCCGTATCTCCAATCAAGCAACTCATATCGGAGTCGAAATATTGGCACAGGTATACGCTGTCTTCGTCATGATAGTAAAAACCGTTTGTAAGTCCGGCATTAGCTTGCACCAGTGTGCCGTGGCAACAAAAAAAGTCATGGGTTTTTGATGCCCACGATTTGACGGCACCGCCTTTTAGCGGCAGGAAATAAGTCAGAAGACCGAAATCTGGATGACCGGAGTGTTCCCCTTGGCCGCCACGGTCATATCTGTAATATGCCTGCGCCATGATGCCGTTGTAAAGGTTACGCTCCCAGTAATCGGCATATGATGTGTCTCCGGTATATCGAAACAAGAAATCTGCAAGCCGCATCATGTTGTATACCGTACAGTGTTCCTGAGTTTTAGGCCCCAATCTTGCGGAAAAATTCAGCTTTGGCGTCCATATCTCGCCGCAGGTCTGCCCTCCGGTACAGTAAAACCCCCTCTGGGTAACGGCCTGATCCCAATATGCCTTTGCTATATCTAACCATTTTTGTTCGCCGGTCACCTCATAGGCTCTGGCCGCACCCAGCACCTCCGGGATAGTGGTGTTGGCGTGCATGTTTGTCAGCACATCCTTGCTTTCCAGCAGGCCGTCAAAGAGGCTGTGGCGGTAATACTTGTCAATCAGCTCCTTGTATATAGAATCCTTTGTTATACCGTATAGCTGAGCCCAGATTTCAAGCATCCCGCCGGTCTCTACATCCATGATCCGATTGAATTCATCATCGCTGAATCCAGTTGCCCAACGGTGAAACCATTTTGAGAAGTTCACTGCGATCTTTAGGGCCTGTTTGTTTCCGGCGTACTCATAGATATCCAAAAGGCCCATAAAAGACTTATGGATTGTGTATTGAGGCGCCCAGATGGTTTTGCCTTGTGCGATGAGAGCTAGGTATTTTTCCGGTATCGGCGCGCACCACTCCCCGCCGTTTTGTTCTTGATATTTGGCCAGCTCATCAACTATAACGTCGGCCTTTGCTTTAAGTTCTCTGTCTCCGGTGGCTGCGAATTCCATAGCGGCGGCGGAAAGCCAGTGCCCGATAAAGTGCCCGCGAAGTTGACAGAGTGGGCTCTCCCATCCGCCATGGGTATGATAATCCGGGGCTGTATACATGGCTGTCAGCCCCGCTTCGTGGCGGTGATGAGTGAGCAGACAATCGCTGTCCAGTTCCATCAGATATTTTTTATTTTCACTCCGCCTGCGAAGAAGCTCGGCGTCATGGAGAATTACCCCTCTTTGAACAGCCCTGATACTCTTTATCATTATGATCCTCCCCAATATTTAATTGCCTTATTCTCCTAGAAAAAAAACGGATTCCCGTTCGATCATTATACACGGCACCTTGATAGTCATATATTCACTTTTCCTGTTTTCCGGATCTTCTATGGTTTGGATCATTATTTCCGCCGATTTCATTCCAATTTCACCTAATTGAATTTCATTAGTTGTCAAGCGCGGACGTATATAATCTGATACTATCATATTGTCATATCCAATAATTGATATATCCTTACCAACATCTAAGCCCAACTCATATAAATAATCATATGCCCCTGCCGCCATAGTGTCGTTCATACAGAAGATTGCGGTAATATCTTCATTCAATAATTGTTTCGTCTTATGATATCCGGATTTCCTTTCCCAATCACCATAACATACCAAGGATGGATTATATAGAACTCCGTCGTCAAATAATGCCCTTTGATATCCTAGCAGCCGGCTTTTTGTATGAATATTGTCTATAACTCCCGCTATGACCCCTATTTTTTTATGTCCCTTTGCTATCAGATATCGTGTTGCGTCATATCCGCCTTTCTCATCGTCAACGATAATGGATGGATACTCGCTGTCTTTCGACAATCCATATGCAATCACGACCGGTATCGGAAAATTAGGAGGGAAATAATCAATTATGCGGCAATGCCCCGCGACATATATGATGCCATCCACCCTGATAGACAGGGCTTCTTGAATAATCGGTTTTAATGCCGTCTTTACTTTTTCACTTTCATCGTACCATGTATCCTGCCATTTTTTATATAACCTGAGATTCATTAAAACGGTTCGATAATCGTTATCGTCACAATAAGCCATTATCGCTTCTACCATCGTATTAGAGCCGGAAAGATCTTCGGTTATGATGCTAATCACTCTGCTGCCTTGTCGTCTGATACTTTGGGCAAAATAGTTGGGTTGATAGCCTGTTTCCTGAATATAATCCAGTACTCTCTGCCGTGTCTTATCTCCAACATTGGCTCTGCCGTTTATTATATTGGAAACCGTGCTTGGCGATACATTACAGCGTTTGGCAATTTCCTTTACTGTTATCACAATTTTGCTCTCCCTTAATATGATAATCTTATGTTAACATGATTAGCCGAAGGATACCTTGCTTCCCATATCTTAATTTATTAAGACTATACCACATTATGGGCTATTAATAAAGACTGTCTACTTCAAGACAACTTCAAAAACACTGCATGCCGGTATTTCCATATGAAAGTTATTATCAGTTATCTGCATGTCAGGCATAGTTTTGATGTTAACTCTTGGCGGCTGATTAAATTCATTGCAGGCATTCATTTCGCCGGAAATGCACCTTAAAGCAGCAGAACGAAATTCTTTGCCGTCCAGCAGAAACCGTATGCTTTGCGATTCGTCTGCCGATAGGTTTGCCAAGGTCACATGTATATTCCCGTCAGCCCCTTCCGAAGCGCTTACATGAATCGCCGGAACCTGCGCTTCGTCTGTGCCAACCGTATCCTGCTGCACATAGCTCTCAATCAATGTGGCGTCCTGATGCCCTTTATACAGATCAAACACATGGTAGGTCGGCGTAAGAACCATGCTGCTTCCTTCTGTGAGTATTACCGATTGAATAACATTTATCATCTGCGCCAAATTTGCCATCTTTACGCGGTCACTGTGAGAGTTAAAGATGTTCAGCGACACCGCGGCAACAATTGCATCGCGCATTGTATTTTGCTGATAAAGGAAGGAAGGATTTGTCCCGGGTTCCGCTTCATGCCATGCGCCCCATTCATCCACAGCGATGCTCACGCGGCATTCCGGATCGTATTGATCCATGATATATTTGTGCCTGCGTATAATTTCATCAATGTGCAGCGCGCGGCGGAGTGTCCGATAGTAATTACCTTCATCAAAGCCTGTTGCCGGACTTTTCTTCTCCCATTTGTACTCGTCAGTAGGGTAATACCCCGGCATGGTATAGTAATGCAGCGAAAGGCTATTCATGTGATTTCCGGCAAGGCGCATAAGCGTTTCTGTCCATTCGTAATCGGCGCCGTCCGCTCCGCAAGCTACCTTATACGGATTTATTCCGCTATAAGGACGGATGTAGGTTGCGAATTGTCTGTAGACATCCGCATAGTATTCCGGACGCATTTGACCGCCGCCGCCCCAATTTTCGTTACCGATGCCGATATATTGAACACCCCATGGTTTATCGCGCCCGTTTTTACGCCTCAAATCGGCCATAGGCGATTCGCCGTCGAAATTCATGTATTCGACCCACTCGCTCATTTCACGCACCGTCCCTGAACCAACATTGCCGGCTATATAAGGAGAGCAGCCGACCTGTTCACAAAAGTCAAGGAATTCATGTGTGCCAAAGGAATTGTCCTCAACCACTCCGCCCCAGCTTGTGTTAACGATGCGTCTGCGTTCTTCTTTCGCGCCAATGCCGACTTTCCAGTCATAGTATTCGGCAAAACATCCGCCCGGCCAGCGTATCAGAGGAACCTTAATGTATCTCAATGCGTCAACAACATCTTGGCGGATCCCGCGGATATTAGGTGTTTCACTATCCTCACCTACATATATCCCGCCATAAACCCCTCTTCCCAAGTGCTCGGAAAAATGGCCATATATGTTCTTGCCAATAGTCGAATACCTTCTGGCCGCATTAACAATCAAATGTTTCATGAGATAAACTCCTTTTTATTGTCGCTGAAAGTAATAAGTAAAACGATACACTTACAATCAAAAGTATACTATCTTTTTCAATGCTTTGTCAATGCATATTTAATTTGAGATGAATTATTTGTAAAAAAATATTGAATTATATCATATATATTTGGCGAATTGTTCTAAAATGTACCGATTAACTAATTCGCGCTATCAATTCAAATACGAATATGCTATGATTAACCTATAAAAAATTCTCTGTCGAAAGGGAGTTTCCGAGATGTCAAACTTCGTTTACAAAAATCCGGTTATCCCAGGCTTTAACCCTGATCCGAGTATTTGCCGGGTGGGCGGCGACTTCTACCTTGTTACATCAACATTTGAGTTTTTCCCCGGTGTTCCAGTCTATCACAGCAAAAATCTTGTCAACTGGGAGATGATTGGGCATTGCCTTACCCGTGACAGTCAGCTTCCGTTGGGAGGCTGCCCGGCCTCCGGCGGGATTTTCGCACCAACGCTTCGGCACCATGACGGAATATTTTATATGACAACCACTAACGTTTCTCACAAGGGTAATTTCATCGTGCATACACATGATATCCAAGGGGAATGGTCGGAACCGGTTTGGATAGATCAAAAAGGCATAGACCCTTCGCTGCTGTTTGAGGATGATAAAGTCTATTTTTGCTCTAACGGGGGAATGAACGGCGAACCGGGCATCTATATGTGCGAGTTGAATCCCGTCAGCGGTGAAATTTACACGGAAAGCCGCCTTATAAGTAACGGATGCGGAGGACGTTACCCGGAAGCCCCCCATGTATATAAATGGAATGGCCGGTATTATCTTATGCTCGCGGAAGGCGGGACGGAATACGGCCATATGGTTACCATTCAACGGAGCAAATCCCCTTATGGCCCCTATGAGCCATGCCCACATAACCCAATACTAAGCCATAGGGACAATACCGGTGCGCTGGATATCGAATGCACTGGTCATGCGGATATTATTGAGGACAACCTTGGCAACTGGTGGATGGTTTCATTGGGCGTTCGTCCGCTGTCGCCAAATGGAAATAAGGTATTATTACATAATCTTGGAAGGGAAACTTTTTTATCGCCCCTCCATTGGGATGAGCAAGGTTGGCCGCAGGTTGGCAACAATGGAAAAATCTCAATCGCAATGCAGGCGAAGCTACCGGAACCGGTCCGTGAAAACAAAATTGACGTCCTTTATGATTTTACCGGCGAATCTTTAAACCGTGAATTCACCTATATCAGAAATCCTGACAAACCGCGCTATCATATCGACAATACGGAAAGCTGCCTTGTTATGGATGGCGGCGATGTTTCTCTTTCGGAAGACGGTAAGTCCCCAACGTTTGCGGGTGTGCGGCAAAAGGATTTCGAAGTTGAAGCGGCGGTTCATGTAAGGTTGTGCGAGTGTGCGGATAGGGGACAAGCGGGGATTAGCGTTTACTACAACCATGAGCACCATTGTGAAATCCTGATATCGCAGAGCGGCAGGCAGAATTATATCTGCCTGAACCGCAGAATATATGACCTTGAGGTAACAATCTCCCGCGTACCCGTACAGTCTGATGCCGTTTATTTAAAAATTATATCCGGCCATGATTACTATAGCTTTTATTATTCCTTTGACGGACAAGCCTATGTACTTCTAGATCGAGCTTCCAGTATGGCGTTTTGCAGCGAAATAACCCGCAAAATGACATTTACGGGAACCTTTTTGGGCTTGTATGCGGTTTCCGCTAAAGCAAAATTCTCCTGTTTTTCCGTAAAAACTATCAACTTATGATAAGTGATTAACATTGGATTGTTGAAAGAGGGAATAAATTATGGAACAGCGCAATTATATAATGGCCTACGACAAGCCTGCGGAAATATGGAATGACGCCATACCTCTGGGAAACGGCAGGCTGGGGGCGATGGTATACGGGTATACGGGTGCGGAGCGTATTCAGCTAAATGAGGACAGCCTTTGGTACGGTGGTTTTGCCGACCGCAACAACCGCGCCGCCTATGCAAAGCTGGATCAGATACGCAGGCACGTCTTCGCGGGCGAAATCTGCGAGGCGGAAACCCTGATTACCCAGTATTTCCACGGTACGCCGGCGAGCATGCGCCATTACGAATCTCTTGGGGAGCTGGATATTGCCCTCAACCGACATACGCCCTTTTCCATGGGCTGGATGCCCGACTGCCACGGTGCAAATGATTACCGCGCTGAACTTGATCTGATGACAGGCATACATACTATTAGCCACAAAGCCGACGGAGTGTCATACAAAAGGGAGATGTTTGCCAGCTATCCGGCGCAGGTACTCTGTCTGCGTCTTACGGCCGACAAGCCCGGAGCCATCAACTTGGATATTATGTTGGACAGGGGGCATATTTCCGATGAAAAGACACCGGACGACAGACGCCCCGGCTTCTTTAAACGCGGCGGCCCGTGGGCAGGCGTCATGCTGGATGAAAACCACACGATAGGCGGCACAACCTTGATGATCAAGGGCAACTCCGCCGGTACAAGTTTCTGCTGTGCTGTTCGGGCTGTGTCCGACGGTGTGGTGGAGGATCCCTATAGCCAGCTCTTTGTCCGTAGCGCGGGGGAGGTCTTTCTTTATCTAGCCGCAGCCACCTCCAACCGTGAAGATAATCCTGAAGAAGCGGTGACGGCCATTTTGGATGCGGCGGCCCGGACAGGCTACGAATCGCTGAAAGCGGCTCATGTCACCGATTTTGAGGATAAGATGCGCCGCTGCACTATTGATCTGGGCCCTGCGCCCGACCTGCCGTTGGATCAGAGGATCGCGCAGGCTAGGAAGGGTGCATCCGATCCCGATCTGGCTGCAATCTATTTCACTTTCGGACGGTACCTCATGGTATCGGGAGGGCGTGAAAATTCGGCTGCTCTCAACCTGCAAGGGATCTGGAATCATGAATTTACCCCGCCGTGGGACAGTAAATACACGATCAACATCAACACCCAAATGAATTACTGGCCCGCCGAGGTCACCGGACTGAGCGAGATACACCGGTCGCTCTTTAGTCTCATTGAAACGATGCTGCCAAAAGGGCAGGATACCGCCCGTATCATGTACGGCTGCCGTGGCATCGTGTGCCATCACAATACAGACTTCTACGGGGATTGCGCCCCGCAGGACGTATATATGGCTGCTACCCAATGGGTGCTCGGAGGCGCATGGATGGCGCTGCATTTATGGGAGCATTACCGGTTTACCCTTGACCGTGAGTTCCTTGCAAAATGGTATCCCATACTGCGGGAGCATGCGTTGTTCTTTGTGGATTTCCTTGTAGACGACGGCAAAGGATCTTTGGTGACGAATCCGTCAATCTCCCCTGAAAACCGTTATGTGATGTCAGACGGTTTCGACACGCCCATCTGCGAGGGGCCCGCGATGGACAATCAAGTATTGCGGACTTTGTTCGGCGCCTGTATCGAGGCCGCGGAAATTCTGGGACTGGATGATGAGCTTACCCCTCAATTTGCCGCCGCAAAGGCAAAGCTACCGAAAGACGCTGTCGGCTCTAACGGGCAACTGCTTGAATGGCGCAAGGAGGAGAAAGAGATGACGCCTGGTATGCCGCACATTTCTCATCTTTGGGGCGCTTATCCGGGCGATGAAATCAACTGGAAAGACACCCCGGAGCTTATGAGTGCCGTAAAACGTTCATTGGAACTGCGAAAGGAAAACGGAGCGTTCAGCGACGGCTGGCCGCTTGCATGGTCCGTCTGTGAGTTTGCCCGCCTTGGCAACGCCGAGAAAACCGGTGAGGGCATCAGCCGCATGGTCCGCAGCACCAAGGCCAGAAATTTCTTTGGCGTATCGACGGTCTTTCAGATTGACGGCATTCTGGGCACTACGGCAGGCATCGCTGAGTCGCTTCTGCAAAGCCATACCGGGATAATCGAGCTGTTGCCGGCGCTTCCGCCGCAATGGAACAGCGGCTCCGTTTCCGGTCTGCGGGCAAGAGGCGGGCACAAGATTGACATGATTTGGAAGGATGGCGTCCTCACCAATGCGGCTATCACAGCGGGAGAGGGAGCCGTAGAGATTAGAGGGAATATGCGTACCGTGCACTGCGAGGGCGTTCCGATAGACACATGGAAAACGAATCACGGTTTTTCCTTCGAAGCAAAGGCGGGAACGACATATCATATAGCGTAGTGTTATCTTAAAATACGGGGATGAAGCGATTTGGCAAAACCTATTTTCCTATTTACCGTAATATGCGTCTTAATCCTGGCCCCAATGTCTGCAAATGCGGCGGATATGGTTAATGTTGATTATTTTTATCATGAGCCGTGCGGCTCATGCAACACAAGAAATGAATTGCTGGAACGATTTCATCAGATTGCGGAGGAAGCCGCGCCCGGTACGGATTTTAGGGTAGTTATGCATAATACCTTCAGCGCCAACGAATATGAATTGCTCCAACGCAGATACGATGGTCATGGCGTCAAAGCGGAGCATCGCAGTTATTCTGCTATATTCAGCAATGAACACATGCTGATTGGCAGCGCTACGGATGAAACCATTTCAGAATTTATCGACGTGGTTACATCTCCTGCGCAGGATATATTTCAGAAGCCGGACGAAACCAACCGGACGCCGGACGCCGCATATGGATTGGAACGCAATCAAAGCGAAAAGCCGATGCTTGTCTATTTTTACGTCACCGCCTGCGCAGACTGTCTTAAATCCGAAACGGCATTAAAACAGCTTCCCGAGGACATATCCGTTATAAAGTATAATGTAGCCGAGGAGACCGGCCTTATCCTCTCACGCTTGTATTTCGATACATATAAAGTTCCCCCTGAAAGCCAGCGAGTCCCTATCCTGTTTATGGGAGATAAGTTTTTTATCTCCGCCGACATTACGCTTGAAACCGTTATGGAAGCCGCCGCAGGTAATGCATTGGATACGTACCTTCCGGTCGAAGGTGTAACTGACATGGCAGTCATTGACGGGGAGCTTAATCTCCAATGGGGCGGAGTTATTCTGACAGGCTTTTTAAACGGCCTGAACCCGTGCGGACTTTCTATGTTTTTGTTGTTCCTCTCTCTTATCGCCGCGGGCAGAGGGAGTGTGCTCAAAAGGGGATTTGCGTATATAGCCGGCAAGACCGCGACCTTTTTTGTCATCGGCCTTGTAGGGTATCATGTTTTTATTTCCATGAGCGGCTCGTTTGTACCAGAGATTAATGCGGCCGTCAGGATTGTATTAGCGTTTATAGGTTTTGCTGTCGCAGCTTTTTATTTAAGCGATTATATCGCAGCAAAAAACGAGCGATATCAAAATATACGCCTGCAACTGCCCGGTGGTCTGCGCCGCACTATCCACAGACTGATAAAAAGGTTCAATAATTATACCGGCAGTTCATCTAAAAGTGCGTATGTCGTCATACTTGGTTCCTTTTTGTTAGGCGCTGCAATTGCCGCGGGGGAATTCTTGTGTACGGGTCAGATATATGTGGCGAGCATCATATACGCGATACAAAATATCGGCAAGGTAAGAGTATATATGTATTTCGTCGTCTATGTGGCTGCCGTGATGTTGCCTACGGCGTTGCTTCTTCTGTTTGTGTGGCGCGGTAAAACAACCTTGGAAATTTCCGAGATTGTACGCGCCAATATGCACCGTATCAAGCTGGCGAGCGGGATATTTTTCTTCGTCTTTTCGATATATATATTAGTATGGAATTAATACGCAAATAAGCTGCATTTATATGATCATTCCACCTTTTGTATCTGCGCGATTTCCGGATAACTGCCGAGATACCCGGGCAGTGATTCGTTTATGCTTTTAGACGAGATGATTTTAGCCTCAATGAATAATCGTTCAAGTGTTTCTTCAAGCTCAAGAGACAGGCGCGTGATGACCGCGCCGCGGTGTATATAACAGGGCTCGGGGTCTTTGAAGAACTCCACGCTCTTTGCCAATATCAACGGTTCGGGGAATTCAATTTTCACGGCTAAACCGGTATATATGGGCGTTCCATCCATGCGTTTCATGCAAATGCGTAACCCGCTGGCGCTTTCCTTTTTATTAGTTTTTCTTTTTAATATATTCAACATCGCAGCCCCTCAAAAAACACACGGAGTACAGGTTTCCGCAGTCGTGACAAGGCTGCGGAGCCTGTATATTGTTATCTGCTCGCATGAATACTTACGCTTACTGTGGAGAAATGATAATATTATCGTCGGGAGATACCGATAACGAAATCAAATCGCCATCTGCTGTACACTCTTGGCCTGAATTCCACACGGCCTTCGCCGGTTTGCCCCATGGATTCTCAATTTGAATTTCGGCCTTAAGAGTACAAATAAGTGTGATGGGCGAAATACAGCCGTCACAGATCTCAGCTTCTACACAGACACCGTCTCGCGCCCACAACCGATAAGATGCATTGCACGTTTTCGGCCATGCCGGGAAAACCGATATGACGCCTTTCCGGCCGGGCGCGCCTCCCGCGGACTGCAAAAGACCCATTTGCAGTCCTGTCGCCGCATTTCCAAGTCTCTGAGCGCTTATGGCGTTAATTCCCTCGCGTGCTGTTAACCGATTTTGATATCGGCTGGTGGAACCGTTTTCAGCATAATAACAATGCTCCCTTGCGGCGTTTTTGCACATCAATTGATCGTAGATACTTTGAATGAGCATTTTCCCATCGCCCATTCCGGCAAAAATCCGCGGATATGGAGACATTTCCATAGAAAACAATTCACTGTCTAGTGGCTCTCCTCGCGTTATGTAATCAAGCGAATTCTTCCCTATACTAAACATTTCCGGATTTATGCGCTTTGTCTGCGTGTTACACAAATCAAAATACATACAGGGATGCAGCCATATCTTGTCCTCCATCCGTCCGTGCCCGTCTCCCAACGCGCCCACCCAGACTTCATTATCCTCTTCCCTTGACGGTAAATGCGGCGATTCAATATTCTTGTTTGTAGGTAGCGGTGCAAGACGCTTTAGCACATCACTCCAACGGCCGCGCTGTTTGATATCATCGCCCAATCTGGTTGATAGGTCGATTGCAACGGGCAATAATCCGTACATCGCCGTCAATGTTCCTAAGCTATCCTTACCGCCCCAGAATGATTCGTCATGGTTGGAGTAATACACATGGTAAACACCGTCTTCCAAGCGAAGTCCCGGATAAGAGCAAAGGAAATCACTCACACCATAAATCATTGGGCGGGCGCGGGCGCGTAAAAACATTTCGTCTCCAGTGTACGCATAGTAAAGATAAAAATGATATGCTA
>Ga0099364_10002840_pt1 | contig 27357 bp, 31 predicted proteins | sample TergutTh196P3_FD_73070 | JGI IMG/M metagenome (GOLD analysis project Ga0099364, IMG submission 73070) | Microcerotermes parvus P3 segment gut microbial communities from Pointe-Noire, Republic of the Congo - Th196 P3 | ecosystem: Host-associated > Arthropoda: Insects > Digestive system > Gut ... | reverse complement strand
CTCAGGCAAGGAGATCCCGAGCCAGCTTTTCATAAGCGAGCGGACGGTTCAGACGCATCTAGCGTCCATCTACGACAAGCTTGGCGCGCGCAACAAAACGGAATCCATGCTGCTCGCCCTGAAATACGGAGTGGTGATGCTGGAGGAACTTCTTGACTGATCAATAACCCGAAAGGGGCGTCGTTAGTGAAAGATAAAGAAAACCGACTGCTGCCGGTCGCCTTGTCGGTTTTGCTGCCGTGTTTGGCTATTTTTACGTTTGCAATGATTGATATTACGTATGCGAACAGAAATTCGGGCAAGCACAGCCTCTTGTTCTGTTGGCTTATCGCTTTGATGGCTCTGCTCAGTATTATCGCCGTCATACGGCTTGTACTGAGAGTGCTGCATCCCATCGAAAATCTCGAAAACGCCGTTTCGTCGCTCAAATGGGGCTATGAGCCGCTTACGTTCGACATGTCCAAAGCGTCTCCGCAGGTCCGCGACATGGGCGAAACCCTCCATCGAATATCGCTCGCCGCGATTGCCGTAGTCAATGAACACAGGAGCCATGTAAACGACATGGTACACGTTCAGGAGGACGAGCGAACGAAAATTTCCCGCGATATACACGACGGGCCCCTCCAGGACGTGACGGCGCTCATCCAGCGCATACGCCTTGCCAGGCGTCCCGACAACACCGAGGAGGACAAACAGCGGGAACTCGACCTCGCGGAAAAGATAGCCTTCGCCACTGTCAAGGAGATGCGCTCCCTGTGCAATTTTCTCAATCCGCCGTGGCTTGAGCTTGGTCTGTCCCAGGCGTTGACGGAGCTGACGGAACGCCAGTCCGTGCAATACGGCGTGAAGATATTCCTCGGCGTCGACGAGGACATACCGCTCTCCGATACGATCACGCTCGCTTTTTTCAGGGTTGTACAGGAAGCCGTCACAAACTCAGTCAAGCACGGCGAGGCAAAGAATATCTGGATCGACATGTCACGCAACGAGGAGGGCAGTATCACACTGACCATACAGGACGACGGGCACGGATTCGACACGAAAAAAGACAGCAGGGCCGAACTCAGGGCGGAGGGGCACAGAGGCTTGTTCAATATGGAGGAGCGCATGTCATTGATCGGCGGAAGGCTCAGGGTCATCTCCTACAAAGGGGAAGGAACCTGCATACGCGCCCTTCTCCCATAAATTCAGGATAGTATTGCCAAACCGTCTACTCGCCGCTAAATATGTTTTGGCATATCTTCGAGCATTTTTAGCTTATTTTCCATCTCTTGAAATAATCGTTTGGCTTTGTTGGGGTAATTTTCCAAGGCTTTGCTAATCCGCAAGATGTCTTGATTGGCTAAGGGAAGATATGTAACTTTATATTTCATACCCATGTTTTTCTCTGATCTTGCCAAACACCTCGTTATGGCTCAACCATTTAGTATTTGGGTCGCGTGCTTGCTGCTCAGCCTCTGCCAGTTTGGCCAGTATCATCTGGTCGGTAAAGTATTGAGTGGTTACAAGCTCAAACGGCACTCTCTTTTCTCTCACCAGGGCCTTGAGGCTTGAGTTGATATAGGTGGTCATATTTATACCCATGTCATCAAGCATTTGTTCCGCTTGCTGTTTAATACTATCCTCAACTCTGACAGTAATAGCCTTAGTACTCATAATATGCGATTATACAGCTACTTGTTGATTTTTACAATACACGCGTACGCGATACCGGCTGGAAAATATCACAAAAAAAATTTAGGGTTGACGAATCGATAATTTTTTACCAACTATTAATAATAGTAGAGAGACAAATAATTTATTGGGGGAGAGAACTATGTCTAACGAAAAAATAACATGCCGAATCGCCATACAAACTTGCGTGGGCTACTTCCAGGACGGCCGGGAGAGGCACAGGACTTTCTCGCTGTGGAATGTCCGCCCGGATATTTCCCCGGAGGCCATCAGGGATATAATCCGCGCGCTCGCGCCTCTGCTCGAATATCCCATAACAAAGGTCACGAAGGTGATAAAAAGAGTGATATTTTCCGCCGAAGATGAACTGAACGCCCCGGACGCCGCCCCACGCGCGGCCACGCCGACGCCGCGGGTTGACGCCGCGCCGGTTGCGGAATCGGAATCGGGGAAAATTATCCCATTCCCGGTTTTCCCCGTTATCGAGCGTCCGGCTGCTCAAAGGGCTATTGGGCACGACGTCGCGGAGCATTCGTCAAGCGAATCGCCGCTGCAAAAGCGTTTCATGCCGGGGAGATCGCCGCCTGTGAGAAGTCGCGTATGGACTTACTGCCGAAAAGTAGTAAAATACGAATGAGCATTGGCGACTTATGTTATGAGGAGGTCAAAAAAGTAATGTCGGGAAAGAAAAGTTTTTTATTGATTGGCGTGTTGGTATTGGCTGCGGTAATGTGGATGAGCGCGCCCGCGTTCGCGGCCGAGGAGGAAAGGGTTGGCGGCATCGACCCTCAGAGCGTGTTGTTTCAGCATCCCAAGTACGAGCAGATACTCAGGCAGATAAGGAACATCGCCGACCAGAAACAGAACGAAGCCAGAGTTGCCATTGACAGGGAACCCGATGACGAAAAAAAGGCCGAGCTGTTCAGGAGAATGCGCATGGAGATAGCTGAGGAGGAACAGAAGCTCATGCAGCCTCTATTCAGAGAAATCGACATGGCAGTCCGCACTGTTGCGGTTGCAAAGAGAATAACTGTCGTGGTGGACAAGACCGCCATTTTCTACGGCGGAATCGATATTACCGAAGACGTTGTGCAGGAGCTTAGAAAGGTAAGCGCAGGCGGCTAGGCTGTTCGATGCTGCGGCGGATACGCGCGAGCGTCCGCGTAAGGTTCGGCCCCTCTCACTCCAAGGGCGGGGCTTTTTCTTGTGGGTGCGAAAGCGCAAACTCATAAATACGGGAGGCAAACAGTATGTCCGAATTGAAGCTCAGTTATGAGGCTGTGGAAATACCGGAGGAGTGTAACGTAATAATCGGGCAGAGCCACTTTATCAAGACTGTCGAGGATATATTCGAGGCGCTGGCGACTGCTTCCCCGTCGCTGAAATTCGGCGTCGCTTTCTGCGAGGCGTCCATAGAGAAGCTTGTCCGAAGGGACGGCAACGATAAGGAGCTTGTTGACTGCGCCGTGAGGAACGCTCTTAAAATAGGCGCGGGGCACATCTTCGTCGTGGTATTGAAGCACGGCTACCCGATAAACGTCTTAAACCGCATCAAGAACGTTCAGGAGGTCTGCGGAATCTTCGCCGCCACCGCCAACCCTCTCCAGGTAATAATTGCCGAGAGCGAACAGGGCCGGGGGATAATAGGGGTAATCGACGGGGGCTCGCCAGTGGGCGTGGAAGACGACGCCGGCGAGCAGTGGAGAAGGAATCTTCTTCGCAATATAATAGGTTACAAGAGATAAAGCGCAACCGGCGGCAAATTCATAGAATAACAGAGGTATATCTTGGCAAAACGAAATAAAGGCGCATTTCACCGTCCGGCTGGGCGGGCGAAGAAAAAAGTGTTACGCATAATCCCGCTCGGCGGAATGGGCGAAATCGGAAAGAACATGACAGCGGTCGAATATGGCGACGACATCATAGTCATCGACTGCGGACTGAAATTTCCCGAGGAGGAAATGCTCGGGATAGATTTTGTCATACCTGACGTTCAGTATCTCACCGAAAACAGCCAAAGACTCCGGGGAATATTCCTAACGCACGGCCACGAGGACCACATAGGCGCGATACCGTTGATATTGCCGCGCCTGGGCGTTCCAATCCACGGCGCGCCGCTGACCTTAGCGCTGGTCGAGAACAGAATGCAGGACGCGAAAACGTCGTACAAGCCTCATTATAATACAGTACGCGCCGGAGAGACGGTGCGGGCGGGCTGTTTCGAGGTGCTGTTCATAAGAGTCGCCCATTCAATCCCGGACAGTCTTGCTCTCTTTATAAGAACGCCCGCAGGCACGATACTGCACAGCGGTGATTTCAAGCTTGATCTCACTCCGGTGGGAGGCGCGGACGGAACGGACCTCGCGGCTTTGGCCGGGATTGGCGAGGAGGGGGTAACAATCCTTCTGTCCGACTCCACAAACAGCGAGAGGCAGGGTTTCACGGCTTCGGAGTCGATTGTGAACCGCACCTTCGAGGATATTTTTCGCCTTCATAAAGACAAAAGGATAGTGATAGCGGCCTTCGCGAGCAACCTATTCCGGGCTTCCAACGTATTTGCCATCGCCGCCCGCTTTAACAGGAAGGCGCTTCTTGTGGGGCGCAGTATGATATCGTATGTGGAACTGGCAAGAAATCTCGGTTATATGGACGTCCCGCCCGAACTCATCGTTACATCTCAGCAGGCGGAACGCATGGCGCCGAACCGTACGGTGGTCCTCACCACCGGCAGCCAGGGCGAACCTTTCTCCGGCCTCGTGCTTATGAGCAAGGGCGAGCACAAACAGATACGCCTTGGGGAACGCGACGTCGTGGTGATCTCGGCAACTCCGATCCCTGGAAACGAAAAACTCGTGAACAAGACGGTGAACAGGCTGTTCGAGTGCGGATGCAACGTCATCTACGAGCGCGACCTTGCCGTGCATACGTCCGGGCACGCGTCAAGGGAGGAGCAGAAACTCCTGCTCTCCCTCGCGAAGCCAAAGTACTTCATGCCGGTACACGGCGAGTATCGCCACCTCGTGCGCCACTCCCAGCTCGCAACCGAAATGGGCGTTCCTCAGGGGAACATATTCGTGCTGCACAACGGCGACGTTCTCGAAATCGATTCTTCCGGCAAGGCGAGGCTCGGTTCGCGAGTCGAATCCGGGGCGGTGCTTGTTGACGGAGTGATGCTGGGAGAGTTCGAGGGCAGCCTTCTCCGCGAGCGCAGGGAGTTGTCGGAAAACGGCATACTGGTTATCTCGATAGTTATCGACGGCAAATATAACCTAATCTCGGAAATCCAAGTTGACAGCAGAGGCAGCATATATGGCTTCGACAGGGAGGTCATGAGCCCCGACGTCGAGTCCGCCGTGGGGCGCGCTCTGGAAAACGTGCGGTCCGGCTCGGTGGACGCCCAATCGCTTCAAACCGAGATACGAAAGAGGACTCGTGAGATATTGGGTAAAAATTACCGTGCATATCCGGGTATAATGCCTATAATCAACATGATTTCCGAAAAACCGCGCGGCAGATCGGGCAGATCGCCGCTGCCATCACGTAAAAAAGGAAGGAACGGTGTACGTGCAGGATCTGATAACTCTTTTTCGTGATCTCGATGTATTAAAACTTTTAGGCGGCGTGGCATTGCTGATTTACGGCATCAAGACCATGGGGGACTCGCTGCAGGCGCTCGCCGGCGACAATATGAGGCGATGGCTTGCGTCGCTGACCGGAACTCCTTTGAAGGGAGTATGCACGGGAGCGCTCGTCACTATGATCATACAGAGCAGCAGCGCCACCACGGTCATGCTGGTCAGCTTCGTCCACGTCGGTCTTATGAACTTGGGACAGGCGTTCAGCGTGATAATGGGAGCCAACATAGGAACCACGATAACCGCGCAGTTTATGGCTTTCAACATAAAAAAATATTCCATCATCGCCGCGGTCATCGGGATGTATCTTGCCACTTTCGGCAAAAATCAAAGACAAAAACAAGCGGGCGCGGGGCTTGTGGGTTTCGCCCTCCTTTTTGTGGGAATTGGCATGATGCAGGACGCAATGAGTTTCCTTAGCGGTCACAAGGAATTTTTTACCAAATACTCCAACCCTCTTATTGGCCTTATGGCGGGCACGATTGTTACGATGGGAGTACAGGCAAGCGCGGCTACCGTCGGACTTACAATGGTCATGGCCTCGGAAGGGCTCATACCGCTAAATTTCGCGATAGCGATAATTCTTGGCGATAACATAGGAACGACGATAACGGCGGTGCTGGCTTCCCTTGGGGGAAACAGGGCAGCTAAACAGGCGGCGGCCGCCCACGTCATGTTCAACGTAATCGGCGCGTCTATAGTTATGATGGTACTGCCGTATTACACCCGGCTGATCACGTTCACATCAGCGGACATAACGCATCAGGTGGCAAACTCCCACAGCCTGTTCAATATCTTGAACACTTGCATATTCCTGCCTTTCATAAAACCGTACACCAAGTTTATAAAGATGATCCTGCCCGATGACGAACGCGACGCCGCGATAGCGGAGCAGGGTGTGAAATATCTCGACAGGCAGCTGCTGGAAGTATCCCCCGCCGCCGCCGTTGACGCCGTCCGCAAGGAGATGGTCCGTTTGGGCGGTATCGCCCTCAAGATGATCAAGACCTGTAACACCGTCATTTTGGAGCGTGATTGGAAACAGATCCCCGATGTATTTGCCACCGAAAAGATTGTCAATAAGATGACCGACGACATAGTAAAATACGCCACGGAACTGGGACAGAAGGTGCGCAACCGGGATTTGTCACGGCTTCTCAACTCCTGCATAAGCGGGGTCGCCGACATAGAGCGCGTTGGCGATCACTGCGAAAATATTGCGGAGATTGGCGAAATCATGCATGACCACAAGCTCAAATTTTCGGAAAAGGCGACCGCGGAGTGCAAGGAAATGTTCGATACGGTGGTTAAAGCCCTGGAAAGGGGCCTTAGCGCGGTTGGGACAGAAAATATCGAACTGATGAAAGAGGCTCTGACGCTCGAAAAAAAGACCGACGAAATGGAGCGCACGCTTAGGGCCCGCCATATCGAACGCCTCAACAGCGGGAAGTGCCGCCCCGAAGCCGGCATAGTTTTTATAGATCTTTTGAGCAACCTGGAACGAGTGGCGGACCACGCCCATAATATAGCTCTTATAGTGAAGGATATTCACACGGTCAATAATAACCGGGCGGTGAAATAGATGAACCCGGAAAGCGTTATATTGGGATTGATACAGGGAGCGACGGAATTTCTCCCGGTAAGCAGTTCGGGCCACCTCGCGCTGGCGAAGATAATGGCCGGATATAAGGACGCGCCCCTCGCCTACGATATAGTCCTTCACATAGCCACTCTGCTGGCGGTCGTCGCATACTTTTTCAAGGACATAATGTCACTGCTTTTTGAATGGTGTTACGGCTTTGTCAACGCGAACGCGCGCCGTTGGGCGGGATGGCGGTTAGGATGGGCCGTCCTGGCGGGAACGGCTGTAACCGCCCCGTTTGGGTTTTTACTGAAAAAACTGGTTGAGGAGAGGGTTTCGCTCAGTCCGATGTGGCTTGGGATAAATTTACTGGTGACCGGGGCGCTGATTTTGTCATCCCGCTTCCTTACGCCCAGAAGCGAGCATATAAGGGTCAAAGACGGCATATTCGTCGGCATTATGCAGGGAATTGCCGTCCTGCCGGGCATTTCCCGATCCGGCTCCACCATATGGGCGGGGTTTATCGTCGGTTTGTCGAGAGAAGACGCGTTTCGCTTCTCATTCCTGTTGTCCATTCCCGCGATAGTAGGCGCTCTCATTCTGGAAACGGGAGAACTGGGCGCTTCGGGATTTTTGCGCGCGCTGCCCGACGGGTGGTTTATCGGGGCCGCAGCGGCTTTCGTTTCCGGCTTCGTTTCGCTTGTTATACTCAAAAAACTCATTACCAGCGCAAAATGGTGGGTATTTTCGATCTATTGTTTCACCCTTGGCTGCGTGGCGATAATTTATTCACTGATGGGGTCGTGATGAAATGACCGCCCTGATCCTTGCCTCAGGCAGTCCGAGGCGGCGCGAGCTGATGGCCGCCGCCGGATTTACTTTCGAAACTGTCGTTCCGGGAACGGAAGAGTTCCCCGTAAACGGCGAGGATACGCGAAACATGGCCGGGCGTCTTTCGCGGGAGAAAGCGATCGCCGTGTCGGATGAATACCCGGACGCGTGGGTGATAGGGGCCGACACTGTGGTCGACGTGGACGGAGAATCGTTCTCTAAACCCCGCGACAGGGACGACGCCGTCAGAATGCTCAACATATTGAACGGCAGATCGCACCTCGTTCACACAGGGGTTTCTATCGCGCGGGGCGGCGAAGTCAAGGCGTCCTTTGTGGAAACGACAAAAGTCACGTTCGGTTCTCTCGATAAAGAGGAAATAATCTCCTTCGTGGAGTCGGGATTATGCTACGACAAAGCGGGGGCTTACGCTGTACAGGGCCGCGGCGCGCTTCTGGTGGAGCGAATAGAGGGCTGCTATTACAACGTCGTCGGCCTCCCCCTTTACAGATTAAAAGAAGAACTCAAAAAAGTCGCGCCGGAATTGTTTCCATTACATTTGCGTTAACTTCGGTAAGGTTCATGGATTTCCCTCCAAGACAACCAGTTTTTCTTTGTGCGCATTAACCTCATTCAGCACCAAAATCTCAAACTTCCAAAGTCTATGCTCTTTCGAAAGCTGTTGTTTGATCCTATCCGCTATATACAGTAAATTGCCTTTACGTTTTTTGATCACCAAAACAAATATGATTTGCACTCCATACCGAAAAAAGTTTCCGCCATTTTTCGGCACTTCAACTTTATGATTGTGCCCTCCAAACCAAATACCGCAAGCCAACTGAAGACTGTCCATAAATTTATGAGAAATCTCGTATATTTCTTCATTAAACGCAATAACATTGTTTTTTGCCGGCAGTGTGTTTTTGCCCTCAACAAGCAGAAGTTTGTTTTCTTCCGGTCGATACAATAAAAATTCAACGGATTTAATCCCCTTACCGGATAGTCGTTTGTAGATGTTCGTCTTTTCGATATGAAAACAGTCGGCGTCATGGTAATCACCGAATGTCAATCCTTCTTCAATTATCCGCATATTACAGCACTCTCTCTATCTCATCCTCCAACAATCGGGTGTTGGCGTCTATGATTGCATTGTGTTCCAGCAAATCGTAATCGTCCTCTCGTTCATAAGCTACGCTATGTTCGGTTTTGTAGAGGCTGAAGAAGGCGACTTCATCGGCGACCCTTTTTTTCATACTAAAATACTTCATCAAGTTATATTCGTGTGTCGCTAAGAAGATTTGCACACCATGTCTTGATAATGACAGAAGGATGTCAACCAGCGTTGGGATAAGTTTCGGGTTTATGTTTGCTTCCGGTTCGTCCCAAATCAAAACGCTGTCCTTTTTGATGTGGCCTGTTTCAATAAGGCGATAGATTAAGCCAAATTTCTTAAATCCTTCCGCCTCAACCGCAAATTCAATCAATCCTATTCCCTCTTTATCAATAAAATAGCGGTCATTACGGTAAACAACATTACCTCCAATGATTCCGGCAATTTTATCTCTTAACATCGTCATGTCTGCGTCAAGATTTTTAAGAACAGAAACGCCGGATTTATTCAAAATATCTATTAGTGTTAAATCCAGAGGCAGCTTTCTGTCAGCATAATCTTTTTCCAGACCGCTATGAGTGAGCATTTCTTTAGCAGGTATTAATATGACAGGAATGATTTCTTTTGCCTTGTTTTCCGTGCTGATTTCCCAGATATTTATTTCGGGTTTGTTTTTATTTATTTTATAACGATACTCTGTGCCGGCGATAATACCAATAAAAGCGGGGGTTGCGTCGGTACGATTTCTAAAAAAATCTAAACCGGATGAAGTTTGAAAACTTCTTGCCAATCTCATATAAAAAGAGGTATCCTTTATCTCACTTAAATCCATTGAATTACTATTTCTGCTTTCGCAAAAAGCGTAAAGAACTTTCAATAAATGCGTTTTTCCTGTTCCATTTTCTCCGATAAACACATTTATTCCGTCGCAGAAGTCAATCTCAATTTTATCAAAGACAGTGAAATTTTCTATGCATATCTTATTAATGGCCATGTTTGCCGCACCTTTCATCCAATCTCAAGAATTATTGAGATTAGTTTACGCAAAAACATCAGCTTAGTAAATAACGATTTAAAAAGCTTATCAAAAGGCGTCTTCGTTAAAAACCGGCATAAGCGGAATCGCGTTTTCTGTTTGGGCGGTTAATCGTCGGGGTAAACCTGCTTAGGGAGTTCGCCGTATTTTTCTTCATAGCGTTTTATCTCGTTTCGAATGGAACGTATGATGAGGGCATTGAATGATTCGCTGTAAACTGCGGCCAACACTTTGCCCTTGGCGTAAGTATATTCATCAAGACGAATTTGCATGGTTGTGCGAAACGTGGCGCTTGGTCTGCTGTCGTCGGCGTTTTTGAGCACAATACCATCTCCTATTTATTATTTTCACAGTGAAGTAAATGCCACACGACTTGACAAAAACAGCTTCATAAGTAATATTTGTACTATGCATTAGTACTATTAGTATCTTATAAAGAAAATATTTATCATCAAACTGTAATCTAATTGATTTTTTCGTGAGTTGATTTGCTTAGTTGATATAAACCAATTAAGAAAGGTGTTGATTCAAAAGGGTTAATTCTTGAGCGGAGAAAGCAATGCAGGGTTAAATTCAGTGAGAAACAAAGGCGAGAAACGAGATACTAAAGAGGAGGACTGAAAAGTGAGAAAAATATTATTGCTGTTGTTGGTTTTTGCGTTAGCGTTGGGCAGTTCGGCTGCGTTTGCTGGAGAAAATAGTATAACGGCAACCAAAGTCGGTGAAAGGAACATTCTTACCTTCAATTACAATGATCCGACTGCGCCATTTTCAGATTTAGCTCCAGGTCCTGGATCTAAATATCATATTGCGTTAGTAAGTGTAGGCGTTACTCCCACACCGCCTCCTAACAAGAATGCTTGGGAAGATGTTACTATCAACGGCGCTTTGACTGATGATGCATGGGCTCTTGCGGCGACCATTCTGGGCGACTCTAAAGCAAACACCGAAATCAAAATCACGACCACAGCGAATATTCCCGACAATATACTGACAGGCGGTGTGTCACAATGGTCCAATGCCGTACAATGGAGAGCGGTCTGGGCAAAACTAGGAGAATATACCGACCCCGATGGTGATTCGGAAGATTCATTGAAGCTGAAGTTGAATTTGACACTGAATGGGCTTGACAATGCGGCAAACAGTGACGCGATGAATACACTGGTAGGGTATTTTTCTGAGGACGGTGTCATAATCGAAACCCTCGAACTGAGAAATACTAAATTTAAATTCCCCGCGGGCGGTTTGACAGTGGGAACACTTAACGTGAATGCTACAAGTACCGTGGACCTCAGCGCTGAACCCGGCCTAATTGCGGGAACAAATAATTTCACTGCCGGCGCGACAATCATCGTGCCTGATGACAAAACAATACAAGAAATTGTCGCAATTCTGAGTGATTCGTTTGATGGCGCTAATAATATCCCCAGTGGATTAAAAATAGTGACCGTTGATGAGAGGGATGTAACCGCCGCCGTATACGCGTTTATCGCCGTCCCGCTTGTAAAACCAACGCTTCCGGCGGGAACGCCTCCGGAAGTTAAAGAGCCAACGGTAGTACATAATGCGGCGCCGGGGGATCTTCCCGACACATTCAAAGACAGCCTTGCCCCTGGCGGTGCGACGGTCACAGACTCTGTGGCGAGAGAAGCCGCAGGCGTTGGCGGGAGCGTGGAAGTGCTGCCGCTTCCGATCTTCAAGGCCGAAATTGAGACAGCCCCGCAAGGAAATGTCGCCGCGGTGGGGTTTGAGGTAAAAGGCTCCGATCTTTACAACCTTAACGCGACGACTGCGCGGGACATCAGATTGATTAAGATTCTTTCTCCCACTACGAGTGTGCCGTTTGTGTACGAAAGCGTCCCGGCACAGTTCGGCGACAAGAAGTTCACTCTTCTGAGAGGCGGCCAGGTATATGAGGGAAGTATTGCGAACGACGGAACGGTTTATACGCTCGTCGTGTTCATAAGAGACAGCGGTGATTTTGATCTTGACGAAGAAGCCGCACCGAACGGCACAGTCGTTGACCCAACCGCGCTGGTTGCCTCAAAAAACGGCGGCGGCAGCGGATGCGGCGCCGGTTCCGGCTCTGTATTGGCTCTGCTGGCCTTGGCCGGAATGTGCATCGCGAGGAAGAGGCTTCGTTAATCGCAGTGACCCAAAATTTGGAGCCCCAAGCTCAACGGGGTAACCCATGATCCATTCTCCAGAAAAATCAGCCGACCCGCGAGGGCCGGCTGATTTTAATTTATAGTGAGCCCGGCATGGGTGTCCATATTAACTTGACACACAAAAAATATATATTAAAATACATATGAAAAAATATATAAAAAAGGACTGTGCGCGCGTGATAGCGATCAAAACCGCCGACTTAACTCAAAACTTTAAGGAATTTGCCAACTTGATTATCGGCGGTGAGAGCGTCTTGATCTCAAGGCCAAGAAATGAAAATCTGGTGGTTATTACTGAAAAAGAGTATAACGAGCTTGATAGGTTGCGCCGGAATACTTTATATTTGACTAAACTTGATGAATCACTCAGGCAAGCGAAAAAGGGCGAGATCGTAAAATACACGAAAAAACAAATGAGGGATATGGAAACGGCCTGACTCTATGGAGCGTTATTTTTCTGCCCAGGCAGATGAAGAGTATCGCTCGTGGGCCAAGAGCGAGAAAAAAATATTTAAGAAAATAAATGATTTGATTGATGACATTGAAAAAAATGGTTTTTTGAGCGGAATTGGTAAGCCGGAGCAACTGAAATACTTTAAGCAGCCAATATATTCAAGAAGAATAGACAGGTCAAATAGGCTTGTATATTGTCAATACAACGAAGACGATTTACTCATTATCTCCTGCAAAGGACATTATCAAGACAAGTAAAATCACCCCGGTTTTTTCAAAGAAAACAACGGACACAATACGTATCGTATGGTTTTGCAGAGGCGAACCCATATGCTGCTTGGTATAATATTCACATAGTGAGGGACGGTGCGCGATTATGAGTGAGAAATGGATCGACAGAAGTTGGCGTGATGTTCTTACCGAAAATGTTGACGACGCGATTTTGTTCTTTAAACCGGATATTGCGGCTGATCGGGATTACGATAAAAAACCTCTTTTGGTTCCCACCGAACTTCCAACTATCGGCGGCGATTCGGATAAAGGGATGAGAAACACGGACATAGGCTTGTCCATCCCTTTAAAAACTGGAACAGATCAGAGACTGGCATTTCACGTCGAGCAGCAGCACGCTTACGATAAAGACTTTGCTTTAAGGATGTTTCAAGGTTATTATCGCATGAGCGACCGGCTCCGGATTCCTGTGACATCTTTTGCCATATTTACCGGTAATCTCAATCCAATAGCGGTATATTCGACGGTATGTTACGGGACGGAGCTGAATTTCAAATATAACGTGTATCATGTAGCGAGCGCGGATGTAAAGGCATTGGAACAAGACGAGCGCATTTTCGCCCTCGTGGTGCTGGCGGCTCGAAGAATGCTCGATGCCGGCGGAGACCCAGAAAAACGCGGCCAATATTCGCTGGAGCTTCTTAATTTGTTTAGAGAACGAGGTTATGACGCCGAAAAGGCGCGGAGTCTTAAAAAGTTTGTCCACCGCATACTGCGGATCGGTGACAAAAAAATCGACCCTAAAGTGAGGGAGGTATGGAGGATGCAACTTATTCCAATAGACGAGGCGGTACGAGAAATCCAGATACGCGACGCGAAGGAAGAAGGCAAGGAAGAAAAGGCTTTTGAGGTTGCGAAAAATTTACTGACAAACGGTGTATCACTGGATATTATTGTCAAAAGTACTGGATTGGATGAAGAAGAGATTCTCTCGCTTGGATAGCAGGATGCAACTTATTCCAATAGACGAGGCGGTACGAGAAATACAGATACGCGACGCGAAGGAAGGAGGTAAGGAAGAAAAGGCTTTTGAGGTTGCGCGTTCAATGCTCTTCGAAGGGCTTTCCGTGGAGATTATCAGGCGGCCCGGCGGCGCTCTCCCCGGCATGATACCCTCCTGCCCCGGCAAAGCAAAACACGGCGATTACGGCAGCCGCTCAGGTATGCTCGGACAGGAGGCCTCCCGTTATTGAGAGGGCGTCTTCCCACGTCATTTATCCCGAGAAAACAGTTATCCCGATATAGCGACAAATACATGACGCCAACGCCGGATTTTCACAATGAAAATTCTTGTCGTCCCGCAATCTGACGGTTATAATGACCTCAACATATTGCAAACTGCGACAAAGGATTGATGTTGGATGGCTCCGCGCGAAAAAAATATTACTTCCGAAGAAAAATCGTTGCTGCTTCTCAAGAACGATGTAATTTTCAAAATGGTCTTCGGAGATGAGAAAAACAAATCAATTCTTCGCGCTTTTCTGACGGCCATACTCGATCTGCCTCCGGAAGAGTATGACGAGATTTCGATAACAGATCCTCATCTGAGAATCGAATCACCCGACGGAAAACTCGGTATCCTTGACCTGTTCATAAAGACAAAAGAGGGTAAACAAATCGACGTCGAGATTCAGGTTACCCGAACGCCTTTCATGAAAGAAAGAATCACGAGCTACACTGGTAAAATGCTCGCCGTCCAACTTAAGTCGGGCGATGAATACAAAGAAATAAAGAAAGTGATCGCAATCGTTATTCTGGACTACAACCTCGTGAGCGACAGTGATTATTTTCACAATAAATACGTGCTGCACGACCCGAAAACCGGCTCGCTTTTCACAGATGTTATGGAAATCCACACCCTTGAGCTTAAGAAGCTCCCCGACCTTCCGGAAGAAAACAGGAAGATAGCGGAGCAAATTTACTGGCTGAGCTTGATCAAGGCCGAACGAGAGGAGGAAATAGAGATGCTGGCGACAAAGGTTCCCGAGATTGGAGATGCTTACGAAGTGATAAAAAGGCTCTCGCAGGACGAGGAAGTAAGGCTTTTGTACGAATCGCGAGAGAAAGCAATCCGCGATGAACAAGCCAGACTCTATGGCGCGCGCCGGGAAGGCCGCAGGGAAGGACACAGGGAAGGCCGCAGGGAAGGTGAACGCGATAAGGCAATTGAAGTGACTCGGCGTACTCTGGAAATGGGAATGAGCGTTGCGCAGGCAGCAAAGATTGCAGGATTAACTATATCCGAAGCTGAGGAGGTTAAGGAAAAAATGACTGTTGCAAAAAATATGCTGGACGCCGGGAGTGAGGTATCCTAACCGACAAAGAATTTGGCAATCTTTAGAATAAACCGCAAGGGTAGAGGCTCTAAACGCTTATATACATCCTTCAGCCGGTTTGGAATGTCAATGTCTTGAGGACACTTTTCGAGGCATACCCCGCACTTGGTGCAATTACCGGGGCCTGAACGCGCGGCGCCCAGTCCCATCGTTGAATTGATATATAGCCCTATCCCGGTTCTAAAGCCCATCACGCTGGATATATTGTAGGCGCTGAAACAAGCCGGTATATTTACCCCGCTCGGGCAGGGCATACAATAATCGCAGCCGGTGCATTGAACTTTGTATGCTTCCGAAATCACGTCGCGCGCTTTGCCGTAAACAGCCCGTTCCGCGTCAGTCAAAGAACCGGCGGGGGTGTTCGCCGCGATTTCGAGGTTTTCGGCAAGCTGTTCCATCGCGCTCATACCTGAAAGAACCACCGTCACTTCCGGTTTGTCCCAAAGCCATTTTAAACCCCACGCCGCGGGGGTGCGCCCCGGCGTCGTTTGTTCAAACAGTTTTTTCGCCTCTTGCGGCAGTTTATCAGCTAAATTACCGCCCAAAAGAGGCTCCATGACGACAGCGGCGATGCCCCGCCCGCTGATAGCCTTCAATCCCGCCGTCCCGGCCTGGTAATTCTCGTTCATATAATTGTACTGAATCATGCAGAAATCCCAGTCATAAGCGTCCAATAGCGGCACGAAATCAACTGATTTCCCGTGGAATGAGAACCCGATTCCGCGAATGAGCCCCGTTTCCTTTTTCTCGGCAATCCACTCCCGGATGCCGATGCTCTCCAGGCGTTCCCAGGATTCAATGGATCCTATATTGTGGATGAGATAGTAGTCGATATAGTCTGTTTGCAGACGCCCCAGCGATTTCACGAACAGCCTGTCAATATCGTCCTGGCTCTTGCAGCGGAAATGAGGCAGTTTGTCCGCGATGAAAACCTTCTCGCGCAGTCCGTGTTTTTTAAGTATGCCGCCGAGGGTGGCTTCGTTGCCGGGATACATGAGCGCCGTGTCGAAGTAGTTGATTCCTGCTGTAACGGCTGTGACAACCAGTTCGTCGCACAACGCCGCGTCCTTTGGGAAACGCATACAGCCAAATCCGAGGACCGAAAGCCGATTGCCGTTTCTTGGATCCGCGCGGTATTGCATTTTGGATTCCATTTCTGCATTTCTCCCGATTTATTTAAGTTAGTTGCATTTTTAAAATTGTATCATCAATATTATTGTTTATGAGGAGCAGATTGTTTGTTCAACGCTTCCTTGAGTATATAATAATCCCCGAGCTTAAGCTTAGTTATGGGGGTGGTTGCGTATGCCGCGCGAAAAGAAAAAGAGCAAAGAGATTATTGAAAAATCGGAAAACACCGCCGAAGATATAAGACCGCCGGTCACAAGAGCGCGCCGTGCCGAGGGGCTTCACTCGCATGAAAGCGAAGAAGTCAGGTATAAAAAACCGACGTGGGGAACGGACAAAATATTTTGGGGTCTTTTGATACTTGCCGTTCTGCTTTCAGGTTACGACCTCTACAGACGCTTGTCGGTGGAGTGGAAACACAGAACCGTCGGCATTGCGGTCGAATACAGAGACCTTGTGCTCCTGTCGCGGCAGAACGGGGAATCGCCCGAGGCGATATTCAACCGAATGAGAGCCTTGGGCGTGGAGGGCGTCACGGTATCCGATCTCATGGGAAAGGATATCGCGGCGGGATTTCTCCCGGTATATTACGGCTCGCTCGCGACATTCAGGCCGATACTCCAGATGTCGCTCACTCTTCCTTTAGATCGGGCCGCGATTCTCATCGAAAATTCCGAACCCTTGCTTCAGCCCATACTGGATTATCTGAGGATTAGAAACGACGGAATCGTTACGCTTGCCACCGGGGAGGGCACCCTGGCGGTGTTTCCCCAAGCGACGGATGAACTGGCGGATGCCGGCGTATTGCCCGACTTCGCGGCGCTTGAGTTTGCCGAACGGATGGGAGCCGCATCCCTGTTCCGTCCAGTGGCTTCTCCCGGCGTTAATTCGGAGCGGGCGGCGGAAAGCCTCAAGTGGCTCAAGGAAAAATATCCGTCGATTAATTGTATGCTTCCCGCCGGGCAGACGGTCGTGGGTTTTCCAGATCTTTCCCCCATCGTGCGGACACTGAAAGAACTCGATATTTCCGCGGGCCAGGCGGAATTTGTAAGGCAGGTGGGAATAGCCGAATTTAACGCCGCGATGAATCCATCTCTGCTGCCCCTTCACAGTCTCGTTCGCGAAGAAGCGCTGTCCCGCAGATATTCGCGGCCTCAGATAATCGAGAGAATGGTTAGAGCCGTGCATGAGCGCTCTATCAGGATACTTCTGCTGAGACCTTACGAGTTGTACAGCGTCGAAAGACTCGAACCGTTCATCGAGGATATCGGAATAATCCGGAACGCGCTCGCTTCGCGCTCCTACAGCACGGGGTGGCCCGAAACCATTCCGATGTTTCACGCCACCCCGGCGTCGGCAATCGGAGTCGCGATGGTATTATTGCTTTGTTTTTGGTCGTACTCTCGAAGATATTTGATCCCCGGCGCCGAAATAAAATCTCTTGAATTGGCCGCGATAGTCCTATGCTCGGTTTTTATCGGTCTTGGAGCGTGGAAAATATCCCTGGTTTCAAAACTGCTGGGAGGGTTTGCCTGCGCTTTCCTTGCGACCGAAGCCACGATATGGGCGCTGGATCGCTACGACAGGCCGTTTTACGGGCTGCTGGCAGGGCTTTTGATAGTTATCTCCGGCGGTCTTTGTATCGCGGCGTTTTACGGAACGACAAACTCGATGCTGCGCATAACGCCGTTTTCCGGAGTAAAAATGACGCTCCTGCTTCCCCCGGTTCTGATTCTGGCGAGCGACTTGAAGAACAGGATTCATCCCGAATCGTTGCTGAATATTGTTCAGCGTCCGTCGATATGGGGCGAGCTGATGCTTATCGGATTTGTCTTCATAGCCGCTGTTGTGCTCACTGTGCGCAGTGACAACGCTTCGTTCGTTCCCGGCTGGGAGGTGCAGTTCCGCGACATGCTGGAGCGTCTGCTGTGGGTGCGTCCGCGCACCAAGGAATTTATTGTTGGCTATCCGTGTCTTATTATTTATTATGTCATCAGAAGGAGAGGGCTGCTGGAAAACTACCGCGAGGTATTCAGACTCGGAGCAAGCATGGCGTTTGCCAGCGCGGTAAACTCCTTCTGCCATTTCCACACCCTTCTGCCGCTGACTGTGGTGCGCGTGGCAAACGGGTGGCTTCTCGGAATATTGGTGGGAATCGCGGCTCTTGTTTTCATTGATTACGCCGGTAAGCCCATCTGGAGGGCGGTTGTTGTCTTATTCGACTGAAAAGAAGTTCGACGTCCTTCTCGCCGGATATTTTGGTTTCGGTAATCTAGGCGACGAACTGCTGCTTGAAGCCGCGTTAAAAAATCTGGAGGCATGCGGAACGTCCCGGGATAAAACAGCGGCGCTGTCGAATGATCCGAAGGAGACGCGTTCGCGTTTCGGCATAGAGGCTTTTAATCGCTGGAACGTCCGGGAGATATGGGGCGCGATGGGAAAATCGCGCTCGATGATTTTGCCCGGAGGGGGATTATTTCAGAACGCGACGAGTCTGAGATCGTGTATTTATTATTGGGGGCTCATACGTGCCGCCGCCGCCAGACGAACGCCGGTAGCGGCTCTCGGGCAATCGGTCGGGCCGCTGTCCGGCAAGTCGGCGAGGTTCGCCGAAAAATTTACAAAAGACGCCATGACAAAATGTTCATACCTGGCCGTTCGAGACCTCTCCTCCGAAAAAATTCTGACCTCCATGGGAATCCAATGCGAAATGATGCCCGATCCCGTATTCAGCTTCGAAGTCGAAAATACCCGATATGGCGGCGCGGTTCTCGTAAACGTGAGGCCAACTGCGGCGCCCGGGGTTTATTTGCGTCCTGTGATACGGGCCGCGAAAATTTTAAGCGAGAGCGGAACCGAATTGATTGGAATCGCCATGTCCGGCGAGGACGAAACCCTGACGCGGGATTTAAATAAATCCGGCGAATTGCCCATTCGCGAAATTTTTACTCCCAAAAATCTCGCCGAGTTTCAAAAAATTGCGGGCCGCGCGAGCGCGGCGGTGGGCATGAGACTACATTTCGGAATATTGTCCACACTCTGCGGATTGGGCGTGGCTCTGTCTCCTTATGACCCAAAAGTCTCCTCTTTTGCCGAAATGTGGGACATTAAACAATTAAAAAACGAGAAAAACGACGAAAACTCTGATATAATGCGGTTATTGACAAATTCGCGGTTCAGGGATAAGGAAATTTTTGCTGAAAACCGTTCGCGGGTGGCGGCAAAATTCCAAAATGCCCTGCGCCTGCTTGATGTGTATCGCTGGAGGTAAATATGGATATACGTTTTTCAGGGGTCAGTAAAATTTTTTACCCCGATATAACGGCGCTTGAGGATGTTTATCTTGAAATCCCCAAGGGGGAATTTGTTTATCTGGTAGGACCAACCGGCTCGGGCAAGACCACGCTGCTGCGTTGTATCACCAGGGAAGTCGCGCCTACGAGAGGCCAGATTACGGTCGGGTCTTTTTCTTTGCGCAAAATAAACAGATTGGATCTTTCGATATTCAGGCGCGATATCGGTATTATTTTTCAGGATTTTTGCCTGCTGCCGCATCTGAATGTATTTGAGAACGTGGCTTTCGTGCTGGAAGTGCTTGGCGCTCCGCCCAAGGAGGTTAAGGAAAGGACGGGTGAAATACTCGACCAGGTGAATTTATGGCGGCGTCGTTTTCTGTATCCTCCCCAGCTCTCCGGCGGAGAACAGCAGCGTATCGCGGTGGCGCGCGCCATCGTCAACTCGCCCTCCGTCCTGCTCGCGGACGAACCCACAGGCAATCTTGACCTTCATACCGCCGAGGAAATATTACAGCTCATATTATCTATAAACGCGCTCGGCACGACTGTAATGATGGCCACTCACAACCAATATCTGGTCGACGCTTTCAGGCAGAGAGTCATCGGAATCAGGGGCGGCCGCATAGTGCGGGACGAAAAAAGAGGGAGGTACAATCTCGATGGGGAGCTTTAAGTACGCCCTGCGAGACGGCGCCAGGCTTATACTGAGGCATTGGGGCCTCGCTTTTCTGACTATAGTGACGTCGATGGCCGTATTTTATCTGATCGGCGCATCAGTGCTTTTGGTTTTGAACGCGAGGCATATAGTGAATATCCTCGAAGGGGAATTATCCATACAGGCTTATCTCGCGCCCGGAGCGAGTTATGAGGATGCGGCGCGAGCCGCGGCGTCGATAAATCATGTCACGAGGGTCGTAATCATTACGCCCGATATGGCGCTGGAAAAGCTGAACCAGCGAATGCCGGATCGGGCCGATTTCCTCACGTTGCTGGGGGAAAATCCGCTGCCCTCAAGCCTCGAAATATCCGTCGACAGGGCTGAACACATGGCGTCCGTCGTAACGTCGCTTGCGACGGTATCGCTTATCAGCGACATAGTATACGCCGGCAATCTCGCCGAAAAGGTGGCGAGATTCTCCCGATTTGCCGGGCAGTTTTCGATTGCCCTGCTTTTTATATCCATAACGGCGTCGGCGGTGGTGCTGTTTAATACCATCCGTATAGCGGTGTACTCGAAAGAGGAAGAAATAGGCATAATGCTCATGGTCGGGGCCACGCCGACTTTCGTCGCGCTGCCGTTCGTGCTGCAGGGAGTTCTCCTGGGAGGCGTAGGCTCGCTTGGGGCAAGCGTATTTCTTGCGTTGAGCTACAACGGAATAATCTCGCGGCTGAAGGAACTGCTGCCGTATCTGCCCTTTCTGGAAAGAGGCGGCATATTGATACAGCTCGCTCTCATAATGGTGGGCTCCGGAGCCACCGTCAGTTTGATCGCCAGCCTGATGGCCGTTGAAACGTTTACAAGAAGGGCTATGAAGCCGCTTTAATATAATTTAATCCGCCGATATGCAAAGGAAGGGATGCGAAATGACGTACAGGAAGTTTTTGCCGCTTTTACTCTCGCTGATTGCGATACTGTGTCTGTGGACGGAGGCGGCGGTTTCGGCGCAGTCCAACGCGGATCTTGAAAGGGAACTCGCCAATCAACAGAGAAGACTCGACACGATGCAGAGGGATATTCAAAGAGCCGAACGAGGTTTCAGAGAAGCCCAGCAAAAAGAGCAGCGCGAGATGAACGAAATATCCAAGCTGGGAAACCAGCTTGCCACGACTGAGCAGCAGCTTAATGTCACCGTGCTGAGAACCAACCAGACAACTCAGAAAATGACCGAAACCGCCTTGCGGATACAGGAAATCGAAAACCGCATGGAAGGCGCGAGAGGCCTTCTCAAGGAACGTATAGTCGCGGTCTACAAATACGGAGGCACGGCTGAATTCAGCCTTTTGATGTCCGCGAGCGGCACGCAGGACGCGCTCTCGACGTCGTACCTGCTCACAAAGATAGCCGAGCAGGACAGGGCTTTGATTAACACGCTGGTCAACGAGAAAGACCTGCTCGACAAAGCGATGGCCGAACTTGAGAGACAGCGGCGCGATCTCGACAATGAGAACAAAAAATTGGAAAATCTCAGGCAGTCGATACAACAGAACTCAAGCGAGCGTAACAGGCGGCTTCAGGAAGCGCGCAAGGACAAGGCGACCTACGAGGCGGAGCAGAACGAACTGACGAGAGCGTCCGAGGAGCTGAAATCCAAGGTGAACGACCTCCTGGCCCAGAGGAGAAGACAGCAGGGGCAGGGCGCCGCAACGCCGCTTTACTATACGGGAGGCAGGTTTGCGTGGCCGCTTCGGGGTAACGTAACCAGCGAATATGGTTCGAGAGTTCATCCGGTTTTCAGAACCAGATCCATGCACACGGGTATAGATATCGACGGCAACAGAGGAGACCCCGTACGGGCCGCTCATGACGGGGAGGTTCTTTACACGGGATGGCTGAGAGGTTACGGCCAGGTGGTCATATTGGATCACGGGGGCGATCACACGACAGTCTACGCCCACCTGTCCGGTATCAACGTTTCGGAAAACAGCAGGGTAAAGACGGGGGATCTGATAGGGCGGGTTGGAAACACCGGTATCACGACCGGATATCATCTTCACTTCGAAGTGCGGGTGAATGGAAACACTGTGGATCCGATGAGGTATTTACGATAAAGCGCGTCCGTGAGTATATAAATAAAATCGAAAGTTGATGATCGAAGATGTTTAAGAGGTTCCGTGATGTAACGCTGGGCGTTTTTATTGGGGTGTTCATGGTGACGGCGATAATCGCCGCGGGCGCCTCCGACTCCACAAGCGAGTGGTCGCGGCTTCTGCCGTTCTCACAGCGCAATCTGATGACCATGAGACAGGCGAGGAACAACTTGGAGGCCTTTTTTGTCGACGAGGATAAATTACCCGATGAACAAAAATACTTCCACGGCTCCCTGAAAGGTATGATCGACGCGGTTGAAGACCCTTACACGAGATTTGTCGATCCTGAGCAGCTCAGGAACGAAGGCGCGGAGATGGAGGGCGAGTACGGAGGGGTGGGAATGTACATCGGCGGCCGCGATGGAAAAGTTCTCGTTATAAGCCCCATCGAGGATACCCCGGCGGCCAATGCCGGATTGAAACCGCTCGACGAAATAGTGAAAATCGACGACACGGTCGTAATTGGAATGAATCAGAGTGACGTCGCGAATTTGCTCAAAGGAGTCCCCGATACCGACGTCACGGTGTGGATTAGGCGCGCGGGGGAGGACGAACTGTTGTCGTTCCTGATAACAAGAGAGATCATCAATATTAAGACCGTCCGTTCCGAGATGATTGATAATATATCGTATATCAAGCTGAACAACTTTCACCTGAAAACCGCCGCCGAACTGCGCGACGCTATCGATCTGGCGGTTGAATCAAACGCGGAAGGCATTGTTCTCGATGTGCGGAACAACCCCGGAGGGTTGTTGAACGTTGCGGTTGACGTCGCGTCGCTGTTTATTGACGGAGATATTGTCGTAAGCCTCAGGGGACGCGAGGTCAGGTTCGACGATTCTTTATATGCCGACCGCGGGCGCGCGACCGACCTGCCGCTGGTCGTCCTGATAAACGAGGGCAGCGCCAGTTCATCCGAGATACTTGCCGGGGCGGTGCAGGATCATAACAGAGGGCCGCTCGTCGGCACGAAAAGCTACGGCAAGGGGTCAGTGCAGTCGCTCTTCCCTCTGCCGGAGAGGGCCGGAATGTACATTACGATAGCAAGGTACGCGACGCCATCCGGGAAAATAATAGATAACGAGGGGCTTTTCCCCGATTATGAGGTCGAGGGAGAACCCACGATGGTTACCTCTGAAGATGTGCAGCTCCAGAAAGCCATCGGCGTCATGAACGACGTTCTCCTAGCCGACGCTCCGAAGGAGTTGCGGTAAAGATAAAAAAGCGGCAGCGCGCATTCGCGGCGGTGTCGTTGCTGGCAGCCCTGTTTTCTGTGGCTGTGAGCGCCGCTTTCCTTACCTTATCCGAGGATTTGCCGAAAATACTGGAAAAAGCAAACGAGTCGGCGGCTTTGGAGGAAAGTTCCCCGGCTGAGGCAAGCCCAAGGATAGCCATTGTAATTGACGATTGCGGCGCTGATATGAGAATGGCGCGCAGGGTTCTGTCGTCCGGTGTGCCCATGACTTGGGCGATTCTACCCTATCTCAGATATAGCTCGGATACCGCCGAAATGCTGCGCGAGGCGGGAGCGCCTTTTCTGATACATGTACCCATGCAGGCGGAAGTAGACCCACCGGGCAGAGCGGGCCGGCCCGGCCCTTACCTTATCGGCGCGGGAATGTCGCCCGAAGCGGTGAGAGAAGCTCTCGTGCCGATTCTCGATTCGCTGGAAGGCGCTTTCGGCATAAACAACCACAGAGGCTCTAAAGCCACATCCGATCGCGGCGTAATGGACGCGGTGATGGAGGTTATCGCGGAGAGGGATCTGTTCTTTTTTGACAGCCGGACATCCTCCCGCAGCGTTGCCTATGACTCCGCCATAAAACACGGACTGCATGCGGCGAGCAACTCGCTGTTTCTCGACGGTGAGTCGGATCGTGACAAGATAGCCTCCCGAATGCGGGAAGCCCTGAATTTAGCTCAACGCAGAGGCGTCATTGCAGTCATCTGCCATTTGAGGCCTGAAACGGTCGCGTTTTTGGAGGATTTCGCGGGCGAATTTATTGACGGCGGCCATAAATCGGGCGTGAAGTTCATCACTCTTGCCGAGTGGCCCGATGACCGCTTCTGAATGCAGATTGTCGACATTGATTTCTGCGTTCCGGAGGACGTTAAATCCCTTGTCGCCATAGAGGCGGCGTGTTTCGACATACCGTGGGAGGAACACATAATCGTCTCCGACCTCAACGGGCCCGCTTCGTCCGTTTACCTCAAAGCCACCTTGAAAGGAATCATAGCCGGCTATGGGGTTTTGGGAATGGAAGGCGACGACGCCCACCTGATGAATCTTGCCGTCCTTCCCGAGTACAGGCGGCACGGTATAGCGTTGCAGCTTATGGCCGCGTTTAACGAAATTTCCATCGAGTGGAACTGCAAAAAAATGTGTCTTGAGGTGCGCTCCACTAATATTATAGCCCGCAATTTTTACGCGTCTTTGGGTTTCGTCTATTCGTCGAGGTTGAAGAGTTATTACGCCAACGGCGAAGACGCGTTGATTCTGGTGGCGCGAATTCCTTTGAAACTGTAGTATTCCGGCGACGCGGTATAATAGTTTATATGCGCCGCGAAATTCGATTTGTTTTAAAATGGATTGGAGCGAATGCAATTGCTGAAAAAACCGGAAATGCGCAAAAAGAACAAACTGGTTACGGATGGCGCGTGGATGGATGAAACGCTTCGCGAGGGACAGATGTTATGTCTCGCGCTTGCGAGCCCCGAAGGAGACCCTTATGCACTGCCGATGAATTACGGTTACAGGGATGGCGTGATATATATCCACGGAGCGACGGCAGGTTTTAAAAAAGACATTATCGCAGCAAATCCGAGAGCGTCATTCAACGTGACCCTGGACGTTGAGATCATACGCGACCCGGTTCCGGCCAATTTTTCGTGCAAGTTCAGAAGCGTCACCGGTTTCGGCGAAATAGAGGAAATAACCGACCTCTCGGAAAAAAACCGCGCGCTGGAAATACTAATGCGCCAATTCGACGGCCCTCACAATGACCTTGACGAGGAGAGCGCCAAAGCCGTGTGGGTCGCCAAACTCGTAATCAGCGAGATGACGGGGAAAGTGAGCGGGTATCCCCATCCCGGGGAAACGCGGTAATTTTCGGCGGCGGTTGGAAGAATATTTTTTCATTTTAAATATAGGAGGTTTCAACGATGAACTACGGATTGCCGGTTGAAAGGATGAAAAATATCAACTTTGGCGGCGGGATTCGCGAGGTTCTGGCTCTGGCCGATGAGATGGAGCGAGCCGGGCGAAGCGTATTACATTTGGAGATAGGCCGCCCCGACTTCGACTCCCCGGAGTGCGCAAAGAAGGCGGCAATACGCGCTCTCGAATCAGGAGACGTTCACTATACCGATATGACCGGAACCCTCGAATTGCGGAATGAAATTGCGGCGAAATTCAAGCGCGACGCCGGCATGGACGTAGACCCCAACCGTGAAGTGATTGTTACGGTCGGCGCAATGGAAGCCATCGCTTCCATCATGTTAGCGATGTTGAGTCCCGGGGACGAGGTCATTGTGCCGTCGCCGTACTTCCCGGTATACGACGACATCATAAAAGTAGCCGGCGGGGTTCTTTGCGCCGTTCCATGCAAAATCGAGAACGGATTCAGGCCCAACCCCGAAGATATTGAGCGCGCAATAACCCCCAGGACAAAAATTATAATGATCAATTCCCCGAATAACCCCACCGGAGCCACATCCACGCGTTCCGAGCTGGAGGCGATAGCTGAGCTGGCAAAGTCCCGCGACCTGCTTGTGGTAAGCGACGAATGTTACGAGAAATTCGCATACGACGAGAACACGCCGCATATAAGCATCGCGTCGCTGCCGGGGATGAAGGAGCGCTCATTCACCCTGTCGTCGGCGTCGAAAACTTTTTCAATGACCGGATGGCGCGTCGGATGGATGGTAATTCCGGCGGATACAAAAATGTATGTGATGAAGTGCCACCAGGGGCTTGTATCATGCCCCGCCTCTTTCGCGCAGGCAGGGGCCGCCGAGGCGCTTCGTTCGGCGGAGCCCGACGTCGAGAGGATGATAACCGAATACAAAGCCCGCCGCGACCTGATGGTAGAGATGCTCTCCGGGATGGAGGGCATAAACGCGGCAACTCCGAGCGGAGCTTTCTACGCCTTCCCGAATATCAAGGATCTGGGTATTTCTTCAATTGAGTTCTGTTCGAAACTTCTCTCGGAAACCGGCGTATCGACAGTCCCCGGACAACCGTTCGGAGCGGAGGACGGCTACATGAGGCTCACGTACTGCCGACCGATCAGCGAAATAAAAGAAGCCCTCACAAGAATGCGCGATTTTGTGGCGAAGCTGAAGCGCTGAATTTATCGAATCAAGGCAATGAACCGAAAAACCCGGCTTATTGCCGGGTTTCTCGTTTGTGTCAGATAAAAACGGAATATCAGATTGTCACAGTACGCGGTATCTCTATGTTAAAATGTTTGTGATGGCCTTCCGGCGTTAGCAGGGAGCCGGAGAGGAAAGGTCTTTCCCTCTGTGGGAGGTGATTCGGATGCCTGACGGCGATGATAGCCTTCCGGAGCGCGAAGAGCGTAAAACAGAGGAGCAAGGGCCACTCTCCAAGATGGTATACCTTGCTCCTCTGTTCGAGTTGGTTATCCGTATTCTTGAGCTCATACTCAAGATTTTGCGGATAATCAATTAGTCCGGAAGGACTTCAACACCGGCAACTCTACCGTCAAGAGTTGCCTTTTTTCTTGAGCAAATTATATCACACTACGCGCTTTTCTGAACCTTGAAATGATTTCTGAACCACTCAACGGCGGCCTCCGTGTAATATCACATCGGGACTTCTTCGGACGAATGCTTTGATTGCGATAGCCGCCACGTTCCGTATTCGTTACTTGCGCCTGCCTCGGCCTTATACGCATCTTCCACGAGACAATAAGAAAAAATCTTTGGTGTGTAAGGGTTTTATGCCGTTTTTCAAATTCACATGTATGGCTACTAAAACCCTACT
>Ga0099364_10002839_pt1 | contig 27360 bp, 18 predicted proteins | sample TergutTh196P3_FD_73070 | JGI IMG/M metagenome (GOLD analysis project Ga0099364, IMG submission 73070) | Microcerotermes parvus P3 segment gut microbial communities from Pointe-Noire, Republic of the Congo - Th196 P3 | ecosystem: Host-associated > Arthropoda: Insects > Digestive system > Gut ... | reverse complement strand
ACCCATTATTTCCAGCAGATGCGACAAGTAAACCGCCGTTATCTCTGAATTTTCGAATAATATTTGCATGCGCAACAGTTGCCGCTGCCGGCTCTCGAACACCGTTTATATAATTATTAGTGACGTAACCAAAGCTTGCATTAACTATTTTGATATTATTACTGGTTGCCCAGGTAAGACTGGAAACAAAATTACCGTGATTGGGATTAAGCAAGGCTAATTCAACTTGCGCGACCCCGGCAATACCTCTTCCATTACCGGTAATGGCGCCAATTATGCCTCCCACGTGTGTACCGTGGTCCCGTTCAGTTCCGGAAGCCATATTTCCAGTTATTACACGTAAATCCGGGTGGTTTGATTGTATCCCGGTTTCAAATATTCCCACTTTAATCCGGGGGGTTGCAGTGCCTGTGGTAATCGCCCAGGCGTTTTCTGCCTGTATGCCGTAAGCGCCTCTTAACCCCCATTGCTGGTTATACAATAATGGCTCCGAAAGATCGACTGCTTCCCACAGGTAGCCAGGCTCTGCCGCCAATACCATATCAAGCTGTTCCAGTTCCTCAATTGCCCGCAGCACATTTTCTTTGCTGTTTCCCCTCAGTTCTATGGACAATATCTGTGTCCAATTTGCACTGTCGACAATTACTGACGGGTTCGTAACATAAGTTAAATCTCTTGCCGACTCGATTATTATACTATCCAAAGATCTGGCATTTTCGCCTCTCAATTCATACTCAGCTAGGCATTGCACTGTTAAAATGTTAGCCGTTCTGAATGCCTGCACATCGATTTCCCTGTTTACACCGCTGTAATCCTGTTTCAGTGTTACTATTACACGATTATCAACAAAGTCATCGTCAAGGGTAGGAATATACCTTACAAAATGATTTTGCGTTGCAACTTCGTTGTAAACCCCAGTGTCATGCCGCGGCAATTCCATAACATCATTTGGGCACCCTGCAGAAAACAGAACAATTATAGATGTCAAAAGCAATGTTACAATGGTTTGTGTTAGTTATTTCATTTTTATCCCCTCCATACTTATTCGCTTATCTGAAGGATATCATCAGTATTAAAATACCACTCGTTAAAAGCCTCATCATCTCCAATAATCCAGCCTGGCCGTACCATGTTAACGTGGAAAGTGCCAATTTCTGCAATATGTTCAGGAGTTATTAATCCCTGTTGATAAGCTTCGAGCATCGTTTGAAAGCGCCCGTCCTTCCATAACCAATGTTGAGACTCAACAGGATAACGAAAAATAGTGCCGGCCAAAATAAAGTTTACTTCTACATCATGCGCTTTTTCATACCCATCGCCAACTACGAAAAAAACAACATAGTCATTATGGATACCGAAAAATTGCGCTCCTAACAGCGGTGTCCCGAATTGTTTCTGCCAGTCTTGTTTAACCTGCCGTTCAATTTCCGAACTCCCCCCTTCTAAAATCCTTGGCTCTTTCAAATTACCCTCCTTTCCCTCACAGCCGGTGAATACCATTGCTAAAAGCAATGCCGCCAGAACCGCGCTCCATGCGCCGTCTTTTTTCTTTGTTTTTTTTGTCATATTGGCCTCCTGCCCTTACAATATATATAACGTGTTTTCTTAAAAAAATCCATAAAAATTTCAAAAAAATGTCGCCCCTATCCAGCGATTGTCTGCGAGCCTGACCGCTCTAAGCGGTCACGGCGAGACAAATACCTTACCAAAACGGGCTGTCCAAGAAGTTGGTTACTTCCTGGACAGCCCTTGTATTTTCTCCATTTTCTAGCGAAAATGTGCGAAAATACTATAATAATGAAGGTGTCCGAAGAAGTTTCTAACTTTTCGGACACCCCCATGTAAACCTGAAACAACGGCAAACAATGAACACCTGTAACAGGGGTCAGGGATCAGGGGCTAGGGATCAGGGTTGTTGTTCGAAATATTAGCTATCTTACGAGACATACTCTATTAATTCGAACAACAGCCCCCACGTTTTGCGCCCCTACCAGCGGTGCAATACTGAATAATTGCAAACAATGAACACCTGAAACAAGGTAATTGCACGACCGATGCCGTATAGTAGCGGATTGTGCGGAGCTTGAGGAACCCTGAAAAGGGTTCGCTCAAGTCCGCAGTGTAAAACAAAACGGCATCGGTCGTGCTGGAACAAATTCTTCAGGGTGTTCATTGTTTGGCCTTAGTTCAGTTTTGCAAGAGCACTGTTTGCAAGAGCCCTTGATAAATATAGCTCTATTCACTATAATCATATTATGGGTACAAATTTATCTTATGTATTAGTCACGCCGTATACAATTGCCAAGAGCAGAACGGGGGGGGTTCTGTCAAGGCTCATATCCAGAACAAATCTGGAGCTTGTCGGCGCCCAGATGTTTGCACCCGATGAAAAATTTGCCAAAGATTATGCAAAAACTCTGCGGATGCGGTCGCCGCAAAACCAGATAATGTTATTGGCGGATTATGTCGAAAAAAACCTACCGCCTTCCGGCGGGCGGCCTCACCGTACTTTACTGTTGCTTTTCCGCGGGGAAAATGCCTGTGAACAACTGACAACCGCCTGCGGTCATCTATATTCCCATAATGTGGAAGTAGATGCCCTATCCGGCGAGACAATAAGAGACACCTACGCCGACCTTGTTTTTTCTATAGAGAATCCGGAAATGGCAAGTTATTTTGAACCGGCTGTACTTACTCCGCGCAATCAGAAAGAGGCTAATGAGGATCTTCTTTTTATGATGAATCATCTTGAAGAAAGGGGAAACATTGTTCAAAACATGGTATATCCCGATCCGTCTAAAATTGAACGCACCCTTGCAATTATAAAACCCGATAACTGGACCTATAATTCTTCCAAACCCGGGGCAATAATCGATATGTTTTCGCGCACAGGGTTAAGAATCGTAGGCATTAAAGTGTTCCGTTTTTCGCTTTCACAGGCACTGGAATTTTATTCTCCTGTTGAAACAATTTTAAAAGAAAATCTTGCGCCGGAATTAGGGAAAAAAGCAAAAGCTCTGTTGGAAAAAGAGTATAGTATTTCCCTTAGCGAAAAATCTGAGAAGGCGCTTACAGAAACTATCGGTATTGATTTTGCGGTAAATCAATTTGAACAAATTTTAAAATTTATGTGCGGGAGAAAACGAAACGAATACCCTCCTGAAAAATACAACGAGTCAGGCGATGTCAGGTGCATGATTTTAGTTTATGAAGGTGAAAATGCGGTTAAAAAAATCCGTGATGTGCTTGGGCCGACAGATCCGCTAAGCGCCCCTGACGGCACCATACGGAAAGAATTTGGATCGGATATAATGAAAAATACAGCCCATGCCTCGGATTCTGTTGAAAGTTTTAATCGTGAAAAAGATATCGTCAAAATTGATGAAAATATCCTTTGTTCAATTATCAGAGAAACTCTGCTCAATGGTCAAACTTAATTAAACTCCAAAAAAATCCATGCAAGAGCATTGCAGCGTAATATCCCTTCTTTGGAAACCCATGTATCCACGGTTGGGCGGACAGGAAAAACAGGGCTGTCTTCAAAAAACAAGGGGCCTGAAAAGGGGGATGCACCAATCCAGGGGCCTGGGCTTACAGGGACATTTAATGAACCGCGGCTTTCAGGCACAAGTCGGCGTTTGTCAAAACCGGACTGAACTATTCTTAGCGCAATGTTTTGCATATCTGCAAGCCAGGGGTCTTCTCGAAATTCCGCATTAACGCTTGTATCGCTAAAAAGCAGGCGGAACCTGGGCCAGTCAAAATACTGAGGCTGCCTGGGAACAGAAGCAGAATTATCACCCCCTGCATTGTAAGCGGCGGCAAGTTCATTGTATAAAACTGCTTCTATCCCGCCTTGCCAACTCAATACAAGACTCTCGCTGGAAACATCAAAGGGAAAAATTGCGCCTGCAGGCTTAAAAACCCCGGCCTCAATGCCTTTTTCCGGCCAAAAAGGCATTGCAATAACAACATTAGAGAAGCTGCTGGCAATATCTACTTTGATATTAAGGGTTTCACTCACCGAAAGCGATTTTTTTCCCCCGCCGTTTATCCATTCAATTTTCCAATGAGGTTTGCCTAAAATTTCCTCCCAATGTTCTGGAATCTGCGGAAATTTTAAGCTGTAAGCCGGCGGTAAAAAAGCCTGTGAACAGCCAATCATTAAAATAATCACAGCCACAAAAATAAAATACTTCATACTATATATATGGCGGAAAAGTGAGGTTTGCTTGAGTTTTGCCCCTTAAAAATATTAACCGTCGTCACCTCAATCATGCCCAGACCACTCATGAGTGGTCTGGTCGCGATATTCGGTTCCTACTAGGTTAATCAGTTAGTCTGAACAAGCTCTATTGTGGAAACCCACATAGTCATCATGCCTAGCGCTTCCACTTTCCATCCGGTTATCGCAATATCGGTAAGGCCGCTTATAGGGCTGCCGGCAGGATTTTTAAAGTCCGACAAGGGCAGGATAATGTTCACCCATCCGCTGTCCCGGTATAGAGGATTATTTGGAGTTACAATTGTGCGTTCAATAGAAAACGGCGGGGCAGCCCATACAATATGCTGGGAGTTGGCATCGCTATGGTTGCCGGTACGCAACTCGAAATTAACCATACCAGGGCTGGGAGATTCATCGGGATCGCCTCGTGTAAAAACCCACAAAGAAACAAAGGGATGGCTGTCCTTGTATTGGGTGACGTTATTTATAAATGAAGGATACGCAAGATTTGTCCTTTGGACAGAAGAAGGCGTTTCATTAAGGCTGGTGGATTGCGCAAAACCATGTCCTCTTCCTGCCGGAAGGCCCGCAGCCATTGGATGGTTTGCAAGAAGAAGACCATGCCACCCGGCATCTCCAAAAACAAAGCCAAAACTCGCATTGGGGAAGGGGCGGGTAATTCCCTCGGTATAATAATCAAAACCGTCAATTATCATTGATGAGGATATTTCTTCAAATACAGACGTAACCGTTACCGATGATGCAGGCATAGTAAATGTTCTGGTGTTGGCCGTCCCTGATACAGGAACAACTTCATCCGTGTCATCCCTGACAATATTAATTGAGTCAAAATAGAAGCCGCTGTTGGGGGTTGCCGTTATGGTAACAATATCATCCCCGCTTGCCTGTGATACATTGGAAGCAATGCTGCCGCCGGAGGTCTGGATAAGATTTACAGCATTCGGCTCCGGTAAGACAAAATTTGCCGAAACGCTTGCGTCCCCGCCAGGCATGACAAAAAACCATTCATAGCCAAAACCTTTAACCGGCACTGGTCCATCGGGACCGGTCACTTCAGGCGGGCCTTGCAATATATAGTTAGCGGCAGGGGTTGCGGTGATAAAAACATTTCTTAAAGGAGTGGCTCTTTGAACAACATCGATAGAACCGTTTTGAAGCTGCGGCACTTGAATTGTTTTAAAATTAGCCCTTTCGGGTTCGGCTCTGAGTACCGACATCCAATAGTTAACGCCCGGCCTTTCAATGTTTTCAAGCCGCCATGCTGTTATCTGCTTTGAAGCGCGGCTGGCAAAACTTTCGCCGGAATTATTTAATAATTCAACAAAACCGAAAGTAAAATTTGTCCATCTGTCTAAATTATCCTCTGTTGTAATAAAAGTGACTCCATAGCTGTTTTCAGGGCCGCTGCCGGTTTCAAGGCTTATACGGTGGGTATAGGGAGGAAATTGACTGTCGCCATTTGTTACATCGACACGGACAGTAAGCATATTTGTACCGGCTAAATCTTGAGTTACTGTTCTGGAAATAAACGAGTCGCTGGTTGCGGGTGATGATAATTGTACGGCAGGTACACCATTACGGCTCATCATTCCCGACCAGTTTGCAGGACCGGAAGAAAAACCTTCGCTGTCGGTAAATGTATCAATAATGACAGGATTCTCACGGGGGGTTTCTTCGAATTCAAATACCGCATTAACCGTTACGGCAAAACGAGGCATATAGAAGCTTCTTTCTGTCCCTTCTCCGGCATTCAATGCCACAGTAATATTCTGGCTGCCTGTTCTATAAACTAAAAACCCTGCAAAATTATATCCTTCCAGAGGGTCGGCGGTAATATTAACGGTTTCATGTTCTTTAGCAGTTTCTTTGTCGGCCTCAACTGTACCGCCTTCTGTCTGTACAACATTGATAGAAAAAATTGAAGGGCCAATTTCTAAAGAAAACTCTGCCGAAACAGACACATTGGAAGCGGGCATATGGAAAGTCCCCTCCAGGGTTCCCGGCTCAAGACCCATAGATACCGGTATTGGCTGGCCTGTACTCAGGTTTGTAACAATGAACTGGTCAAATTCAGCATCCGGGTCGGGATATGCTGTCAGGCTGATGGTTTCTCCTGCCTTTGCCTTTAATGGAACAGCGGCGACTCTTCCTCCAATAATATCATCATTAACCAAAATATCGTATTGTTGTTGTTGGGGCACGACAGGGTCGATTTTACAACCAAACAGCGTCAAAGACAAAACAAAAAGCGGGACCATAAACATAAAATTGATTTTCTTCATAAATACTCCTTAATACAAATGTTTAATTGGCTTAATTCTAATGAAAATTAATAAAAATGTAAATAGAAACGGGGCTGAGTTAGCGTGTTGTGTGCTTGCAATTTTTTCCCATTTACATTATAATTTTATAAATGGCGGAAAGTTCTGCACAAAACTACATAGACACTGTTTCACAAGCCCTTATAGACAGGAAAGATTGGCTTGAAAGGGCGGAAATTTCTAAACTCAAGGATGACCTTAGGCTTTTTCAAATATCTTTTTCTGTTTTGTATAATATGTTTCTTAAGAAAAAGCTTATAAATGAAGATCCCTATAAACAAGAATCCAGAATAAGCGAGTTGGAAATACCTGAATCAGGGCCTTTTAATGAAATAAAAAAGACTGAACAAATATCTATAAGGATGTCAAGTTTCGACAATCAATTGGACTTTCTGGTCAATTTTTACCAGTTTGGGGTTGATTTCCTGAATCTTGAACGGATCCGGAAGATTTTAGGTTTGATTCGGTATATCGACTGGGTTAATTTTACCCCTGACTCTCCCTCTGATAATACCAGGGTTATGGCTGAAATTACCAATGCTTCAAAGGCAAACTGCGATCATATTACCTTAAGTATGATAGGAGAGTCCCTTACAAAACTCACAAAAAGCACATCTACAATAATGGGTATACTGCGAAATCTGACTGTTTACCATAAAGAAACTTACAAAATTAAAGTACGCAATGCTATAAAAAACATGAGTCCTTCTGAAGTAAATGCAAACAATATCAGAAAAAAAATGAGCAGCGAAATACCGGGCGTTCCATTTTATCTGGAATTTATAGATGAAATAATTAAAGAAGATTATTCCAAAGACGGCCAGGCTCTGCGTGAAAAAGTCTTAAAATTGCTTGAAATACCTCAGGATAAACCAAAAATTGTTAAACCCAAGGTGGACTACAAAAGCATTTTGATGAGCGGAATCCAGGCAATCGGAACCGCGGCATCTGTTTCAGGTGAAATTGCCCGTAAATGTGATGATAACGAAGAAATACTGGCAAGCCAAAAAAAAGGATTCATGTATAAAATAAAAATGCTGATTAAGGCAATTTTTCGTTCAGAACCGGAACCTGCTATATACGAGCTACAGTATATAGATCAGATAAAAGGAACCCATGTAAGGGAAAATCTTAATTACACACGGTTCCGTGCGGATTATGACAAAAAAATAAAAATCCTAATCGGCATGAACGGTCAGGGACCCTTGCTTTCAAAACTGGGAGCTATGGAAGAAGAACAAATAATCCAGTATCTGGAGCGCAATATTAAAGATTTGCAAAGCTTATACAAAACGCTTTCGGCCCTGGATGAATTTTTTAAGAGCAGCGTGCCTAAAATTGAACGTGTAAAAATCAAAGGAATTAAACCGGAATTAGCTGCCATAAAAAATTGTATCGTAAAAGCAAACCATTTTAGACATCAATACAGCGCTCAGAAGGAAGAAGAAGAACAGCTTAAACGGCTGGGTATTAGTTCCGGCGCATAAAAGGAGTTCTTTATGAAAAAGCCCAGTCTTTATTTTTTAGCATTTATATTAGTTTTTTTTATTATAATGCCTGTTTATTCGGAAGATACTAAGCCAAACCTTAGAGGGTTTGCCCCCCTAAGAAAGCCGCCTGCAGAAGAAGATAAACCTGAATATGCCTATAGCCGACCGCATCCCAGTAGGCATGATGAACTAACCATCACAGCATCGAAGGGTGAAATAGAACTGGATTTTCGTAAATCATATCTAGCAAGCGAAGCTCAATTGTATACGGCTATTTACGAAGGGCTTTTCTCGTATGACCCGGTAACGGTAGAGCCGGTTTCTGCTGTTGCAGACAAATGGGAACTTTCAGAAGACAAAAAACAATGGACTTTTCATATAAAGCAAAATGCAAGGTACTGGAACGGAGATCCGGTCACCGCAGCCGATTTTAGAAATTCATGGCTGTCGATTTTGTCGCCCGGGGGTGATGCGCCGTATTCAAGTTTGCTTGATATAATTGAAGGCGCAAGGGAATACAGAACCGGCACAGAAAAAAATGCCGACAATGTAGGCATCATTGTTAAATCGGAAAAAACGCTTGTTGTAAAACTTAATTCGCCGGCATCATTTTTCCCTGCGATGCTATGCCATCATTCATTCGGTCCCATACACCCTGATATGTTAGACGCAACTGACTGGCGGGAATTAAATATTTCAAATGGCCCCTTTAGGATCAGCGAAATAACTGATGATAAAATTGTCTTTGCAAAATCAGAAAATTATTGGGATGCAAAAAATGTCGCTCTGAATAAAATTACTGTCAGGTATACGGAAGACGGGGATGAAGCCAGCGAGCTTTGGAATTCAGGCGAGGCGCGTTGGATTTCAGGCGAAGTGAATATTCAGGCATTAACCGACCGCAGCGGCATTAATGTCAATGCCATGTTTGCAACGCATTATTATTTTTTCCGCAGCGGCATCGACCCCTGGAATGATTCCCGCGTCCGCCGCGCCCTTGTGCTTGCCCTGCCATGGGATGAAATCCGCTCAGAATATTTTCTTCCGGCAAAAACTCTTGTTTACCCTCTGCCGGGTTACCCGCGACTAGAGGGGCTTTCCGAAACTAAAATTGACGAGGCAATTGAGCTTCTTAGCGAAGCCGGATTCCCGGACGGCAAGGGCCTGCCGGAACTGGTCATCCGCATTACCCAGTCTCGTGAAGCAATGCGTGTTGCAGGACTCATGGCAGAGACATGGAAAAACGAGCTGGGGGTTTCTGTCAGAATAGAAATTGTGCCTTTTGGGCAATATTTACAGGCATTAAAGGCCGACGGCTATCAAATCGCTTTTTCCACATGGATAGGCGATTTTGCCGACCCGCTGGCATTTCTTCAAATGTGGCGCAGGGGATCGAACCTTAATGACGCTCTTTACAGCGATGATGATTTTGAAGAATTGATGGAAAAATCCATGTACGAAGAAGGCGAAGCCCGCTGGAAAACCCTTGCAGAAGCGGAAAAATTGCTTTTGGAACGCGGCTCTGTAATTCCCGTTTCATTCAGCCCGGCGCTGAATATTATTGATACAGGCGAATTGGGCGGGTGGTATACCAATGCCCTTGATATTCATCCTTTCAAGTACATTTATTATAAAGGATACAGACCTTTACCCGGCGTTGTAATGGTAAAATAATATGCTTGTTTTTACCATGCCTGCATGAAAAACCTTAGAGCAAATATTACAAACAAAATCCATGTTACTAAAGAAATGTCCTTCCATTTGGCGGTGGCAGCTTTGAGAATCACGTAAGAAAGAATGCCGTATACAATGCCTTCGGCGATGCTATAGGCAAAGGGCATCATCACAATGGCAAGGAAGGCGGGAATGCCCTCGGTGGGGTCTTTGAAATCTATGCTCGTTACCGGCGACATCATAAGAAAGCCGGCAAATAACAGCGCCGGAGCAGTGGCAAAACCGGGAATGAGCAGAAAAACCGGGGAAAGAAAAAGGGCAAGTAAAAAAAGAATTCCCGTTGAGACGGAACTAAGGCCGGTTCTGCCTCCTGCGGCTACTCCTGCAGAGCTTTCAATATAACAGGTAACAGTAGATGTGCCCAGGCCGGCGCCTATGACTGTCCCGACAGCATTGGTAACAAAAGCCTGCTTTGCGCGGGGAATGTTCCCGTCCTTGTCTCTGAGTCCCGCCTGGGTAGTTACCCCGACTATGGTTCCGAGGGTATCAAAAAAATCCATAAAAAGAAAAGTAAAGCATACGATAAAAAATTTGAAGCTTAGTATATTGGACCATTCAAACTGTAAGAACAGGGGCGCAGAGGGCAGGCTGAAAGGAGACCAGCCGGAGGGAATGGAAGTAACCCCTGCGATAATACTTATTATTGTAGTAGCCAAAATCCCGATAAGAATAGCCCCACGCACTTTAAGCGTATGAAGAACAATAACAATAACAAATCCCAACAAGGCCAGTAAAGGAGAGGGCTGGGACAGGTCTCCCAATTCAACTATGGTACCGCTGCCGCTCACCACGATACCTGCATTGGTTAAACCGATAAGGGCTATGAAAAAACCTATACCCACAGCAATAGCCTTTTTCAAATTTTCAGGTATTGCTTTGAACATTGCTTCCCGTATATTGAAAAGGGATAAAAAGATTAAAACAATGCCCTCAAGAAAAATCGCGGTAAGGGCAAGCCTCCAGGAAAAGCCCATGCCCATTACCACAGTATAGGTAAAGAATGCGTTGATCCCCATAGCGGGAGCCATAGCAATGGGAAGATTTGCAGATAAACCCAACATAAGGGTAGCAAGACCCGAAGCAATGGCAGTAGCAGTAAAAACCGCCCCCGCCGTCATACCATCGCCAATTTGACCAAGCATAGCCGGATTGACCGCGAGTATATAGGCCATGGTCAGAAATGTGGTGAGCCCTGCAAGGAGTTCTCTTTTTACAGTGGTACCTTGCTGTTTAAGTTTAAATAATTTTTCCATATTGCCTCAATGCCTGCAAGAATATCAAAATTTTTTTGTCAATGTCTACTGTCCAAAACCCCAAACCATGCTATAATAAAAGCAGGAGAAGATTATGTCATTAGCTATAGAGCAGACACAAGGGCAGACGCAAGCTAACCTTTTTGACGGAAGAAAAAACTTTACCTATAACGACTACCTTAACTGGCCGGACGATGTGCGGGCAGAGATTATTCAGGGAGTTGCCTACATGATGGGACAGCCATCGACAGCTCATCAGAGAGTTTCCATGGAATTGTCATTGCTTTTTGGAAATTTTCTTAAAGGGAAAAAATGTCAAGTATTTGCTGCCCCCTTTGGAGTAAGGCTTTTTCCCAAAGAGGATAAAACCGATGATACTGTTGTAGAACCGGATATTGTCGTTATCTGCGATTCTTCCAAAATTGACGAGCAAGGCTGTAACGGGGCACCTGATTTGGTTATCGAGATTCTTTCTCCTTCTACCAAGCGAAAAGACATAACCATCAAACTTCAGTTATACGAAAAGGCAGGAGTACGCGAATACTGGATAGTCTCGCCGGACGAAAAAGATATAACAGTTTATTATTTTGAAAATAATTCTATTGAACTTTTTGGAGTAAACAAAGAAGAAATCCATGAAAACGATAAAAAACCGGAGATTGCCCCTGTAAATGTACTGCCCGGTCTTGAGATCGATGTAAAGGAAATTTTTAATTGAATCATAAAACAAGGAGTTAAACATGAAATCATTCTTAAAAAACTTGCTGCCTGCATTTTTATTAACATCATTGGCAGCCTGCCCAAGCCCCTACACCCCGGACCCGGACAATCCCTTGATAAAAGACTTTGACGCTTTTTTTGATAAACTTATAGCCCTTGAACAGGCATCATCGATTTTAAGTTGGGAGATGGAAACAGGCGGAGCCCCTGACGGCGCTATGGAAGCGCGATCTAAATCAATTGCTGTTTTAGAAGCCGAAAGATTTGCCATGATCACTTCCGATGAAATGCGTAATTTTTTTAGAGCTGTCGAAGCGGCGCAAAAAAGAGGAGAGGCTGATGAAATAAGCCTTGGCATATACCGCAAAACTAAAAGGGAGCATGATAAGTTGATGGCCGTTCCCGCCGATGAATACCAGGCTTTTTCAGAGCTTGTGGCTTTTGCGTTTCTTACATGGAGTGAAGCAAAAGAAGCAGATAACTATAATTTGTTCGCTCCGACTCTTCAGCAAATAATTGATTATCAAAGAAAAGTTGTTGAATACAGAAAAAAGGCGGGAATGGTTTTTGCCAACCCTTACGATGCCATGCTTGACGATTATGAACCCGGAATGACTGTCGCAATACTGGATCCATTTTTCGATGATCTAAGGTCTAATATTGTTCCGCTTTTAAACAGTATAAAGGGAAGCAGTAAAAATATCCGCAGTGATTTTCTTGAAAGGAATATTCCAATTCCGATTCAGAGAAATATGTCGCAGCTCTTAATAAACACCGTGGGCTATGACTTGAACAGGGGCATTTTAGCAATATCCGCACATCCCTTTACCATGGGTTTAGGGCAAAACGATGTAAGGATTACCACGCATTATTATGACGACAGATTATTCGCTTCGTTCTTCTCTGTAATGCATGAATGCGGTCATGCCCTTTACGAACAGAATGTTGCAAAAAGGCTCGAAGGCACTATACTGGACACAGGAATTTCAATGGGCATACATGAGTCTCAGTCAAGGTTTCTGGAAAACCAGATAGGAAGAAGCTTTGATTATTGGCAGGGGATAGAAAACAGTTTTAGAAGCGTAACAGAAAATCATTACGATGATATTACGCTTAACGAACTTTACGAGGCTGTTAATATTGTAACTCCGTCTTTAATCCGCCTGGAGGCCGATGAACTTACATATTCGCTACACATAATGGTTCGCTACGAAATTGAAAAGGAGATTTTTAACAACCCGAGTATTACTGCAAATGATCTGCCCGCGCTATGGAACCAAAAAATGCAGGAATACCTGGGGCTTACCCCGCCAACTTATGCACAGGGCATTTTACAGGACATACACTGGTCATACGGCGAATTCGGGTATTTCCCGACTTATGCTTTGGGAAACGCTTATGCGGCTCAAATATGGGATGCCATGGAAAAAGATTTTGACATAGGAGCCGACCTAAAAGCGCTTAACTTTACGAAAATCAACAACTGGCTTAACGAAAAAATCCACAGACACGGTTCTCTGCTTGACCCGGCGCAGGTTTTAGCGCAGTTCTCGGACGAAGGATTTTCTTCCAGGTATTACATAGATTATCTTAAAAGTAAGTATAGTGAGCTATACGGAATTCAATAGGAGAAACACCTGCTTGGCATAACAATACCGAGGATGAAGTGGATAGCTTCCTGGAAACCGTCAGGCAGATAACGGCAGAATTGAGATGAATTTATTCCCCTAAAACGCCCTTATCGGAATAACAGGAAACGACTCGCCTACCTTTCGTTTTTCCTTCTGTATAACTCCGTCACCGATGAATCTTATTACATGAGCTTCCCGATCAGCAAACGGCGGCCATGGATTACTCCATGAATCATAATCATAACCGGAAGCAGCCCAGTAAAATTGACCAACTACCGGAGAGAAAGCCCCTACGGGCATAAAGATTCTGTTTTGAATCAAGAGTTCCATTTCTCCGATATTTGGAAGGAACCAGTCATATTTTCCGCCGCCATTATAACTGGCCGCTCTCCATGCGGCGCAATATGGACCATAACTAGAAGGACTGGAATAAACGCCGGAACCGCGCATCATTTCGTAGGAATTGTGTCTTCCGTATCCTCTTTCTTCACGATATATTGACGTATTTAACGGCCGTGACATATTAGATATCCAGCTGCCGCTTCCGTTGTTAGGGGGTACCCTTGCGGCTTCAAGGTGGTAGGCAGTATACTTATCGTAGGGCTGAGCAAAAGGAGCTGCTGATGTCCCTGCTCCCGACCCGGTATCTACCGTAAAGCCCCATTCACTGCGGTAGAAGACAATGCCGCCGCCGGGGCCGGTATCGCCGTATCTAAACCCCCATAAGGCATACAGCGTCCTGCTCCGGTCGGGAACTAAAGGCCATTCTACTGCCGCTTCATCCTCATAAGAACGATCATCGTAGAACCAGCCCCCGAAACGGCCGCCGGGATATTCATCCGGGACGGCAATTGCATTGGTGTTGGTGGGTCGCTGCGGTTCTTGAACAGGCGGCGGGTTGTTGGGCCTTACCCAAACAGTCTCTACCGGGGTTCCGCCTTTGCTGTTAAACGTTATCTGATAGCCGACATCTAAACTAAACGCTTTTGCGGTAATCCCATCTACTGCGGCGTTCTTGGCTTGGACAGTAAATGTATGATTAAAAACTGCTGCTTGCGGCGTTCCCGAAATTATTCCGTCTCTCGAAAGGGTCAAGTTGGCAGGCAGAGTAGTGCCATTGATAAGTTCCCATTCAATGGGGGCAGTTCCAGTCGCCGTAAGTTTAATACTGTAGCGTATTCCCTGTGAAGCATGAGGCAAAATAGTCGGCGTGGTTATTACCGGGGGTATGGGGCCCTGTGTAATTTCTATGGAAAGCGTCTTTGTTACATAGTCTACAGAGTTCTCGGCTCTGACAGTAAAGGTAAAAACGCCGGCAGTATTTGCCCTTCCAAAAATCGTGCCGTCCTGATAAAGAATTAAGCCGTTCGGCAAAGGAGTAGAATTCCATTCCATTGTCCATTTAATGGGCGCTGTCCCGGAGGCGTCGAGTTTTTGTTCATACAATGCCCCTGTCATGCCGTCCGGCAACGATTCTTTGAGTATTGCCGGGGCAGTAGGAGCAGGGGTAATTGTTATCGACAGCCCCTTCTCGTCAACGCCGCCGGTGTTTTCGGCTTTAACCGTAAAATCAAATTCGCCTTCGACAGTGGGCGTTCCCGTTATCCTGCCGGTTGCAGGCGCAATGTCTAAGCCGTCGGGCAGCGCGCCGGAGATAATGCTCCATGCTATTGGCCCGGTTCCGGTAACTATAATAGGTTTATCGTAGTATGTCCCTGCTACGCCGCCCGCCAATGCTGTCGTGATTATTGTCGGCGGTACTGCGGTCACGGTTAACGAGAGTGCCTGCGTTGCGCTGTCTGCCGCATTCTGGGCTTTGACGGTAAAGTTAGACGTACCTGTAGCCATCGGCGTTCCCGAAATCACGCCGTTTTTTGACAGGGTCAGGCCCGTAGGCAGCGAGCCTGCATCAAGAGACCATTCAATCGGCGCAGTTCCTGTTGCCGCCAGCGTAAAACTATACTCCACAGTATATGTGGCGGAAGGCAGGATTGTTGTTGTAATGGTTGGAGGTACAGGAGCGTAGACAACCGTTATGGAAAAGTTTTGCGACACGCCGCCCTCATAGTTCACTACCCGTATGGTAAAGTTAGATGTTCCCAAAACGGTGGGCGTTCCCGAAATCTCGCCGGTTCCCGGAGTCAGGCTTAGGCCTTCCGGCAATCCGCCGGAGACTACTGCCCATATCATCGGCGCGGTTCCCATCGCCCCTATTTTTTGATTGTATGCTTTTCCTTCAACACCGTCAGGCAATGATGCCGTGGTTATTGCAGGGGCTACAGGCGCTGAGGCAACCGTTATCGACATGCCCTTTTCATCATCACCGGCATTGTTTTCGGCCTTCACCGTAAAACTAAAGGTTCCCTCTGTAGTCGGCGTTCCCGAAATCACGCCGTCTGTACTAAGGCTTAAGCCCGAAGGCAATGCGCCGGTATGACTCCAGTCTATCGGCGGGGCTCCGGTTGCAACCAGGGTTTGCTCGTACGCTGTGCCGACAACGCCGATGTGCAATGATGTGGTTAGAATTGTCGGGGGGAGATCGGGTATGTTTATGGAAAGCTCTTTGGCATCATTGCCTTCGCTATTCCAGGCTCTTACCGCAAAAACAAATGTGCCCGAAGCGCTCGGCGTTCCCGTAATGGTGCCGTTTGCCAAGAGGGTTAAGCCGTCGGGCAAGGAACCGTCTTGAACTGTCCAGATTGCCGCAGTTCCCGATGCTTGCAGCGTAAAACTGTAGAGCGAGCCAATATTGCCGTCCGGCAAACTATCCGTGGTTATTGTCGGGGCTTCTATGTCAGTCGTAATAGTTATGGAAAAATCTTTTCTGTCAGAACCCGCGGCATTCCAGGCTAAAACGGCAAAATCAAAATCCCCTGCCTGACTGGGCGTTCCGCTAATAGCACCGTTTATTGAAAGGTTTAAGCCGGGTGGCAAACTGCCGCCATCTGCGGGTATTAGCCATGCGGTCACAGTTCCCGAAGCTGACAGTTGCTGGTTGTAAGAAAACCCTACAGCGCCATCCGGCAGAAAGGCTGTGCTTATTGACGGGGGTACTACGGTGTTGGTAACGGTTATGGAAAATGGCCTTGCGTCAGAGCCTTGGGTATTTGCGGCGGCTGCGATAAAGCCAAAGGTACCTGAGGTTTTGGGTATTCCCAAAATAGCGCCGCTTGCTAAAAGGGTTAACCCGTCAGGCAAGGAACCCGAAGTAAGAGTCCAGAGCGCCGCTGTTCCAGAAGCTTCAAGCGTAACACTGTAGGGCGTATCAACATTGCCGTCTGGCAAAGATGCCGTGGTTATTACAGGGGCAATAATATCAGTTGTAATTGTTATGGAAAATTCTTTTGTGTCGGCGCCTGCGGTATTCGCGACTGCGGCAGTAAAAGCAAATGTTCCTGCAGCACTCGGTATTCCCGAAACCGTGCCGTTTGCCAAAAAGGTTAACCCGTCAGGCAAGGAACCTTCGGTAATTGACCAGGCAGCCGCTGTTCCCGCCGCTTCCAGTTGCTGGCTGTAAGGGATGCCGACTGCGCCGTCAGCCAACGAAGACGTGCTTATGGTTGGGGGCACTATAGTGCCGGTAATGACTATGGAAAAATCCCTTCTGTCCGTACCCGCTGTATTCCAGGCCGCAACCGCAAAGCTGTATGTACCTGCACTGCTTGGCGTGCCCTTAATAGTGCCGTCCAATTCAAGGGTAAGGCCGGGGGGTAAACTGCCGCCGTCCACCAGGGGGTGCAGCCAATAAGCCTGGGTTCCCAAAGCGGCAAGCTGCTGATTATATTCTGTTCCCGTTACGCCGTCAGGCAAAGAAATTGTCGTTATTGCCGGGGCTATAACTTCGGCAGTAATCTTTATGAAAAATTCTCTTTTAGAAGAGCCTGCATCATTTTCGGCAGCGATGGTAAAACTAAAGATACCCTCGGTTACAGGGATTCCTTCTATTAAACCGCCGTCCGAAAACGTTAGTCCATCCGGCAAATTACCGTCTGCAAGTTCCCACGAAATTTTCCCTGAACCGGATGCTTCAAGTTGCAGGCTGTAAGGTTCGTCCACCGCGCCGTCCGGCAAGGAAAAGGTGATTATTACAGGAGCTTCTTCAGCTTCTTCCCACAGTTTTTCAATGAAAGGGTTATTACAAGTTATAAGGAATAAACTTATCGTTATTAATAAGCCTAATATTAAATTTTTACTTTTCATGTTTTTCTCCTAATCAAGGTTGAACCGGACAATTATCAACTCTACCCGGCGGTTCATATTCCAGTGATCGTGATCTTCCGAAACGGCTATAACCTTTTCGCCTCCGTAAGCGGCTATAACTATCTGCTCTTCCTGCACGCCTTTTTCCATTAGAAGCCGGGCTATCCCGTCCGACCTCTCCCTGCTAATAGCAAGAAGCTCTTCGGCTTCTTCGGGGGCATTGGTGACAGGGTTTGCATGGCCTTCTATCCTGACGCGGAAACTGGGATTTTCCATTAATATCTTTGCAGTTTGATCTATAACAAGCAAATTCAGAGACTGGGCATCGTGATCCACGCCTTCGTTAAAGCTCACATTATTCGAGTCGAATATAACGTACTCAACCTGGGCTACTGCGAACCTTCTTATAAACTCGTTCGGGATAAACTCTATTATTTCAATAACTTCTTTTCTTAAAACTTCTGGAGGGGTTTCTATCCCGGGGCCTAAAAGCCTGCGCCTTATTGGTATGCTGTAACCTGCCAGCACTGTAAGGCCGGCCATAAATGGATACCCGCCCCGGATTGAAGGCTCGATATGCCAGTTTTTACCAAGCGGTATGGTGACACCGATTGTGGCGTCTGCCAGCCATGTTGCGCGGGATTTTTTTAAATCTGCCCCGTGAAACAAGCTTATAAAGCCGGCTCCGCCCTGAATAAAAATATTGGTTGTATTAAACAAAGAGCCGAAACGCGCAAAATTCCAGCGTATAAAACCCTGTGTTTCCAAAGATAATATTTTGTCCGTACTGTAATGAATGGCGCTTTTGCTTCCTATCATTAAAGCCGGGGTAAAACCGAATTTAGGTTCTAAAAAAAGCCCGAAGGAAACTCCGTCTTCTGTAATAAAACTTGAACCTACACCTGCATCAATGGAAAATCTTGTCTGGGCGTACAGCGCGCCAGAACCGAATACCGCCATGCAGATTAAGATTCCCGATAAAAACAAATACTTTTTCATAAATATACTCCTTAACTTGTCAATCACACAAAAAAAAAGCGTTCTTCCGCCAAACGCTTGGAATTACCTCGCATGTCACGGACGAACGCCTTTGTTCAACTAAACACAGTATACGGCAGAAGCTATTTTCCGTCAAGCCTTGCGGCTTTTATAAGCGTGCCAGTGGCCGTCCTCTGCTATTTGGGTTTTATAACCCCTTGCCTCGTACCTTGCGCATATTTCATTTTTGGCTATAACCCAATCCCAGTAAACATCTCCCTCTGTAAAATTGCGGTGGGAAGAAATCATATAGGCGCAATAGCGTATCTCTTCATCAAGGTCTACATCGGCCTTTAATGCCGCTGCAGGAACAATAGCCGGAATGACAGCCTCAGCAGAAGCTTGTTCTTCGTTTTTTTCCTTCTTTTTTGCCAACCATAAAATAATCAATGCAAGCAATATAAGGCCGAGAGCTGCAAATAATATCCACCAGGGGAAGCCGGAACTTTTTTCCTCTTCCTCTTCTGCTTCTTCCAGAATAGTAAATTCTGTTATTATTTCGATCCCCCCCGGCTCGATGGTTTCCGGCTCAACAGGCGCCGGTATTTCCGGAACTAAAATTTGCCCTTCAATTACTATTCTTACACGCCTGTTAGGGCTTCTTTGGTTTTCATCAGTATTATCGCCCCATATATTAACAGAGCCGTAGGCTTGCGGTTCTGCAAATAAATACGCGGGAATTCCACGGTTTTTCAGTTCTGTAATAACAAAAGCCGCTCTTTCGGCAGATAAATTAAAATCATCAATATCGTTATTAAAATCGGCGGAATACCCAAAAACATGAATTTGACCTTCTGTAAGGTTTCTATCTTTAATTTGCTGTGCAAGATTATCAAGATGAATTCTCTCTTGTTCTTCATTTACAAACTTATCGCCGGAATCGGGGGAAAAAAATAAATAATTTTCTGTTTCGTCTTCTTCAGCAAAAATAAAAATGCTGCAAAAAACAAAGAGAAATAATAAAAAACAAATTCTTTTCATAATTGCTCTCCTCTATATTATCATTCTTTACAATTTTGAATTTTTTGTCAATGGTGCCGCCTTAAAAATATTCTGTGCATAGCGAACTGAAGCCATAGCATCTTTTGCGTAAAAATCGGCACCGATGCGTTCGGCGTATTCACCGTTCAATACAGCCCCTCCGCACATGATTTTGCAGTCCACGGCAGCTTCACGGAGTGCTTTTATTGTTTTTTCCATACCGACAACCGTTGTTGTCATAAGCGCAGACAGCCCAAGCAGTTTTGCATTGTGTTTTTGCACCGCTTCCACAACACTGTGTACGGGCACATCTTTGCCAAGGTCAATAACATGAAAGCGGTAGTTTTCCAGCATTGCTCGTACAATGTTTTTGCCGATGTCGTGTATATCGCCTTCAACTGTGGCTAAAACAATTGTACCTATGCTGTCGTTTGCCTCGTTGCCCATTGCGGCACGGATAACCGTGAATGCGTTTTTTGCAGCTTCGGCACTCATCAAAAGCTGCGGAAGGTACATCACCCCCTGTTCAAAATGATCCCCTGCAGTGTTAAGCGCAGGGATAAGTTCCTGCTCAATTATATCAAGCGGTGCTGCCCATTCCAGAGAACGCTGCGCACTTTGAGCGGCCTGCTTTTTTAAACCCTTTAATATGGCTTCGCCCAGAGGAATATCATCTTCATACCTGGTTTCTGTTGTATCATTCTGCTGTTTCCCGCCAAAGGTTTTAATAAACCGTTCGAAGTTCTCATCCCTGCCAAGCAGCGCATCAAAAGCAACGTTAGGCGGCAAGGATTTTCCGTTTGCATGGTCTTCGATTACCTGGCGCATTATACGCACATTGGGATTAAGTATGGCGGCATCCAGCCCTGCATCAAGGGCCAGAGATAAAAATGCACAGTTAAGGGTATCCCGGGCAGGTAAGCCAAATGATATATTTGATACGCCTAGCAGGGTTTTTACCCCCAGTTCTTTTAACAGGCGAACACTTTCCAGTGTTACGCGGGCATTGTCCTGCCCGGCACTGACCGCCATTGTTAAGGGGTCAAATAAAAAAGATTCTTTACCAATGCCGTAACTTTCCCCGTGCCTTAATATTTTTTTTGCAATATCAATACGCCCTTGAGCCGTTTCCGGTATGCCGTTTTCATCCAGGGTAAGGGCAATTGCTATCCCGCCGTACTTTTTCATCAAGGGAAAAACAGAATCCATAACAGCTGCCTTTCCGTTTACCGAATTGATTATTGGCTTGCCGTTATAGATACGCATTGCACGTGACATAGCGTTTGTGTCCGAAGTGTCAATCTGTAGCGGTACGGAGATTATGCCCTGCAGTTGTTCAATCAGCGTTGCAAGCACAGTTGCTTCGTCAATACCGGGTAAGCCTACATTGACATCAAGCGCTAAAGCGCCGTTTTCTGTCTGTAAGATTCCTTCTTGCAGAATAATGTTGTAATTACCGTCTTTAAGGGCTTGTTTGAGCAGCGGTTTTCCGGTAGGGTTTATGCGTTCGCCGATAATAACCGGTTTAGATCCAAATTCAATGGTCTTGCTGTATGAGGAAGCGACAGTAATATTTTTTTGTGTAATTACCGGGGGAATTACACTTTCGCATTTCTTTACAAGCATTTCTATATGCGCCGGTGTCGTGCCGCAGCACCCGCCCAAAAGCCAAACGCCGTTTTCCGCATTCCGGCGCATGATCTGCGCAAATTTTTCCGGAGCGACATCGTAATGCGTTGAACCCTTGTCATAATACGGCAAGCCCGCGTTAGGCATAAGCAGCAAGGGTGTTGAACATATATTCAATGCCTGGGTAATGTGCGAAGTCAACTGTTCCGGCCCAAGCCCGCAGTTAAACCCGATAACATCGACACCCAGCCCTTCTAACAACGCTATCACAACATCAATGCCGCCGCCTGTCAGCATTTTCCCCTTCGCATCAAGCGTTACCGATGCAATTATTGGAAGATCGCAGTTTTCTTTGGCGGCAAGTACCGCCGCTTTAAGCTCGTGAGCGTCAGACATGGTTTCAATTAAAATGATATTTGCCCCTGCCTTTACGCCTGCAACAACAGTTTCTTTGAACAGCGCGACAGCTTCTTCAAAATGAAGATCCCCCAGCGGTTTAAGCAGTTTGCCTGTAGGGCCAAGGGCAAGAGAGATAAAGCGCGGTTTGGAAGAAGAATAAGCCTCGACCGCTTTCCTTGCGTTTTCAATTGCGCTTTTTACGATTTGTTCTACCGTATAACCTGTCCCTTTCAATCTAATTGCATTGCAGCCAAATGTATTTGCAGTAATAATGTCACTGCCTGCGGCAAGATACTGCTTATGTATATCACTTACAATATCAGAATGAGTGATGTTATAAATATCCGGTATGCCGTTTGTTTTTAAACCAGCTTCTTGCAGTTTTGTCCCTATTGCTCCGTCAAAGAACAGCAATTGCCTGCCGAACATATTCTTAATCATGCAAAAACCTCTCTCTGCCTGCAATCTGTTTTATCGCAAAGATTGCATTTGGCAGGCACGCGAAAATTTTTTTCACGGCTTACGCCAATCAAAGCCGTTACTGACTTTAGAGGTGTAAGCATATGGGTATTTATTTCGGTCAGCCCGATACGCTTATGCGCCTGCAGTATGTTAAGAATGTCTGTTTGACAGGCAATATCAAAGTCGCTGTATCCGGGCGAAAAACGAGGGCGGAGATAAAACCCGCTGCTGCTGATACTGCTCAAAAGTTCCTGTTCGATGCTGTTACAGTAATTTTCGATTTGAGCCGATGCGCATGCCTGTATGCACAATGCTTCCGCACTGTCTGCCATTGAACGCTGTGTAATAAGCCTGTCCGCATCTGCGCCAAGTGTAGCCGCAAACAAATATACCTGTGTGCAGCCGCTTAAATGCCCGGCGAGACCTTTGCTGTTAACGGTTAAGGTGCCGGCTGTTACAACGCTGCCTGTAACCGTACATGGAAACTGCCGTATTACATGGCGCGGGTCACACACAGCTGCAAGTTTTTCCATGCAAGACGAAATAAGCGATTCAAGTTGCGTTCCTGGGGTACCGGCCTGTTCCATGTACCTTAATATTTCACTGTACATATTTATACAAATCATTTTACAGGATATGCGACAGATTGTGCATAATCTGCTCTGCAATATCGGGTTTATTCATGGTATATAAATGAATCCCGCGCACATTATTCGCAACAAGATCAATGATTTGCTCGGTTGCGTATGCTATTCCTGCCTGTTTCATTGCAACAGGGTTATCACCAAATTTGCCAAGTATGTTCTGAAACCGGGGCGGCAGCACAGTTCCGCTCAATTCCAGAATACGCCGTATCTGCACCTTGTTGGTAACAGGCATAATACCAGCCAGTACCGGCACAGTAATAGATTTTTGCGAAAGTTTGTATAAAAATTTATAAAGCACACTATTGTCAAAAAACATCTGTGTCGTAAGAAAATCACAGCCTGCATCAACCTTTTGCTTTAGGAAAATAATATCCTCGTCCTGATTGGCGCTCTCAACATGCCCCTCGGGATAACATGCAGCGCCTATGGAGAATCCCCCGCGTTCTTTAATAGCAGCAACCAATTCGCTGGCGTACATATAACACCCTTCGGCTGGACTCTTTGTACCCTTTGGTAAATCACCTCGCAGGGCGAGAACATTTTTTATACCCTTTTGTGAATACGCATCCAGGGTTTTAGAAATCTCGTCTTTTGGCGTAGCCGCACAGGTAATATGCGCAAGCGCCGGAATATTAAATTGTTCGATATGCTCTGCCAGCGTTTCGGTATGGCTTGCTTTATTTGCGCCTGCGCCGCATGTAACGCTGATAAACTCAGGTTTAAGCACGGCAATTTTACTGACAATATCAAAAGCATATTTTAGTTCCGACCCAATCTTTGGCGGAAAAATTTCACAAGAGAAAATCGTTTCTTTTTTGCGTAAAATATCACTGATAGGCATTAATGCTTACTCTATACTATTTACAGCCTTATTCCTGACTAAAAAGCAAGGTTGATAGATACCGTTCACCTGTATCAGGGAGAATGACAACAATGTTTTTTCCATTGTTTTCAGGCCGTTTTGCAATTTCCGTTGCCGCCCATAATGCCGCCCCTGATGAAATACCGACAAGCAAGCCTTCTGTTTTTGCAATCTGCCTGCCTGTAGTAAAAGCATCGTCATTGCTAACGCTTATTATTTTATCATAAACCTTGGTGTTAAGGACTTGCGGCACAAAGCCCGCGCCTATGCCCTGTATTTTGTGGGGGCCGGCAACGCCTCCTGATAAAACGGGGCTGTCCGCAGGTTCAACAGCGACAATTTTCAAATTAGGGTTTTTGGATTTTAAGTACTCGCCCGCACCGGTAATCGTGCCGCCTGTTCCAATACCCGAAACAAAAATATCAATCTGCCCCTCCGTATCTTCCCAAATTTCCGGGCCGGTTGTTATTTTGTGAACGGCAGGATTGGCGGGATTCACAAACTGCCCTGGGATAAACGAATTGGGCGTTTCTTTGGCCAATTCCTCGGCCTTGGCAATTGCCCCTTTCATTCCATTTGCGCCATCGGTAAGCACAAGCTCCGCGCCGTAAGCTTTTAGCAAATTCCTGCGCTCAAGGCTCATTGTTTCGGGCATGGTAAGGATGACCCTGTAGCCCCGCGCCGCCGCTACCGCCGCAAGCCCGATGCCGGTGTTGCCGCTTGTAGGCTCAATAATGACCGTTTCCGGCTTAAGAAGCCCTTTTGCCTCTGCATCGTCAATCATGGACCTGGCGATTCTGTCCTTTACGCTGCCGGCAGGGTTGAAATACTCGAGCTTGGCAATAAGCCTTGCCGAAAGCTTGTTTTTTCTGCTGTAATTGGCAAGTTCTATCAGCGGCGTTTTGCCGATTAAGTCTGATATGCTTTTCGCAATTTTTGACATAGTTATATTCTCCTAGCTAATCATATTATACCTATATGATTTATATATTATCAAGTACTTAATCAGCAATTTTTTATATTAATTAGGAAAATTATCGTTTTCTTTTCCAGCGGATATAGACTTGCCTGCCGGTTCCGCTTGCCTGGGGGCGTTCTTCCGTTTCAAATTGCGGGATGGCTCTGAACATATCTCCCAGTTTCTTAAAGCCGTAGTTGCGGGGGTCAAAATCGGCGGAACGGTTATTTATTTTATTCCCTACTCCGCCAAGGTATGCCCAGCCTGATTCTTCTGCGACATCATCCACTGTTTCTCTTAACAGTTTAAGGAGTTTTTTATCAACCTTAAAATCTTTCTTTTTCTGTAAGGCAGGTTTTGTATCATCATCGTCTGTTTCTTCGTGGATTTTCATAACTATTTCTGCGTATATAAATTTGTCGCATACGGAAACAAAAGCCCGAGGGGTTTTCTTTTCGCCAAACCCGTAAACCATACGCCCGCTTTCCCTAAGCCTGGCAGCCAGGCGGGTAAAATCAGAATCGCTTGACACAATACAAAAACCGTCAAGTTTTTCCGTGTAAAGCAGATCCATTGCATCGATAATCATAGCTGAATCTGTTGCATTTTTTCCGGTGGTATATGCAAATTGCTGTATAGGCTGAATAGCATATTCCAGCAGTTTTTCTTTCCATGAACGCAGGCTGTTGCTTGTCCAGTCGCCGTAAATTCGCTTAACGCTTGCAACGCCGTATTTTGCAATTTCATCCAGCAAACCTTCGATTATGGCAGGCTTGGTATTGTCCGCATCAATTAATACGGCAAGTTTTTTTTGGTTCAATTCACCCTGATGCTGATAAGGCATCGGATAAGCTGAAAATGGCGGTAAAGGCATAAATGCTCCTTCATATATTTTAATAGGCTAATTTTACAATTCATTATATCTTAATACGATGTCATTGTCTCTCAAAAAGGTATTGACAAAAAAGTATTTTTCTCGTACAATAATACCAAATTTATGAACAATTTACAACACGAAAACGAGAGCTTAAAGAGCAAATTAAAAGACAATGAATTAAAGTTGGCACAGCTTGAAGGAATACAATCTGCTATGCCGGATCCGTATTATGTACGGGATATGGATTATAATGTAGTTTTGTGGCCGCCTGCAATAGCAAAACTTACCGGTTTTTCCGAAGAAGAGGCCAAAAAACTAAAATGTTACGAGATGTATAGAGCTTGTGTCTGCCCTCCGGCAGCTGAATGCCCGACCCAGCGTTGTGTTCAGACCAGGCAGTTTTTAAGGGACGTTGCGGTAGATGTTTTTAACAAAAAAGGGGAAACTGTACACTGCCTTGTATCAAATGCCGGCGTATACGATGAAAACGGAAATCCAATAGGCGCCGTTGAAGTTGTAAAAGATAATACAATTAATACGATAGTTCAAAATACCATGAACTCGATCAGTGAAATAATAAAAAAAATTGATGCTGCGTCTGGCCATCTTAGTGCGGCAATGGAACAAGTAATCTCCGTCTCACGAAAAGTGTCCGATAAATCAGCGGAATCGCTTGCCGATATAAAAATAGGAGTGGAGACCGGCATTGCTGTGAGCAGAAAAGCAAACGACAGCAGTAAATATATAAGTAATGTCCAGGAAAATATTAATAACATTAATAATTCCATGAAATTTTCTGTGGATAAAATATCATCATTAAAGGACAAATCTGAAGCGATCATAGAATTTATTAAAATGATACAGGAAATATCATCAAAAACCAATTTACTGTCAATAAACGCCTCTATCGAAGCCGCCCATGCGGGGGAATCGGGCAGGGGATTTAAGGTTGTAGCTGACGGTATTAGAGAATTATCAAAAAATTCTAATGAATCAGCCAATTCGATAAACGGCACGGTAAAGGATATTAATGAGCTTATTAAGGATGTCAATACATCATTTGCTGTTACCGAAAAAGACATAGACGCCGGAACAAACACCATATCTGAACTTTTAACATTCGTAAATGAAATATCGGATTCTGTAAAGGAACTGATGAATATAATAAACATGACAGAAACAGCGACCGAGACCACTTCAAACCATATTGTAGAGCAAAATGCTTCATTTGTTGAAGTCAGTAAAGTTGGCAAGGAACTTTCTATAATATCAAAAGAACTTACCCAGGAATTTGAAAACGTAATTAAAGTAATTCAGCATACTGACATGGGATAAAAATATTATTCAAAGTACGATATATAAAACAATGGTATTGCGATGATCTTATATTTTTCTGGAACAGGTAATTCCAAATTTATATCAGAGTTGTTTTGCAAGAACATGGATTCTATATGCCATTCAATTGAAGAGAGCATTGATTTTGGCCAGTTAATAACCTCAAAAGATATTATTGGGTTTTGTTATCCGGTTTATGGTTCAAGAGTGCCACGAATTATGCGGGAATTTATCAAAAGATATTTAGGGTTTTTAAAAAATAAAAAAATAATTATCTTTTGTACACAACTAATATTCTCCGGCGATGGAGCAAGAGCGTTTACAGACTTATTTCCAGAAAATTTTATTCAAGTTATATATGCAGAGCATTTTTTTATGCCAAATAATATATGTAATGCCTTTTTAATTCCTTTGGCAAATGAAGGAAAAATTATTGATTATAAAAAAAAGGCAGAGCAAAAAATGGAATATACATGCAATAATATTAAAAATGGAATTATTAAAAAGCGCGGGTTTAATTTTATTTCCCGTTTATTCGGTTTAACACAAGCTGTATTTATGCCAAAAATTGAAAAAA